>Ga0256404_1012252_pt1 | contig 11192 bp, 6 predicted proteins | sample RumenRJG_01DNA_FD_185990 | JGI IMG/M metagenome (GOLD analysis project Ga0256404, IMG submission 185990) | Bovine rumen microbial communities from Lethbridge, Alberta, Canada - RJG_01 | ecosystem: Host-associated > Mammals > Digestive system > Stomach > Rumen | place: Canada: Alberta | collected... | reverse complement strand
CCTGAATATGATATATTCCTAATCACGACATTTCCCGATGCGTCCTTCACTGCCATGATGCCGCTCTTTTTGTCTATGCTTAATGAATATCCCGCCGTCGCCAGCGTCCAGCGCCCTCCGCTCGTCCTGACATCGGCCTTGACAGGCTCCCAGTCGGTCTTGACGATGCCGTAGCGCTCCATCAGCGATTCAGTGAAATTCCCGTCCTGCGAGATTCGAATGCGCAAAATGTTCTCAGAGCACGGCTGCACCTGCATGCTCATGCCCCCGGCTTTTAATGAATATGTCTTGTTGTCATTTTGTGCCATGCCTTCTGTGGCGGCTGTTCCGAGAATGGAACTGGTAAGCAATGCTGCGATTGCGAGAAGTCGTCTTATGATCATGCGGTCTTGTTTTCTTTCTGCAAAAATACTAAAAATAAGCCCAAAGCCCAAGTTATAAAATGTTGAAACATGCCTCTAAATGACACAGAATCCATAATCTGTGCAGTATTAAACATCATCGTAAAAGAAGAAAGAGGACGGCCTCGATTGGAAGCTGTCCCCTTCTCTTATTCACAGACGATCGGCATTACTGCTTCTCGAAGAATGCTCCACCAGACTCGCTCCAAGTCCACATGTTGTTGTAGTTGAGCTGATATATGGTGGTATACGACCCTTCGGCATAGCCCTTCTTCACGACTGAGAATCCGCAGAAGTAGCGGCCTGAAACGATTTGACGGTCTTCTCCCGATCCCATCGTGATCTTTGGCGCAGAGAAGGCATCGGTCAGATCCCAGCCTATCCAGCAGTAGTTGCAGTTTTCCGGACCGAATGTCTGAGGAGCGAAGTAGCCGGTTCCGTAGGTTGCGCTGTTCGTCATCTCTGGAATGATGGCCACCTCGCCTCCAGTGACTGTCTGGAAGTCCAGAGACAGGTAGGTGTAGACCTTCACGCCTTCGTCTGTCACGACCAGGGATGCAGGGCATTTTGCCTCAAGGTACATTCCGACGATGTCGAGGTTGTGCGGATGTCCGTTCAAGTCGGCTCCATCGGCGACTTCGATTTTCAAGGTCGTGGCGTGCCTTCTGGTGCCAAGCTGCTTAGTGTTGCTCAGGCCCTTGAAAGCGTTGCTGTAGAGGATGTAGTCTCCCGCTATGTCCTTGGCATCCACCTGCTGGATTGTAATTGCAGACCCGGTGGAAAGTGTGAGCGTGGCGCGGCGAGGCTTTCCGGTAGTGTTGGCCTTCCACCTAGCGATTCCGTCGCTGTAGGTGAGCCAGCCACCGTCCCCGGCGGATTTGCCGTTGTCGGATGCCGCTCCGAAGAGCCCGCGATACCCAGCCTCATCGCTCTTCCAGAAAGAGAGCGTCTCCGGTTCGGTCGGAACGCGAAGCGTGACTTTCACGTTGCAAATTGCCTTCGTCCCATCCGCAAGGGAAGCCGTGATCACGGCTTCTCCTATGGATACAGGGGCGACGTTGCCATTGTCGTCGACAGTGGCAACTGAAGGGGCTGAGCTTTTCCAGCTCACTTCAGGGAATGTCACATTGTAAGGCTCCACGGTCGCCACTAGCTGGATTCCACCTTCGTTCTCATAGAGAGTGACGTCAGTTTCGTTCAAGGTGAGCGATGAAGCAGCTACGTTCGATACCGTGACGCTGCACGTAGAGGAAATCCCTCCTTCCAGAGTGGCGGTGATGGTTGCCGTGCCGGCTGCGATGCCGGACACATAGCCGCCTTTGACGGTAGCGACGCTTTCGTTCGAAGAAGTCCACGTCGGGGTGGCGGTTGATCCGTTAGGAGTGAATTTCGGAGTAAGAGTGGCTGTCTGTCCGACGTAGATCTGGACAGATGACGGATCCAGAGATATGCCTGAAGGAAGAGAATCATCGTCCTTGCAGGAAGTGAACGAGATTGCGCCCAAGATGGCGGCAAACGCAAATATTCTGTTTATTTTCATGATTCTTTCGTCTTATGGATTAGTTCCAATATGGGTTGCCTTGACGTTCCCTCTGAGGAATTTCCCATGTCCATCCCTGGGCTTCCACGCCCTTGGTGGACCAGTGGTTGGCTCCGCGGCTGAACTGAGAACCCCAGCGCTTCTGGTTGAAGAATGCGAAATCACCTTCGCCCCACATTTCTATTCTCCACTGCAGCTTCACGAAGTCTAGCATGGAGCCCTTCTTGCAGGATGCCACGGTCATCGCGCTTTCTCCAGGAAGGGTGCGGGCTGCAAGAAGTTTGTTCAGCAGGGCCTCGGCTTGCGATTCCTGATTGCTCATCGTGTAGGCCTCCGCAGCCATGAGCAGTACTGCAGAAGTACGGAACACGGCCTCATCGGACTTCGTCACGTTGTTGGTGTGAGGAGCGTAGGTATCTCCCAGGTCACGTCCTTCCGTGGCAGCGAACTTCATTGAGGTGTAGGCCGGCATCGTGTAGTTGTACCAGGTGGTGTCACCACTGGATGTCCCGTAAATCCAATAGTCAGAATATGCCTGCTTTGTGATTATGGCTTTGCGCACATCGGAGTCGGAGAGTGCGTCCACGATGTCCTTGTCTACCTGGCAGAATCCGGATTCAGCGTTCTTCAGGTTGTTCAGCCCCCTCAGTGTCCAGCACTGGTTCGATCCGCCGATGGTCGTGAAGAGAGCCTCCGGGTTTTTGCTGATGTTGTAGAATGCGTTGTTCTCGGCATTGAAAGATCCGCCGCTGAAGCTCCTCTTTCCATTCCCTCTGTCCACGGTCGCCGTAACGTCAGCAACCTTGCTTGCGAGCATTCCGTAGTCTTCTGCCTTTATCAGATTCGGGTATTTGGAATTGATGTCATTGTAGGCATCGATTACGGTCGCGTAATCCTTCCTGTCAAGGGCTACCATGGCACGAATGTACTGAGCGACTCCACAATCGATGTCGTAAGTGTCGGCAGCTTCCGAAGTGCCGGTCGTGTAGCCCTGGTTGCCAACCTGGTGGAAGAGCGAAATGGCCTCGTCGAGCATGTCTGCGATGTATTTCCATGTGTCAGCCACCGATGACGGGGCTACAGGGGTGTTGTAGGCATACTTGTCGTAGAGCGGCATTCCTTGTGCTGTCGTCGAGGCAGGGTCTTTCAGATCCGTGTAGCGTTCCATCAGACGGGCATACCCATATGCCTTTGATGTGAGGGCCTGGGCGCGGGCGTTCTTCATCTGCAGGGTGCCTGCCTCGCAGGCTTCCTTCGTCAGGAAGTCAAGCGCCTTCTGGGCGGAAGATATCTTGTAGACGGCAGCCAGGTAGTAGCCGTAGTTGTTGACATCCTGTATGGTAGTCCAGTACAGGTTGTCCGCTTTGTTCTGGTACCAGGTGCTGAATGCTCCCGGGTTGGCCTTCGTCCCTTCGACGATGTCACCGGATTCCATCACCATTCTGAAGTCTTTGTAGAACTCGTATCCTCCGGAATTCGAGTATCCTCCGTTGAGGGATGCGTCATAGACGCGCATGTACCCGTTCAGCCCGCCGACGAGTCCAGTGAGGACTTGCTCCTGAGTCTTTTCATCGGACTGCATGAATTCCATCATCTGTTCATCGGTGATCTTGTTCGGGTTTTTTACCTCGAGCTCGCCTGCGCATGAAGCCAGCGCTAGGCTGCAAAGACCAACTGCAATAATATTTAATGATTTCATGTTTCTCTATTAATTAAAAATCAAGGTTGATGCCGAAAGTAAATGTCTGCATTTGCGGATATACGAAGGTGTCGATTTCCTTGCCTCCGATGATCGAGAGGGTTGGGTCAACTCCCTGGGCCTGCGAGAAGAGCAGGACGTTGTCGGCAGAAGCGAACACGCGAAGCGCATCTATGTTCACCTTCCTGGTGATTGACTTAGGGAAAGTGTAGCCGATGGTGATGTTCTTCAGACGGAAGTATGACGCATCGAACAGGACCATGTCAGTAAAGTCATGGCTACCGGTCGTTCCGACGTAAGCACCGTCCAGCTTGAGACTGCTCGTGGATCCTGAAGGGAACCATTGCATAGGGAAGTATGCACCTGAGTGTTCAGGCGTCCATGTCTTGCCGATAAGTTCCTTCGACATCGGGATGTTGGTCCTGCCCATGGTCGAGCCGGCGTAAAGGTAAGTTCCATATTCCCTTGAGAAGATTTTGCCGCCAATCTGATAAGCGCCTACGATGCTGATGTCGAAGCTCTTGTAGCGGAAGTTCAGGGTCATTCCGCCCATCCAGTCCGGAGTCGCTGATCCGACTTCGTAGAAGGATGCGTCGGCAGCTACGTTCGTTATGACATTCTCCCCGATTTGCTTGTCGGCATAGCGACCGCCGTGGTCTCCGTTGTGGACATCGTTATAGGTGACTCTATGCCAGTAAGTAGGAAGACCATATTCGTCAACGCCTGCGTACTTAGGGAAGTAGAGGTTGAATAGGTCTCGGCCGACGCCGCGGAGGTAGGTGGTGCCTCGTCCGGCGTGACCAGCTGTGCCGGCAGCGGCCATGTCCTCGCTTGCGGAAATCCATGTCCCTTTTGGAACGTCCATTGTCTCATCCCATGCAGGGATGACTTCGTCCGGAACTCCGGCCAGAATCGTGCGGTAGTGCGTTCCGTTCATGGTCAGGTTGAGCGTCATGTCCTTCGAGCGAATGATGTCCGCTGAAAGCTCCATCTCGAAACCACGGTTACGGACTTTGGCAGCGTTCTGCTGCTTGGTCGAATAGCCTGCGGACGCAAGAGGCGAGACGGCTCTATTGTAGAATGCGTTGACCGTCAGGTTGTTGTAGAAGTCGAAAGAACCGGTGATCCTGTTCTTTAGCACGCCGTAGTCCAAGCCGAGGTCGAACTGATGTACGTTCTCCCATGTAAGATTTTCGTCGATCAGGGAGTTTGCGCTGGACACTCCGGTCTCTGCCGCTACCCCCGTACCGTTGGTCGAGGTCTGCCAAGAGCTGACGTTGTAGTTCCAGTACTGGTTGAGATACCAGGTGGTCAGACCGTTTGCGTTACCGGTGACGCCGTAGCTTCCGCGGATTTTCAAATTGTCCAGCCAGTTCTTCGTCTGCTCCATGAACGGCTCTTCGGAGAGCCTCCAGCTTGCGCCCGCAGACCAGAAATCACCCCAGCGATTCTTCGATGTGAATTTGGATGAACCGTCGCGGCGTCCGGATGCGGACACGTAGTATCTGCCGGCATAGTTGTAATTAGCGCGGGCGAGGTATGATTCCGTCCTGTATTTTTCTTTCCCATAGTACGGAGTCCAGGAGTTTTGTGCTCCATAGGTGGTGTAGCGGTTGACGAAGTTGCCAGGAATCGCAAGTCCAGGGATAAGCTCATAAGTGGATCCCCAGTTGACGTCTGACCTGTCGTACTGCTCGTACTCATGACCTACCATTGCATCGACGTGGTGCTGTCCGAAATCCTGGCTGTAGGTGAGCATCTGCTGGGTGTTGATGATAGTCCTGTTCTGGCTTTTCACTCCGAAGGAACCTTTGGAGCCTGTTGCGCGGCCAGCCTTTCCGTTCATGTAGGATGTGCGCTTGAAATACTGCTGGTCCATATTGAACGCCACATTGAAGTCGAAATGGCGCAGGAATTTTACGTCTGCGTACGTTCTGGTGGTCCAGGTGTCTGTCTGAATCCTCTCGATGTTGGTTTTCTGGAGCCATGCGTAGTCTGAAGTGTATTCAGAGCTGGCTGTCCCAAGAGGAGAGTAAGATTTGTTATTCACGTTCACGACCTTGTCTCCATTTGCGTCCAGGACATAGTTTCCATCTGCGTCCATCTCATAGACAGGAGAGGTCGGAGTCCAACCCTTTACCCAAAGCATGGCATTTCCGGAGGAACTTCCTATCTGACGAGGACCCCACTTTCCTGCCTGAGCGCGCGTGTTCGTTTTCGCATATCCTACGTTGGCTCCGATCTTCATCCACTTAAGAACTTGAGCATCGACGCTCACGCGTCCGCTGTATCTCTTGTACTCCGAAGATTTAAGGTAAGAAGGCTCATCCTGGTAGCCCAATGATGCGTAGTACTGAACCTTTTCTGTTCCGCCGGAAGCGGAAAGATTGTATTGCTGGCGGAACGCATTGGAAATGAGCAGATCCTTGCCAGTCCCGCTGTAGAGTCTATAGGCATCCGGATTGAGTTTCCCGTCAGGGTTGACCAGATAAGCTCCTGTCATCGTAGAGGACTGGTTCTGCCCTGCCCCCATGTCTTTCGTGTAGATTGCGCCAGGAACCCTGTAGGCGAGATTGTTGCCCAGGGCGTTCCTCTGGAAGTTAGTCTCGCTTCCGTAGTAGTTGAACAAGTGCTGGGATGCGAACTCGCGAGCCTCTGCGTCGGAATGGTTAGGATTATTTACGTTGGTGTAGTATGTGCCGTCCGCTGCGACCCCAGGAGCACCTGTCCCGTTCACGCCGTAGCGGTAAGAGTTGTAGATGCTCTTCCATGCATATTCGTAGTAATCCTTGGCGTTGTCTATCGCATTGACGTTGTAATTGCCCAGAGAGTTCCATCCTACTCTGGTCTGGAAAGAAATCTTCGCTCTGCCTTCCTGACCCTTTTTCGTCGTGATGAGGACGACTCCGTTAGCTGCCCGGGAGCCGTAGAGGGCTGTAGAGGCGGCATCCTTGAGGACGGAAACCGAAGCAATGTCGTCAGGGTTGAGCTGTGACAGAGGGTTCTCGTAGGTATCTACCATCTGCTGAGCCACGCCGTCGATGACGATGAGGGCAGCTGCAGAAGCTCCATTGGTAGAGCTGGTTCCACGGAGGCGGATTGCCATGTCAAAGCCTGGCTGGCCGTCGACGGATGCTACCTGGAGACCAGGTGCGGAACCTTCGAGGGTTCTCGAAATCGTGGAAGTGTTCTGAATTGCGACGATGTCGGATTTCACCTCGCTCATTGACCCTGTGAGGTCTTTTCTTCTCTGCGTTCCGTATGCCACCACGACTACTTCATCCAAATACTTGTTGTCGTCCTGAAGGACAACGTTGATGACGCTTGAGTTCCTGACTGTCACCTCCTGTGAGGAGAAGCCAATGCTAGAGAATACCAGGACATTGCCTGATGCTGTGCCCGGCAGGTTGTAGCGGCCGTTCTCGTCTGTCATCGTGCCGTTGGTCGTCCCTTTGACAAGCACGTTGACGCCGACGAGAGGTTCTCCCTTGGCATCCGTGACTTGCCCTGAGACAGCCGATTGCGCAAACGATTGAGCCATAAAGGCGAAAAGAATGACTAATGTCATTAAAAAACGTTTACCCATAAATGACTTTGTTAGTGATGTTTAAGTAATAGAAAAAAAGATATGTAGTTTATTGTCATTAAACACGAGGAAAATTGATTATTGATAGTCAATCTCATTTATATGCATATTTAATGATGCAGTACGAATGAGAACGCTGTCTGAATTCTCTCGATTTCTTTGCGATGCAAAAAAACGAATATAATTTATTTGGGCTTCATTGATATTTGACAATAATACTTACAATCTTGATATTTTTTCATAATCTGCACCCTCGCTTTGTGCATAAGGCATTTTCTGCATTTCACTCTGCGGTCCCTGATACGTATGTGATTGCTATGCTTTGACTTTTTCTGAGGCCTTCATGCAAGATGAGCTGCGCATGGCGATTTGCGACTAACGCCGAGGGCTGATGATGCTGGTGCGGACACCCCCGTCATCTTGAATTTATATCAGGATATAAGCTTTCGATAATATAGATCCTTTCGTCAGGATGAGAAATAAAGACCCGGATGATGAGAGAAAAATGAATGAGATTCCCATCACTAGCATCCTGGGCGACTCACGTCCTGGCGAACAATGGAGCATGCGATTGCTGATTGTAACTAATTGATATCCAATTGCCCTACGGATACTTCCTCACGCTCGGTCATTATCTCAATAGAGCGTGAGACGGCTTCCTGTAACTTGTTGGCGTTCAATTTCCCCTATGGGGTTACATCACGCTCCTCAAACTTGGTTGCTGCTTTTGAAGTCTCGGTGTATGGGAATTGGATCTGGTGGCTGACGGTACTGCCATTCCGTGTTTGGGGAAGGATTGGGGAGGTAGACCGTACGCAGGCCATTCATAATTTATTGATTGCGAATGGGCGTTTCTGCGATGCTCGTACGGTCTCTGTCGCTCAGAACGGCTCGTCCCCGTCATCTTGAACGACGCCATCACGTCACTGCCATCACTCCATCTGCTGGTCGCCTCTCACGAAGTCCAGCGCCGAGTTCGAGACATTTCCGGCTTTTTCTCCAGACGGAAAGTACCTGTACTTCTGCTCTGCGAGAGCGGTGGAGAAGATGCCGGAGGACTATGCCAAGGCGAAGTACAACCTGAAGAGGATTGCCTTCGATGCCGCAACTGCGACTTTCGCAGACAGCCTGGAAACTGTTTTCGATGCTACGTCCATTGGTAAAAGCGTTTCATTCCCAAGGGTTTCTCCGGACGGAAGACATCTCGTGTTCACGCTCCACGGTTACGGAAACTTCAGCATCTGGCACAAGGATGCCGACCTATGGTGCCTTGATCTTGCGAATGGCGAGGCCGTGCCGATGGATGCTCTCAATTCCGACGATGTCGAAAGTTACCATTCCTGGAGCGGTAATTCACGTTGGCTGGTCTTCAGCAGCAGGCGCGACGACGGACTCTACACCAGACTCTACATTTCGCATGTCGACAGTGAAGGGAAAGCATCGAAGCCATTTCTCCTTCCGCAGAAGAATCCAAGGGAATATTACGAGAATCTGTTATATTCCTACAACATTCCGGAATTCATGACCGGGGCTTCGACCGTTTCCCCGCACGAAGTCTCCCAGACCATGCGTAACGGCAGGAGCATCCAGGTGAAAGTCCGCTAATTTGTAGCGGTTAACTTATTTAGGGCCAATTTATTCGGCGAAGGCTTTCCTCGCTGGTTTCCCGGACATGACGAAGTGCAGGTCCGCACCGTCTTTTATGTCGTCGTAGGTGATGACAGGCTTGCGAAGGCGCTTGCCGTTGAAATGCGATGCAATGTATCGCACCCATTTCTGGCATTCCCATGCTTCTCCGAATTCGTTGAATAAATTTGTCACGTGGTGGCAAGGAGACACGGAGGAAACCGCATAATAAACTTTCGGCAAATTTTGGAATTATTGCCGAAAATTGTATCTTTACGATGCAGGATAAAAAGGCAGTTGAAGAATGACGATTGAGAGTCAAATACTGGAAGCGGCGGCTTCTCTGGATAGTTTTACCGTGACAGAGCTGATGAAGGGCCTCGGCGGAACGCTGATCTTGGAGAGGACACGCTTTAATTGGTATCTTGCCAGGCTGGCGGAGAACGGGAAGATTGTGCGGGTGTCCCGCGGCAGGTACATGGTGGCTGGCAGGGCGAAGGTTTTTCGTCCGGAGCCAGGACCGAAGGCCGCTGGGCTTTACCGGAAGTTCCGTGAGGAGTTCCCTCAGGTGGGTATTTGCGTGTATGAAGGCCCGTGGCTTTTCCAGTTCATGCATCATCTGGCTTCCAACCAGGTCACTTACATCGAGGTGGAGAAGGATATTGCCGAGACGGTGTTCCATCGCCTGCAGGATGAGGGCGAGACGGTTTTTTTGCGGCCGGATGCCGATCTGATTTACAAGTATGTAAACATGGACGGAAGCGTAGTCTTTGTCAAGCACCTTACGAGCGAGTCTCCGCTCCAGACCGTTTCCGAAATCAAGGTTCCTACCTTGGAGAAATTGTTGGTGGATATGTACTGTGACCCGGATTTCTTCTATCTGCAGGGAGCGGAATACAACAGGATCATGCATAATGCTCGGTTCAGATACGTCATCAATCTGTCCCGGCTGTCGCGGTATGCCCACCGCAGGAACGTGGCGAAAGCCATCCAAACCATTTACGAGAGTAGCGAGTATGATATCGACTGAATCTTTTTCCAAAGAGTGGATACTCAGGCGTTCGGAGGAACTGGGATACAATAACAAGCAGCTGCTGGAGAAAGTCATCCGGGCTTTTTCCCTGCTGGAGATGCTGGTGGATGCGGGTGCTCCTGTTGTTTTCAAGGGCGGCAGCTCGCTGCTCGCTAGAAATCATCAAGCAGCTCTTTGATATCGGCTGCTTGTTCGACTCCGTGAACAACTTTACCGGTGTCCTTGCATCCTTCCGAAAGGTATCGGCTATTGAGCTGGGCTACCGGAAGATGGAAGGCCAGATGGACCGGTACTACGAAGACGTCCGCCAAAGCGCCCTGTGCCTGAGCACCCGCGGCCAGATTGGACAGGGACTCTTCGAAGAGTTCCGAGACGGTCTGATCCGCATCAAGGGATATATGTACCAGCGGAACTATTACATAGAGAACGCCATCGTGGATGCCTCCAAAGCCGCCTATCTGGTCACATGCTTCCAGCATGGCCAGACCGATATCAAGAAATACGACAAGGAAATCGACCTGAATTCACTGTCCATCTTCTCCGCTATGCCCAAAGAACTCCAGCGCCTCCGCCGCTCCCTGCCCGAAGATGCGTTGCACACCTCATTTGGGCGGGGCTGAATAAAGGACTCCAGCGCCTCCGCCGCTCCCTGCCCGAAGCCTTCTGGTACTGGGCCAAGACCTACGAATTGCTGTAAGCACTGGCGCAGGTTCTGTCCACGGCCACAAGGCGTGGACATTTTTGTAGACCGTGGACAGAACTTTGAAATCCCGACAGTTTTGCATGCATTTGTACGTGCATCAAGAGTCACCCGGCAGGAGCATCCAGGTGAAAGGGGTCAGGTGCAAAAAACCTGTGTTTAAGAACATAATCGTGAATACGTGAGAGCCTTTGGATAATGCCTCTCCGGATGTGCCACAGATCCGGAACGAACGGCTACTATGCGTCGCCACTTGCCAGTAATTGCTAAAAAATACGATATCGTTTCGGGGCCACGGGTCCGGCGGACGAATCCCAACCAGAGAGTCGGCGCAAGAGCACAGCCGGTCCCCGGAGGGTGAGCAAAACGTCTCTGTAAATAATTGATTATCAATAGGGGTGTTGCTCACCTATATGAAAATCAGGCAGGGAAGGCAACCGATATGAGCGAAAATATTGATTATCAACTATATGAAAAGCACCTCTTGCTCACCCTATCCGTCGTGTTCATTATTCCCCACGTCATCCGGGCGTGACCCGGAATCTAGGCTTGCAGGCAGCAGATCCTGAATCAAGTTTGTGATCTATTACCTTACCGCCCGTCATCC
>Ga0256404_1012251_pt1 | contig 11194 bp, 10 predicted proteins | sample RumenRJG_01DNA_FD_185990 | JGI IMG/M metagenome (GOLD analysis project Ga0256404, IMG submission 185990) | Bovine rumen microbial communities from Lethbridge, Alberta, Canada - RJG_01 | ecosystem: Host-associated > Mammals > Digestive system > Stomach > Rumen | place: Canada: Alberta | collected... | reverse complement strand
ACAAAGAATATTGGTGAGAAGTACATCTGCTATTTTAATAGCAGTTAAACGTGTTACACAGATTAATAAAGGTAAAAGGACACCAGGAATTGATGGAAAAGTCATCAAAACTGATAAACAACGTGGAGAATTAGTTGATAAACTCAAAACTAGGAATATATCTAAACATGTTCCTAAACCTGCGTATAGACATTATATTCGTAAGAAAAATGGTAAATTACGCCCTTTGGGAATTCCTACTGTTATTGATAGGGTGTATCAAGAAATTATTCGTATGGCGTTGGAGCCTCAAATGGAGGTCAATTTTGAACCCATTAGTTATGGGTTTAGGCCGAAAAGAGGAGTTCATGACGCCGTAGAACGAATATTTAACATTATCCACAACAATAAATTCTGTGAAGTATTTGAAGGTGATTTTAAAGATTGCTTCAATAATTTATCTCACGAGTTTATTTTAAGTAAAATTAGAGGTTTTCCGTTGATTAAACTGGTAGAAAGGTACTTAAAAGCGGGATATGTTGATAATGGTGTGTTTAATAGGACTGTAAGTGGTACTCCTCAAGGAGGATTACTTTCACCTTTACTGGCAAATATTGCTTTAACTGGACTTGAAGACTATTTAAACATCTCTTACAAGAAGAGAACTCAAATACGAAATGGTGAAACCAAAGAATTTTATGAAACTAAAGGAAAATATCGTGTTACTCGATATGCCGATGATTTCGTTATTTTCGCAAGAACTAGAGAAGACATCGAAAAAGTACCTAAAATTCTTGAAAACTACCTTTCCGAGAGAGGATTGGTACTTGCAGAAGATAAAACTAAAATTACACACATTTCTGAAGGATTTGATTTTCTAGGATTCAATTTCAGACAATATAAAACTAATAAAGGTTTAAAATGTTTGATTAAACCATCAAAAGATAGTATCAAAAATTTTAAAGCTAAAGTGTCTGAAAGAGTCAGATGGCATCACGGAGACAACGTGGACAGTCTGATAGACTCTTTAAACCCTTTAATAATTGGCACTGCCAATTATTGGAAACCTACTGTTGCTAAAAAGATATTTTCAGATATGGATTACTATATATGGAACAAAATATATAAGTTTTTGCGCCGTTTGCACCCAAATAAAGGTTGGAAATGGATTAAAAGAAAATATTTCCCAGAATACGATGATGGATATCATCGTGGAAAATGGGTACTAACTGCTCCTAAACAAGAGAATCATTTAATTAAAATGAGTTGGACTAAGATTAAGCGACATAAAATGATAACACACAATAATTCACCATATGACAAAAGTAAAGAGAACTACTTCATGAATCGATGAAATATCATGACTGAACTTTCGGATAAAGTTCTGCTTGAGCCGTATGTTTGGAAACGGACACGTACGGTTCTTAAGAGGGTGCGGACGAGCAATCGTCCAATCCTATCTAACCCCTTAAAAAAAATAAACTCATCCATAATAAGTATACTGAAAAAAAAATAATCAACAAAAATATAATAAAAAATCCCTTAAACTATAAATAAACAGTTAAAAATAAGTATTTTCACTAGTACACCCAACTGCGATTCATCCTCGACTTCAGAAGTCGAGGTATTCTCGCATTCTTAAGATAAAAATTGTCCCCACTTTGTAAAATTGACCTTAAAAATACATCATATATAAGTTTATAGAACTTAAATCGAATATAAAATCATTTATATGAAAAATCAGATAATAAATACGGGATTAAAAGACAAAATATTTATAATAACTTAAACATAATTGTAATTACTTTTTAGGATAATTTAATGGAGGTTTTATAATGTATGTTAATTCACAAAATAGTGCAACTGTCAATATAGATTTGGAAAAAATCGAAGAATATATAAAAAATGTGCTTAAATTAATTCAGGATTCTTCAAAACAGGTTATCAATAAAATAACTAACAAAAATAAAATTAAAGAAGAAATTACTGAAGATGAAGTTAAACAACATATATTATTGCTATATCAAAAAATGGATGAGACCTCTATTGCATTAAAAAATAATGATTTATTCCATGAAGAATACTTTGAATTTCGTGAAATTGAAGACATGATTAAATACACCTTAAATAGGAATTTAATCACTATATCAGAGTCTGATTTAGAATTTATTTTAAATTTGGTGATGAATTTCTTTAAATTAGTCGAATCTAAAGTAAATTTAAAAAAAGATTCATTTGACGAAGAAAAATTCAAAGTAAAATATGAAGAATATTTATCCGCACTTGATGAATACAAAATCTACTTTTTTGACAGGATATATGATGAATCCTTAGATGAAGATGCATTCATCAAATATTGTAAAATCATAATGGAGTAGATAATGTGGATTATTTTTTAGACACCTGCGTTGAAGTAGGTTACGTTTTCTGCACCGACCCATGGAATGATGAATCGGTTGAAGTTTTTAATGATAATGATTATCTAAATTATTCTCATACTGTTAAAATGGAGTTTAATAAAAAATATCATGAGATTTATAATGAAAACAGAAATTTTTTAAGATCTCTAATGGATATCTTAAATTTAGAAAGTGATAAAGAAAAATTATTATCGTTAGATGAGTTTAATCAGAAATCCTGGCAAGTGGATTTAGAAGAAGAGATTGATGAAAGGAAAAAAGAAAAAATAATTAAAACTTTGTGGGAATTTTCTAAATCCAAACATTTAAACACAGAATCAGGCAATCCTGTTTGTAAGGTTAAAACTTTATTAATTTACATTTCAAAATTTATCAGAAACTTTAGTTATGGTCTTTTAAAAAGGAAAAGAGCCTTTGAAAGTAAAGTAATGATTCATACCCGTCATGACAAATATCAAGAATTATATGATAAATTAGAGGAAAATGGGATTCATTATCCGGACAATCATATTGTTCTCGATGCTCATGATTTATCCCTGAAAAGGAATATTACACTAGAATTCATAACTGCAGACAAAAACATGGTAACTAATGTAAATTGCCTGGTAGACCTGTTAAATATAAATAAATTTCATTATTTGAAAGATTTTGCTAATTAATTATAGAAATCCAACGAAATAAACAATTAAAAACAGGACAATGGCAAGAGTTGTTGAAAAAACAGCAAATAATATTACTCCCAACCACCACCATAATTAAAATACATTAAATTGACAACACACCCCCACCACATATTTCTCGCACAAAGATACGTTAAAAAGCTTATTATTTTAATTTACAATATATAATATTATGTATTGCAAATCACAATACCAAATATTAAATGAAAAAAAAATGCAAGCAATCCCCTAATCCTTCCTCTGGAAAGAACCTTGAAATATGATAATTAAAAAGGCTTAAAAAAAATTTATTTAGAAGTCATAAATTACATGCACAAAAACACTCATTTTAATCAATAAACACAAAATCCCCCATAATCAGTTAAATTTAACCACATTAACAATGTTTAGAATTTCCAAATATAAAGAAAATAATTTATACAATACACGAAATATATATCACCATGAAATTGAAATTGCTTCTCATTCTTGCCATACTGGCAATAACAGTTTCCCCGGTCATGGCCGGGAACAACACGACGGATGTGGACAATCCCACCCATTACATATCAGACGAGCCCATGACTGAAGCGCTTGAAAGCGGAGACTCCAACATCAGCTTCAGCGACGGGTACAAGGGATACTGTATTGAATGGGGCGAGCATTCGGCTGAAAAGGGAGATAAGTTCTATGTCCGTGACGAGGATGTCGACAACAACATCAAGACATTCTTCGTATACTTCTATGAGGAGTCACAGCGCGACGTCATCGCCACCCAGCACATGATTTGGAAATTCACTGACGACAAGCAGTTCAGCAGGTTCAACCAGACCTTGTATGAAAAAATCATCGAGAAGGCTGCAACTGTCAAGGTGCCCAATGACGGTGTTTTGAAAGTCAACGACACCACCGAGATGGTTTACAGTTTCCGAAATTTCATATCCAACTTCAACGAGTATCAGAATTATTTCGCATACAAGATATATTTCAGAAACATAACCCCTGAAAGCAACCTGACTGAGAATCCAACCGGGAACGGGTCAGCCGGCACTTCCCAAAACCTGACCAATCAAACCGGCATCAAAGAGAACATTGTGCAAAACCGCACAAACGCATCCTTTAAAAAGGCCAAATTAGCCAAGGTGAATGGAAATCATGAGACGGGCAATCCTCTTGTATTGCTTGCATTGTCGCTGGCGGTGCTGGTTTTTAAAAGAAGAAAGTGATATGACATATCATTAACTTTTATATCATTAATTTAAAACCCTCCGTTTTGATAAGCTCGAGCTATCACATAAGAAGGCTCATAAAAAGCACTGCAGTTATAATTATCTATCACATCACATATGTCATCATTATATACTCTTATAATTCCCTCAACATAATCCTCTTTGGATGATAGGGTATTTATAATTAAACGCTGATATACTGCGCCCATATCAAGTGGTGTTGGAATGATTGAAGCAAGTTCCTTATCAACAGAGGTGATGTCATAATTTCCATTTTCAAGTTCGTAATCATTAATCCAATCTGATTCCACTTTCAACGGATTTTCACAATGCAATGCCTCTGCACAGCTGATCAAATGATATAGTCCGTCTCTCCCAATTGTATTTACAACATATTTATTTTTTTGTTTTATATGCCTTGCCACTCTTTCTATCATGTAACAAATAAAGTATAGGTCATTGATTTTGATATCCTCATCCGGAAAATATTTGTTCTTCATAATATTTCACTTCCTTTAAATGTTAATGTTTTAAGTGCTTTTTCAGTGTTAAAGCAAATTTGATGTGTTGGATAATTGAATTTTACCAATTCCCAGAATGCTTCTCTTGAAATGTTGCCTTCAACGAATCCTTCAATGTAATTCCAAATTTGGTCATCTGCCATAGGTCCTTCCACTATATCATAATTATGTTCTATGCCATTTCGACAGTTTACGATGAAGTTCAACCATTCCTCACACATTTCTTCAAACTTCAGGATGTTTAAATTATCATTGGGCACATATTCATATGAATTTACAACAGATTCTCCTTTTCTTGTCATAGCCCAACGTTTTGCTTGTTTTTCAAATAAGGTGCAGTAAAAGCCATAACCGAAATCCTTGTAAAAACCATTCTGTAGAATACGCGGAAAAGGCACTTCCACATTACTTCCATGATATAATATATTCTTACCCATATGACCATCTGTTTTCATATTTTAAAAAAAAAACTTCTTGCAATTTAATAATTATCGATTTGTTTAATAAATATATGCTATTTTTAGCATATAAATTTTTTCCGATGGCACAAGCGAAAGAATAAAATCAGTTTTCAGTACAAATAGTTCCTTTAATACCCATATTGCAGGAATTTAATCCTACAATGCTACCTTAGACATTAAATTTACACCAAATTTAATTTTTTTAGAGATAAATGCTAATGTGCATTATTATTATGAATGAAACATATAAATCTAATTATTTTTGGATTTGGGCAACTGACTAGTGTTTTTTCTCAAGCAAAAAAGCCTGCGTGAAAACATTGGGCAGTGTTTCCCAACATTCCTTCCATGAAAATAGATTTTTATCAATTGCCGGATGTAGAAGTGAAAATAGGGAGATTATCCCTTACATGGACATTATTAGCTTCAATATGCTCATGATATTGAAAAAATATGCCATCACTAGAAGCATGGTCATCCATATGGCATTCCCATCCATTAAATTTGGCATGGAGTCAACATGCATTTCAATATCTGGAAATGATGATGACAGGGCATTTTCTAATTTTTAACTTCATACCCATCACCACCTTGGGTTGGAGTCTTTTAAATTGTAGGAGACTGGTTGTAACTAAAACATTCAAGAAGAATTGCTCTTCCAACTATAAGAAAAAACACCGATAATTTTTATTAGACAAAAAACAAACTATTACCTAACCACCTCCAAAAAACAAATCCGAAAGGAGCCATGCTGTTTATGAACAATGAAAAATACCTTGCGATAGATGTTGGCGGAACCTCAATAAAATACGCCATAACCGATAGGAATGCACAAATAGTCAAGCTCAATGAAATCGAAACAAGAAGGGAGCCTGGAAAATTATTCGAATCATTGGATGAAATAATCCTCCCCCATCTAAATCAGATTGAAGGCATTGCAATGTCCTTTCCGGGAAAAATTAATGTTGAAAAGGGGATAGTCAATATAATAGCAACGTTCAAGTGGATCTGCAATATGCCATTGAAATCCATGCTGGAGGAGAAATACGGTGTGCCCGTGTGGATTGAAAATGACGGGAAGTGCGCTGCATTGGCTGAGTTTTGGAAGGGAAACCTGTCCGGCATAGACAATGGAATGGTTATCGGACTTGGAACTGAAATAGCCGGAGGTATAATTCTCAATGGAAAGCTATATCGGGGAAGCAATGAATCCGCAGGAGAGATTTCAAGCATTCTCAGCGATTTTAAAAATCTCGATAACGCAAAAAGGTTCGGCAAGATTGGAGGGCATAAAAATTTAACCGATTCATATAATGATAAAAAAGGCATTGGCGATATTGACACTTATGAACTCTTTGAAAAGTATGATGATGGGGATGAAGCGGCAAAAGAGGCGATTAGAAATTATTCAAGAATAATTGCCGCTGGAATTGTGACCATACAGTCGGTGCTTGATGTTGAAAAGTTCTGCATTGGCGGAGGAATTTCCGCACAGGACATTTTAATGAGTGAAATAAAAGACAGCGTGCACGAGTTCTTTAGAGTGAAATCATCAGAAGCGATAAACGAACCTGCAATTGAAAGATGCTATTTTAAAAATGCATCCGGTTGTGTTGGCGCCATATATAATTTTTTAACTATGGAAAAGATTTTATAAGTGGAATTTAACCGTTTTAAACAGAATGAAAAATTCAAATCGGCAAAGTCATTAAAGACAAAGTATTTTAATCAGGAATTACAGAGTATAATAACATCTGATTTTTTTTATAGGTGTGTGTCAGAGTGGTCAAATGAGATAGGTTCAGGGCCTATTGCTTAGTGCTTCGTGGGTTCGAGTCCCATCACACCTACTTACTTATTTTTCAACATCATTGCCAACAGTTTATTAATTAAAATTATATTGGCTGCATATTAGAGCTGACCCTTACACGATCTGATGTGGTGAAAAAAAACATAGTTTACGCATCTTTGTAGAGAAAACATGCGTTAAAAAGCTTATTGGTTTAATTTAAATTGCCAATGTCTCTAAACAAGAAAATAAAAGTTCATAATATAATAGTAATCAAATCCTTGATTCAAATGTAAATTTTCCAATACATAATTGTCTCAACATATAATATTGAGGGCATTGGAGTGACTATCTGATTCACACATCCGCCATATTATTATAGGGTGCTAGATAGAACAAAATTTTAAGAGTGATATTTGCTCTTCTTTTTTGCTGATTTCTAGTTCTTGTTGTTCTGTTTTTAATGGTGCTTCTGATTTTTTATTGTTTTTATTTTTATTTTTCTTTTTATTGCATTTTTTTGATACTGGTGTGTCTTGAACTACATTTCCTTCTGCTAGCCTCTGTAATTGTGTTTTTGTTTTGTATCCTTGTTGTACGATTAGTGTTGTTAATAATAAGCATAGGTAGATTTTTCTGCTCATTGATTCGACTGTGTAACTGTGGAATTCTCCTAATCCGAATGCATCTTTGGCTACTTTAAAGAAATCTTCAATTATGCCACGTATTGGTTTTAATTCTTTCCAATTTTGTAATTTTTGATATAATATTGATGCAATACTATCAATATCTTTTTTTAAGACTTTTGATTTTTTATTTCTTGAAAATACTTCCATTGGATAGGACATTTGTCCTTTTAATTTTTCTTCCTTGTAAGATTCTTTTGGAAATATGACGGGAATGATTTTATATTTGTTAATTCCGATTTGATAGTTTTTATAGCCGTAATAACCTCTATCGAATAAAATCATGTCTTTTCTTTTGATTATTTGTCTTTTTTGGAGGTCTTGTAAAACTTCGTCAAAAATTTTTGAATCATTAGGTGCTCCAGAATGGATTAAAATTGAAACTGGCGCCATTGTTTTCTCATTTAGGACAACAGTAACTTTAAATCCAATGAAATGTCCTTTTGTGGTTGAAAATCCCCATTTTAAATTTAGTTTTTCAAGATGTTCTTTTGGTATGAAATGCTTGTCATTATTAAAATCACAAGCTGATGGTGTTGCATCAGCAATAAAACGATTGTATGTTCCTCTATTTTCTTTATTAAATTTCATTAATGTTGCATTTACTATTTTGCAGTATTGTTCTGCGGAATATCTGCTCATGTATTCATAGATCTGTTCGGCTGTTGGCATTTCTTTAGAAAATCCTGCAAATTTTCTCAATTTTGAGCTACGATTTAACTCATTAACAACATTAGAAACAGTATAATCAAAATACATACTCATAAAAAGAATTTTTATGGAATCTACCATCATTTGACGACTTGTAATTCCTTTGCGGTTGCATGTGTCTTTAAATTTTTTAGAATCGATAATTTTAAATATTTTGCCTAACAAAATAAACTTTGGGTCTTTTGAATCGTAATTTAAACTCGGTAACATTTTTATCGCCAAATAAATATTTGTTATCCGTTATATTTAAATATATCGCTTTTAATTGACCCATTTTTAATTTAATTAATTTTTATAAAACCCCATAAGAAAACAATGATAAATTAATAGAAATATACAAAAAATATGAGTTTAGTGCAAGTTTCTCACATGAAAAAATCTAGCACCCTATATTATTATCTTTCACATCAAATTTAAATCAAATAAAAACCTAATATTAACTTATGAAAACCGCAATCCTAATCCCCTGCTATAATGAAGCTGCAACCATAGAAAAGGTCGTGAATGATTTTAAAGACATAATGCCACATGCTGAAATCTATGTCTATGACAACAACTCAACCGACAACACCGCAGAAATCGCAGCAAATGCAGGAGCCATTGTAAGGCACGAGTACAGGCAAGGGAAGGGGAATGTGGTCAGGTCAATGTTTCAAGACATCACCGCCGACTGCTACATCATGGTTGACGGGGATGACACATACCCCGCTGAGGCCGCACGGGATTTTGAGGCGATAATACTTGACAAGAAAGCGGACATGGTGATTGGGGACAGGTTGTCCTCAACGTATTTTGAGGAAAACGACAGGAGATTCCACAATACCGGAAACAGGTTCGTTCGAAAATCAATCAACACCTTCTTTAAAAGCGACCTTCATGACATAATGACCGGGATGAGGGCGTTCAATTATGATTTCGTCAAGTCATTCCCTATCCGCTCGAAGGAATTTGAGATTGAAACCGAGATGAGCGTTTTTGCCCTTATGAACAATTTCAAAATCAAGGAAATACCGATTGAATACAGAGACCGTCAGGACGGCAGCGAGTCCAAGCTCAACACGTATAGTGACGGTTTGAAGGTCATCAGGATGATTTTCTCCCTGATACGTGACCAGCGCCCGCTAATGTTCTTTTCAATCGTGTCATTGATTCTTCTAATAATAGCTGGAGCGTACTTCTTCCCGATTCTTTTCAGGTTCTTCAGCACCGGCTTCGTGTTGAAGATTCCTACATTGATTGTAATAGCCACCGTGGTGATTGTTGCGGCATTGACATTCTTTGTCGGAGTCATACTGCATGTTTTAAACCATCATCATTCCGAGGAGCTTGAGCGCCACCTGATTTTATTGAATGAAATGAAAAAGGAGAAGTGAAAGATTTGATCGGCAAGCTTTTCAGGGACCCTACTGACAATATAATGATACAGTTTTTCAGATACGTTTTCGTTGGAGGCACCGCTTTCGTTGTTGATTTCTTCTTCCTTTATTTTTTCAGCGACATTTGCGGAATCTACTACCTCGTATCAGCAGTATTCTCATTCATCATATCCGTATTGGTGAATTATGTGATGAGCACAAGGTGGGTGTTCAACCAGGACAACATTGAAAACAAGGTTGTGGAGTTCAACCTCTTCATGCTCATAAGCACTATCGGACTGGTGTTCACCGAGATACTCCTGTACTTCTTCACAGACATCTGCGGAATACATTACCTGATATCCAAAATCATCTCTGCCGTGATCGTGTTATTCTGGAACTTCCTTGCAAGAAGGGTCATGTTTTACGGAAGGGATTTCCTCTAATAGTACTTGGTTGTGAAAGCCAATATCAGGGTTGCCAAAAATCCGATGATGAACACTAATGCATACTTGTCGCTGAACCAGTCAAGCTTATCCGTTTTAAACGGCACGATTATTGGAAGCAATGCCGCCAGTGGAATGAAATACCTTGTGCTGATTCCAAGATTGAAGGCACCCACATCAGCCCATGTGAGAAGCTGAATGAAGCATGTTCCCACATATATGATGAGCACAATGAGAAGCGAACCCAATCTGGTCTTGGTGTTGAACTCCACTTTTCTTGGATAAAGCAGAAGCACAATGGCCAAAAATATCCATACCAGCACCGTAATCAGCACGTATGTGTCGGCGTAATGGTTCGCGCTTCCAGCAGCGAAGAAATTGAAGACCCCAGTCAGAGTGATTCCCAATGTGTATGTGAAAATCAATCTGAAGAATGTGAGGATTGCGAAAGGATGGCTCATCAGATACTCCATCTGTCCTGAAGCGTCCATGTAATTGAGCTTTGATCTCCATGAATGCATCAGTGCAGGCTCGGAATATGTGCTCCAAAGCACTCCTATCAAGGCAACTATGAAAATGCCCACTATCATGTACTTCAATATTCCATTGTCCTTGAAGTTATCCTTAGGAACGAATAATATCAGGAACACGAAGGCCAGGTAAGGCAGCTTGCACAGTCCCAGGGCAAGCGACAGTGCACAGAAGAGTGCAACATGCTTGACGTCAAGGGATTCGGCCTCGGCCTTGCAGAGGTATATGAAATAGGCTACCGACAGTATCCCCAATCCGATTATCATCGAGTCTATGCTGACTGAAGCCGCCTGATAGATGGAAATCGGTATGCAGGCAACCGCCAACATGGGAACCTTCATTGCAGGGGCTATCCTCACGGCCATTGATATTAAAAACGCATAGAATATCAGGTTGAATATCCTTCC
>Ga0256404_1012250_pt1 | contig 11196 bp, 10 predicted proteins | sample RumenRJG_01DNA_FD_185990 | JGI IMG/M metagenome (GOLD analysis project Ga0256404, IMG submission 185990) | Bovine rumen microbial communities from Lethbridge, Alberta, Canada - RJG_01 | ecosystem: Host-associated > Mammals > Digestive system > Stomach > Rumen | place: Canada: Alberta | collected... | reverse complement strand
ACTGGTGCAACAGGTATCGCTACTGGTGTAACGGGCTGACCCCAAGGAGTAGTCGATACAGGTGCTGCCGGTTTAACAATCTGTCCGTTAGTGCAGGAAGTACACCACTTAGCCTTATTATAATACAGCTCAAGGTTAGGCAGATGCGCTCTGATTGCTGCAGTATCTACGTAAATCTCAATCAGCTTTAAAGGTTCTTTCAGTGCATCGAATACATTAAGGAATACTTTTACATATGCCTCAAATGTAGGAATAGCTGCTGATGAAGGGCCTTCACTGAGAGTCTTCAGATCATTCGTTTTGAATAACTTCAAAATTATTTGCTGAAGTGGTTCCCAGGTTGATTTACGAATTCCTGGATACACTTTCTTTGATGAATCATTGAACAAAGCGCACTTTACTTCGCACACTTTCTTCTGCTTGTTGTAATACAGCTTAATGAAATCCTCCATCTTGGAAGATATCTTATTAAACTCAGTAAGCATTTTGTTATCAATCATGTTAGCATACTTGCCGACATACTTGATAAGTTCACTGCCATCAGTAGCAGTTTCATCCTCTTTCTTATCAACTGATGCATTCTCAAGAATATACTTCATCAGTGCAATTACCAAGCCACTGACCAGAGTATTTCTTGTACGATAGAACCAGTTGTCCTGATTGCCCAGATCGCCATCCGCAAACGGATTAACAATTACAACATCTCTTGCCTGAGTGCCGTAAATAGCAAGCTTCTTAGACTTACTTCCCTGAGAAATCTCTTCTACCTCGTTAGTCGCAACGTTTCTGATAAACTTTTCAGAATTACGATCGACTTCGTTACTCCCACCTAACTCGAGAAGCTCGGTGAGAAAATTTGAAATGTCCTCATCACTAAATGTCATGATTCACTCCTAATACATTGTTGGATTGGAAGTTAAAGCGCTTCCAAGTATTCTTAACTGACCAGCATTATGTTCGCACTGATCGCTATTCCCCATTAATCCACTTCCTACTCCTCCCAGACTATTATTGGTCACAGAAACACCCTTATCATTATAGTCGTCCATTAACATTAAATTGACAACAGTGTCTCCACCTACAGAACAGAACACATCACACCTTACGTCACCAAAATTAGCAACAATCGGTTGCATAACATCATCAATGATATCACGCTTCAGATTAAGTACTGTTGTTTTATAATTATAATCATCCATAGGTATCAATGTCATCATGTATTTAATCGCACAGATACCTTTATAATTATGCATATCGCCACCGGTGCTATAAGAACTATACGAAAATACAGCATCAGTTACCAATCTATTAATTAAAGTAGTTGGCATTGCCGATGTGATAATCGCGGTCGCAATATTCTGTCTGGTAGGACCACCGGTATCTCTTACATTAAGATTACCAAATGAATAGTTCATAGGGGCCTCAATCTTATGAACTATCAGTGATGATCCCGGCCACATCTGATTGATATCTTCAAACGAATACGATCTATCGATCTGCAGCTCTTTTCTGTGAGCAGTACAGTTAACTGTTTCGCTATAATCCTCAATTTGCTGACCCCAATCAGACAGCATATTCTCACTGCCATACAACTTATTATTTGAACCGGCACGGTAACCATTGTCAACTCTTACATAAGTTGATAATCCAGTCATCAGTCTACTAAGATGTTCAGTAGGAGAATTGAATCCTGCATCTGTTGGTTTAGCAGTTGTAAATGATTTGATAGGAATCGGGCTGAATCCTGATGAATCAAACTCACTTGGATTATAAGATCCAGCACAACTTCTTTCCAAAATATCCTTAGGAGTATTCAGAAACAAATCGTCTCCGCCAGATAATTGTTGCGTTAACTGACTCGGAATAATATCACTGTCCCAGATGGATTTATCAATTGTTGGAATACTACTGCCGAAATCTCCAATGGACGACACCGCTTCGTGGTACTTCGTTACATGTGTTATCCAAAACATCGCATGTGGATTATATCGCTGAGATGTTGTTATACCAGATACTATCCCAAGTTCTATAGGATCATCCTGTACATATCCAGTATAAACAACACGATCATTACCAATGAGTTTGGAATACGGGTTATTAATATCAAGAACTAATACAAAAGTCCATGATCCCGCAAGTACATTGGTATTAATAGGTTCTGCATCAGCTGATGGCAGAATGCATTCGGCACAAGTACCACCGAGTTTGGAATCCTTGGGAGTAACACCGCCTAGTGTATTCGCTTTATCGAGATAATTCTCAATTCTGCGAATGTCATTGCTACCAAAACGATAATTAATCGACCTCCTGTACTGAGGGATAACTTCCTTTGGCGGAATTAAATATAGAATAGCCTTAGTACCTGTCATATCAGGTAACTTGAACTGCTCCGACTGATTTATCTGAGCGGATACATCGGTAGAGAACATACCGCCATTATCAGGAAACTCCATTATAACCTCCTGTATGAATAATCAAGCCTAATAAATCCATCATCAAGAGCTGATGCTATGATCAGGTCAACAACAAGCATATAGCTATTGTCTCCCAATGCTCTGATAATCAACATATCATTAGGCGTCTTATCTATTACCACATCAGTAAACTTCCCTGAGGGTAATACCCTTTTGATTATGTTTGATCCACGCTGTATCACATCAGTAAACAGATCATCAAACTGCTTCTGATTACTGGTATCAGTGTAAATTAATTCATAATCCCATTTAGGTAATATATACCTAAAACACATTTGAACAGCTGATAGCTGCAACAGCCGTCTTATCCAGTCTAATAGTTCAGGACTAAACGTTGTTATCTGTCTGACCTGACTATGATTTATTACTCTTATTGAGCCATCTCTATATGCTCTAAGATCACTTTTATCTAAAATGTCATATGCACATTTTAACGTAAAATTATCCAGCGAAAGATCATATGGCAATACAGGTTTACTCCAACGATACAGAAATTCATCTACATTTTTGTTCTCCTTAAACATATTCAGACAATGATCAAATGCGCAATTGAATAGTACATACATTGACCCATCATTATACGCATTAAAATCTTTGCTAAAGCTCACGTTGCTAAACACCGGCAAATACGTATCATAGCAACTATCAAGATTTATGTATCCAGGCGCATCATTATCAGTAAAACTAATAAAACTGTTCCGCATACGTGAACCTTGATTATCAAGGCAACTCATGCATGTTTCACCTTGCGTTATCATGTCGTATCTGTCGCTGATATCATAGAACGCATCATCATTATCACGCCAAAAACATCTAATAGCCTCTTTTAATGCTTCATCTCTTGCGAATACCACCTCCTTATCAGGTTCAGATATCTTAGAAAGTTCATTAACTCCCGCAACATGAGTCAAAACGATTACGTCACTCGGATGAAATATTCTTGTACGTATGGGATAAATAAATGCTCCATACCTTAAAAATACTCTTTCAATTAAGTAATCATTTTGCTCCCGAATGATGATACGCGTTGCATCTTTAGGTATTACGAATTTATTACCAAATACAATGTCACAGAATCCATTGTACAGGCAAGACATCGATGCACCAGAAGAAGCATACTGCGTATCATCCTGATTCAGACATTTAGTTTCGCTATAATAAACTAGCATTCATCCTGCCTACTAAACAAATCATTAATAAAATCACAGATTGTTGTGGCTAGTGTGATTGGTGGAGTATAGATTTTGTTAGTCTGGGTAACTTCTTCTCCCATCATCTCACAGATTGCTGGAGCAGTATTATACAGATAAGTTCTTGATGTGACATCATTGATTAACTTCTCCAATGCAGTATCCCATCTAAGAGCTCGTGCAGTTTCAAAATTAAACCGTTCGTCACAGTTTCTGTATGAGTTGCTGCTTTTCCAAGATTCTCTCAGCCGCATTTCATTACTGTTCTGCATTAATTTAAGATTATTGGTAGGAAGCAGAGATAACAAGTGAACCATATCTCTAAAATTCTTACGATAACAATAAATCTGTGCTAACGGTAATAATGCTGCCAAATCATTAAGAGTCAAAGACTCTATTGACTTAGCACCGCAAAGATCTCTTCCAAATAACGTTGATAAAATAAATTCATTGTTATTCCCTAATGTCGGATGACTCATTTCTGAATAGTATACATATGCTGCGTCATATACCTCTCTATCAATACTGAATTCATTCAGATAGTGTTTAATCGTCTCCTGCACAGCAAACGAAATTATCAAATTGAAATCAGCTGTTTCTTTAGATGCAGATGATTCAGCCTCAAGCACTGAACTATTGCCATCATCATAAGACTCCTCAAATTCATCCGGGAGTTTACGTTCAGCAACAGTTATCTTACCTCCATCTTTCTTAGAACCTGACGACTTAGTAGATACTATACCTTTAGCACAGGTATTAACATAAGTCATTAGGTTACTTTCAGTGTTAGACAAATCCACAGTTATGAACTTTCTGGTATACATCGAAGCAGTAACTGCCATCTTCGACATATCTGTTGAAAATCCATTATACAGATTAGTCAGTTTATTTTTAGACATAGCCTTTTCATTACTGTCAATAGTATTTGCCAGATAATTCTCCAGCTTATCTGCAATAGCCTGACACTTATTAGCTATGATATCTCTGAAAATATTAGCCGCATGAATCTCTTTAAAGTTCTGCGAAATATCCATGTTACTGCATTCACGAATAAACACACCAACTATCGGCGTCATCAGCTTACACAATACTGCTACAGCTGTGAGATCAACCAAGTCAGGAGTCTTGAATGTCATCTCATCTGAATCCTGAGCACGAGATCCGATATTATCAGCTACCTTAATCGGAATATTCTTTTCAACGTACTCATGTATCTTATGATACAAATCAATCTTGAGATCAAGACTTGCTACTGTATCAGACAACTTAGTTTCAAGTTCATGAACCAGATTAGCATTGTGATTCTTGATGTGATTGATTTCAGCATCGTTCATTCCCAGACTAATATGCTTCTGATGAGATGTTGTTAACTGAATGTCCTGATGACACGCACAATAACAGCCTGCCAGATAAATTTGCTCTTCACCCGACAGAGTATTAACAAAAGCTTCCGGAATACTAAATACTTTATCCCACTCCTCCTGAGACTGATTAGCACCCAACGCCTTATAAGTACTGATACTGAAAACAAGCAGACTCTTTAAATCTTCAGGAATCTCTAATCCTTCGGTATCAATAACTACCAATGCTTTACCAGCATCATCATACTTTTTAACGAATTTCATAATACTCCTTTTAATTAACACAAAGTACTGCAATATAGTAATATATATTTTCAAGTACTTTGATTAATAATCAAATTATGCATATGTTATTTAACTATTAATTTGAAGAATAAAAATAAGTACCACCCTACTTAAAGGGTGGTACCTATTCTATTAATTAAACCTTAAAGTAAATTATCTAAATCGTCATCTCCGCCTTTAAACGGGTCGGCTGAGTTAGATTGCTTTCTATATCCTTCAGATGTCAGATGCTGCTTATTAGGTCCAGTGTTGCCAGTTCTACTAGGGAATTTAGTAAGGTTCCATCTGGTAAGTTCCATAGCTGTATAAATCATCTTATCGAGAACATCATAAAATTCCTGAAGTCCCAATACGCTCTTTCTCTCGTCACTAAGACTATCATCACCGTTAGAGAACGTACCTCTTCCTCTCATTCTAAATGTCATAGGAGCAGTAGTAGGTGTGCTAACCTCAATACTCAAAAGTCTCTTGTCATCTTTAATAAAAGTAATATTAATACCTCTAGTATAGCTCTTGGTGTCAGCATCATAGACTAACTGAATAAAAGGAAGTCTGGTACCAGGATTAGCAGTAGTAGCTTCCTTGGCTAATCTCTTAAGTTCCCTGATGAAAGAAAGATTGAGACTAAGCTTAACAACCGGCTTGTTAATTCCTTTCTTAAAAACTGCGAGACTTGCGTTACCAGCATAAGCTCCAATCTGAAGGTTATCGCCATCACGATTAGTAGTTCCCCATAACTTCTGTAAATCAAAATTATTTTCCATAATTCTCCTCAAATATCAGGTCTGATAAATTGAGCGTATGAAGCAATGTTCATACTGATTAATGATTTTAGTATTTCCTTATCAGGTAATACATTCCATGATTCCCTTTCAGCTCGATCGCTAATAAGCTTTTTAGTCTTATTATCAACCAGTTGCTTAATATACCATTTATCGCCAAGAAGTAAATGAGTATATTTATTAAAAGGAACTGAATCTAACTGAAATACTTTCTTGCCAAAATCCTTTTTAGTTTTGAAAGCACCAGTATAAGATTCCAATAGAGTAAATTCATCAAACACTTTATATAAATGAAAATCTAATGGCACATGACTTATCATTAAAGTCTTTCTATACTGAAGCCCTTCATATTGATGCATTAGTTCTTTTGCTAACTCTTTATGAGGATATCCAATCTTGTCATTAGATTCAAAAAATAAAATATCTGTATCTTCATAGGAAGCAGTAAATTCTCTGCTTTTTAATTTCTCTGCAACCAGGTTTCTTATTTTCCATCTATCTTCTGTACCTTTGGGTAATTTATCACGTATATGCTCATGCGGAAGATTCTCATACTTATTCATATAGAAGCATACCATTGCTCTGATTTTAGAACCTCTGGGTAGCACCATTGAATTATAGCTTGCTATATACTGTGCCATAACAGTTATATCGGTTATAACATTTTCTATCATCTGAGTATTGGTAACTTCTTCTTTAGTTTTCCTATCTCTGATAATCGTTTCAACATTAACTAAATACAGTGTCCAAGGTATTCTGTTTCTGGACTTCGACAATCCAGCCAATGCATTCAATATAGGTATGATGCCATAACTGACAACCATACCGTTATATAACTGTGGCTGGTCTGGCGTCAAAAATTTTACACCATCACCCATTTTAATTTATCCTGTTTTAAACTTCTACAATATAAGTAAGATACTTATTTATGGTTTCTTTATCGAAAACACCTAAGTTGTTTTCCAATAAGAATTGACAAATTAAATTAGGAAGATTTTCTCTGCTTGGTTTAATATTGTCAAAAGTATCCAACTCTATATTATCCAGTTTAATTTCTGTTTTTTCTGTATCAGATATCGGTTTGGAAGTATATCTTAAAGATGGATATTCCTGTAAACAAATTTTATTTAACAATAATCTTATTTCAGGATCGTTATGTGCTACTCTTACATTACCTGTCTTATTAGGAAAGATATTAGCTATCTGAGAGTTGAAATCTGCTATAATTTCAGCTGTAGTATTCCCCTGGGGGTAAATAGTCACAAATAATGACGCCTGATCATTCTTGACGAAGGTAGCTTTCCATTTTCCAGATGAATTGTCAAAAGTATAGAAACCTTTAGGTTGTTCCTCACCATGAGACATTCTTTCGAATGAACCACAGTAATAAACATTCTTCTTATGGCTGGAAATATGAATATGACCCATGATAATCAAACTATCTTCAGTAGTTATCTTATCAAATTGCTCTATAGTGTATGTACAGGGTGGAAGATGATTAGTTGATACTGGAAGAGCATGAGAAAATGTTCCATGACCTAAAACAATATCAACAGTTTTCCACCCCATAACAGTAAGCACTTTATCTATATGTTCCATAACTTCTTCACTTCTTTTATAAGAAAGATTATCTGGAATGTATAAAACTTTAAAGTGCTTGCCTTTGACGACTAAATCTTCACAGGATATCTCATTAACTATTTTCGCATCAGTATCTTTAAGCTTAAGCTCATTAAGAACATTCAATTGATTTCTATCATGAGAATAAGTACCATGAAGTATTCTTATAGGTACATGAGATTTAGCTGAGAATACAAACAACTCTCTGATGAATTTAGATATGAAACAATTAGCATCACTATTAACTGTAACTAACTGATCAAATAAATCACCTGTTAATAAAACTAAATCAGATGTATCTACCTCAGGATAAAATGATGCTCTTAATTCATTGTACAATAAACTGCAGTTGATTCTCGGATTACCAAAATGAAAATCACCTGCTGCTGCTATTTTAGTCATTCTTCAAATACCAATACGTCTTCGTCATCGACTTCCGAAGCAGCTGCTTTTTTCTCTTGTACATTCTCCTGTTTTTGGTCATTTACTTCCTCCTTGGGACCATTGTACCAATAATTATTACTGAATGATTTTGCTAATTTAGCATATTGATTCTGATCAGCTTTAAGTTGATCATTGTCTTGAACACGTAAGATATTACGATACAGATTATCTGTAGCTATTTGTTTTCTTACATAAGCAGATGGATTACTTATATCTGATTCTTCAAACGTGCTGGCAAGTATCTGAGTAGCTTCTGCCTGTTCAGCAGTTGTCAAAGTATTTAATCGTCTGAATAAAGGAGGAAGAACAAAAATCTCTTCTCCACTATAATCATCAACTATATGAATAGGTCGCTGAGTATTGACACTATGATAAAATTCTTCTGATAACTCAGCGATATGTTCACGTTCTTCTCTGGTAGCTTCAGTCGAAGCTAAACGATCTCTGGTAGACTTCAGATAAAGAACAGCAAACTTTTCAAAATCAGAATGCTTCATATAAGTATCATGTTCAGCATTAGTCACAAAATCCTTATACATCGCATCAATATTACGTTCACGCAATGTTGCTGGATTAGTATCAACAGTGACATTTTGTAATTGCTGATCAAGAGATTCTATGTTTTGTTTACTCATATCTTACTCCAAACTTGCTGTATCTGTAGTATTACTAAACTTTAATTTTATTTCATTAGTCTTTTTATCTGTAGTTATATCACCGGTAATGAAAGCCGATTCAAAACCTGTAGATGACATAGGTTCTATAGCTATTTTAAAAGCTATAGTGTATAATCCATTCTTTACATCTTTTTGATAATCAGATACTGAAAATTCACAATCAAAATTATAATCCCTAAATTTATTAGACAAAAAATTTTTTACAGTACTTTCTAATGTACTGGCAAATAAATCTCTGTCGCTATCATACTTGGAAGATAAGTATCTGAAACTATATAACCGATCTTCCCAGAGATCAGAAGTTCCGCCTGGATTCATAATAAAAAATTTAACGAAATGCATAACCTGATCTCTAACGTCAGTCAGATATCCAGCTGATGAAGATAAAGTAGGTGTTATACTTATGGCCATAGATATTATCCTTGATTTTACTGTACTATCTTATAATCAGCTGTAAACAAAAAATAAAAGCAGCAGTCTTTCGACTGCTGCCCATTAACACAACATATCAGAGATTACTTAGGTCTCCTACCCCTGAGATTGATCTTCTGATATTTAGTCGACGAAAAGATTTTTGCCAATTCTGCAAGAGTCGTCTGCTTGTTAATTTCATCGAAGCCATATACTTTAAGTACTGACTTGATGGATCTCGAAACATACTTGATGTACTCATGAAACGCAGGGTACACTTCATCAAAAAGATGAACAATGTTATATTCAACAAATACAGCTCTTGCCTTATTTTTCTGTGCCAAAAATTCCTTAGTGACTAACTTCAAATCAAGATTCTGTGCAAACTTACATTCTCCGTACTTATGGTACGTAGGAAAATTGTAAATCTGCTTCGTGAATTCTACTCCCATTGACAGAAATGCATCAACCAATTCAGCCCATGCAAATTCGGCATTTTCAGGAATCTTCTCTGCAAACGGTGTATCCAGATCATACACCTGCTTAGATTCTTCCTGCTCTTCCGCCTTATTGTCAGCCTTACTGCCAGTTACTGCAAAGCTAATAGACTTATTTGCAGTATTCTTCTGAAGAGCATCCAAAAGAAGTTTACTAGCCTCGTCCTTGGTGAACTCACCAATTGCAATACTAGCACTTTCGCCTTCCTTACTGCAAACATTAATATTCACGGTAAGCCCCTTTTCAAAACCAGATAAAACAGCTACAACCATAGCTGTAATTCTTGAATCAACCATATTATCATTCTCCAAAAACACGCGTGTTATTGAAGCCAAAACAGCTTTAGCCTCAAATCGTTAAAGTAATATATAATCAAAAAACTGATGAACTAAAAAAAAAATAAAACGGCAATTAGCAGTTCGTATAAGACCGGTGAGCTTCTCCCGATTTCTCTAGGATAACTCACCGGCTGTTCTGTTGCCTATATCAGTAGACTTCACAGGGCAACCACAATTTCCCTGCTTATACTACTTAGTTCAGCTTCTGGTCCAGGATGCAGAACGCACCCTCCATTTATTTAGCGACGTTGGGATCTACGTCGGGGGAACCACACAAGACTAGTGGGTCAACGCCTTTGCGCCAACCACCTGTCCGGCTTCGTTCCTGATGTACTCGGATACACCGAGTACATCCTGACGAGAACCGTGGAGGGCAGTCAGCACCATTGCGCTTACCACATAGTAAGTCCCTTCAACCGGATCAGGCAGATCCGTCACTTCGCCGAAGCGAGTGACGTTTACCTTGATTCCATCGATGGAACCCACTGTTGTGGTGTTTACAGCGCAACGGGCGATGACACCAGAAGCCTCGATGGTTACTGACTCCCCATCACCCTTAAAGAGGGTGATGGCGTGGGGAGTCAGATTAACCAAATTAGCCATTTGGTGTCCTCCTGCTCTTGTGGGTGAGCATTTAACCCAGCTGCATAGAGCATTGTCTGTCACACCGCTATGCCGGCTGAATACGTAACGTATTCATAAAAATAATATATAGATAAAAAAAAGACACCTACATATTTCTATGTAGGTGCCCATAACTCAATTATACGTATAACTAGTTAACTATTAACCATGCAGCGATGTAGGATCCGTGAAATCCAAATGACGGGTTTTAGGATTATCCATAAACTCATCAATGTAATCACGAGTGCTGCTGAGAGCCAGAGCCTGTTCCGGAGTAAGCTCACGGTCATCAGAATCACTCTTATATTCTACATCAATCTTATTGTCCTTGATATCGTCTGCAGTATATCTTATCTTACCAGATTCACATGCGTTCTCAAAAGGATCGTTGATAGGCAACTCTTCAGGTTTAAACCCAAAGCCATCAATTCTCCCTTCGTTGAACATATCTCTGAGAGGTTCATAAGTAACGATTCCCATCCTCATACAAGG
>Ga0256404_1012247_pt1 | contig 11198 bp, 6 predicted proteins | sample RumenRJG_01DNA_FD_185990 | JGI IMG/M metagenome (GOLD analysis project Ga0256404, IMG submission 185990) | Bovine rumen microbial communities from Lethbridge, Alberta, Canada - RJG_01 | ecosystem: Host-associated > Mammals > Digestive system > Stomach > Rumen | place: Canada: Alberta | collected... | reverse complement strand
TCTGTATAATGGAAACCAGTTCCTTTACCAGATGCTAATGAAGCACATTTCTTGTTAGGCATTAGATATGCTAAAGTTTTCCCTTTCGCAGACATTGGACCGGATCCTGTACCAGATGGATATTTACCTACAGATATTAAATATCTACCTATCCAGAATGCTTCTTTCTTGTCATCAACTTCCAACCAATTCGGGAATAAGAAATATTCTTCTCCTAAGAAATCAGATTTTCCTGTACCTGTAGCAAAATCATAATCACTATTATTTATACTAAATGATACTTTATAATCTGTATAATCTCCTAATTCTGGAGCATTCTTGAAGTTGAAGAAAATACCATTATCTTCTTCAGTTATAACATTCTTAGGAAGCCATACAGAAGCAATATTATCGAATATTCTTACCGTTCCTTTTACATATCTTCCTAATCCTCTCCAACCAATTGGGAATCTCTTTCTCTTACCATCTGGATAGAGGAATAAATATTCCCAAGTATTAGGTGGAATCTTTATAACACCATCAAGATCTTCATGGTCATTAATTACTTCTTTAACAACTAATTCACCAGGGAGATCTTCATCAAATTGCTTATTTATATAAACTCTACCTGGTAAATCTTTATCTTCTCCAACTTTTACTGTAACTTCTCCAAGTAGTTCTGGGGCTTTGTTCTTAGCACCATCTATTACTATTTTTATAATTATCTGACCATCTAAATCTTTACTTCCCATTAATACAGCAGGTGAATACATTTCATCAAACCATACGAATGTATCATAATCATTGGAGTATGAGAACCCTCTAGGAACATTATCGCTATCTTCTTCTTCGAAATCTTTGTTCCATTGTACTCTAACCATATCTGCTCTACCATGAGTAAATAAATAATCTAATGGATTATCAAATGTAATTCTATCTGATAATATATTGTATCTTTCTGGTCTAATGTATACACCATCTACAAATAGTAAGAACTCTTCTTCAGTAACAGTTCTCTTAAATTTACCAGCCATTATTACACCGTTTTCTATTTCTCCAAGAGATACTACTTCTATATCCATTCTATATGGGAAAGTAGCACTTCTCTTATTATAGAAAACAAATGTAATACCAGAACCCAATGGAACAGCATCTGCTGAATTAAGATATATCTTATTATTTGCATAATCTATATTGCATCTGCCATTTATATTTAATAGTGTAGTTCCTCTAAAAATAAGCATATTCTTAGTCTTAGATGGAGGTCTAGGAATAGCAAAAGTGGTTTGATTATTTGTGGTTGCATCTACGTCTACTACATCTAGTTTAAAATCTGTAGAAGATGCACTAGTCTTTCCATCCTCTTTAAATACTATCATAACAAACTTCTTATAACCACAGTTTGCTATATCAGATGGAAATGTAAGTTGTATCTTATCATTAGATATAATATTATAACGATCTGGGTCCATGTATGTCGTATTAACAAAGAACATGGAATTCTCTTTAGTTACATTATATTTATAAAAATATGGGGAGAATTTAATAAGACCAGTAGTATTAGATGGATCATCTATAGATTCTGATCTAAAGAATAATATGCCAGAATTCTTACCATAAGTATCTAGTATAAATTCTTCTTTGTCTCCATAAGTTTCCCAATCTGCAGTTATATATGGGAAGATAAATTTTACATGGTTATTACTAGTACCATTATCTATCATTCTATCTTTATTAAGAGTGATATAGGTAGCATCATCAGACGTATTGTAATCCAATATATGATCTAGTTTATATCCATCTACATTAAATACTAAGAATGATTTATCATTTCTAGGATATGCTTCATATGGATAAGGAATCTTTACTCTATTATTAGGACCTTCTCCTTCAGCATATACTCTGGTATTGTATACTTTAATCTTCTTATTAAACTCTACGTTCTTAAATCCATCATCTCTAGACTCTATATAGAATACATCTATTCTATCACCAATCTTCAATTTTATATTGGTATACATAGTTTTTAGATTGATATTTACAGTAGGACTAGGGGTTAGAATTGTATATAAACGAGAATTTAATAATCTACCATTTCTAAATATTACATATTTATCTGGATTCCAAGCAGTCTTTAATTCAGGACAATCTATACGCAGTAATCCTGTTTTCATATTAGTAGAATCACAAACAAAATGTTTATATATAAACTGACAGTTTGTCTCTACATAAAGATCTTTATTTGCTTCTATTGTAGAAGTATCTATATAAAATTTATTCTTATTATCGTTACCAGTCTTTACAGGCCAATAGTTATTATCATTTATTTTATAAAATAACTGTAAGTCTTTCGGATTCATATCTGGGTTATTAGAAAATTTACTATCCAATTCTAGCTCTACTAGATTTGCATTTATAGGCATAATAACCACCAATCTTTATAAATTTCGAAAAATCATTACCTAAATGTTTCCCAGTACGGTTTTAGCCGTACTGGGAGAATTATAGTCTATAAAATGTTTAAATCAAAGTTTTAACAAGTCTAAATCCATAGTTCCAATATGATATATCATCAGTAAGATTTAAGGATAATGCAAATAATCCTGAATATCTTCCTCTATTACATGCACCACCACGATAGCATATATCTACTTCTTCATCAGAATGAAGTACTATTCTATGATTATATTTACAATCATTAGAATTGTGTTTAGTATATGGATATATACTATATGCTAGAGAATCCTCATCATTAGAATCGTATGGAATACCATATGCTTTAGTAATGGCATTTATAGAAGTATTGGAATAATCATCATATATATATTGATAAATTCCTTTGTCCCAATATAAACCTATACCTGCTTTCTTATAAGTAGAAGGCAATACATTTGGATTTGGAACAGTACCACCCGGAGTTGTTGAGGTTCCTCCAGATCTTCTTGGTGCTTTAGCAGGTGTAGTAACCGCAACATCTTCACCTTCTTGTGGTTTAGCAGTTCCCTGATATACATAGAATTCATTATTATCTAGTTTAAGTCCATCTATAGCTTCCCAAACATTGCCAACCATATCGGCAATACCACCTGTTCTGTTATTGTGGTTCCAAGTAGATGGTCCCATACCTGTACGAGTCTTGCCATTTATATCAGCAACAAAAGATGTGGCATCAGTAACTTCGGCTTCATCTGCTTTAGTAAGATCTCTATATCCATATATATTACCATCAACCCAGATATCCATAACCTGACACCATAGAGCTATATTCATCCATTCAGCATTATGCATAATATGGAATCCAGAACCCTTAGAAGAAGCTGTAGTTTTCATTTCTACAAATGGCAAGTCTGTCCATGGAGAAACATCTTTCTTAGTAACTGGTTTAGTAGAATCTCCTTGATATGTATCACCAGCAATTGCATCATCATGAGATGCAAGATATTTACCAACCCAGAATCCATAACTATAACCAGGAGTCTCTAACCAGTTAGGGAATAAGAAGTATTCTTCCCCTGGATATGGAGCTGTATGGGTTCCTTGATCTTTACCAGTAGATATAGCAAGATCTTCTTCTCTTACATCATAGAATATAGCATAGTCTGTATAACTGCCAGGATCAGGAGCCGTAGAGAAGCTAAAGAATATACCATTAGATTCCTCTTTGATAGAAGATTTTGGAACAAATGTACCAGTTTTTCTATTAAAGACTTGCAGAGAATCCTTCTTGTATCTTCCTAACCCTCTCCAACCTATTGGGAATCTCTTTCTCTTACCATCTGGGTTTAAAAATAGATATTCATTATCATCACTAATGATATCTACTTCTGCGTCTAGATCATCTTCGCCTTTAGCCAGTATAAATAATTTGCCATCTAAATCTTGATTACCATTCTTCCATTTAATAGTAACCTCACCTGGTAATTCTTCTTTATCAGCTTGCTGTATATTGATCTTACCCGGAAGATCTTTATCTTTGTTCTTTAGAATTATATCTACTTCACCTGGAAGATCTTCAGAACCATGCTGTATAACAAATACTTTACCTGGTAAATATTTACTATCTTTATGTTGTACAGTAACCGTTCCTGGGAGATCATCAAAGTTTGGTGGTAATTCATCTGCTACATTATCCAATTTACATATATAATTCTTCTGTAAATGAAATGTAATAGATTCAAATACATCATCTGGTTTAAGTTTATCTGGAAGTAATATAGTTGTAGGTTCTGTTGAATCTCCACTGTATGAAATACTACTATAGGTATCTATAAGTTTACCATTTAAAAAGAATAGCATATAGAATCTATAGTAGTTATCCACATATTTTGGATACATTTCCAATCTATATTTACCAGTTGTAGTAGCTGTTATAGCGCTAGGAACCCTTCTCATACCTGCTAATCTGGGCATCAATAAGAAACTACTAACAGCAACCGATGCTATAGGAATTAAATTATTATTTATCTGAGCAACGTTATATGTCTTACGAGTTATATAAGACATTTTTTCAAATACTGGATCTAGTTTATCTTCATTATATCCAAGATAGTAATCCAACGCTTTAGCAAGGTTAACTCCATAATGATCATCTTTAGAATAATGAATATTAAAGTCGCTTATAAATTCATCAAACATAGGATCCATTTCATAGAACTCTTGTTGAAGCATTATATAGTCTCTAATGAAGTTTACATTGTTTGGTAGTACAGATATAGCTGTATTTGGATGAGAATCTTCTCTGTATACACAAGTAATATATCTTGGAACTCTATTATATCTATCACTAGAATAGAATTCTTTTATGATATTATTATTGTATATTCTACCATATAGATCTGGCATATAAGAACCATCTTGGTCAAATGCTACGAAGTTATCTAGGGTTAGTTTAACTCTTCTACCAATTCCGTATGCAGATCCAATATCATAAAGAACGAATCTCTTACCTTTAGCATATTCTTCTTGCTTAATAGATCCTGAACTGCTTCCTGGATTTGTATTATTAATTTCATTTGATAGTCTAAGAATAACAAAAATTACATTAGATCCAACAGGAAATTTATCATTAGGATCAGACATCGTAACTTTATTATTTGATATTGTATATCTAGATGGATCAATGAATGTATCCTGTACAAACATCATCGTGTTATCTTTAGAGAATTTAATTTTTCTATATTCTGGTATCTTGATAACACCAGAACTGTTTGATACTACAGAAGAACTAAATGCATCTATTTTAGTATATAAATATACTGGCTGTAATTGCATAGGACCATATGCATCTGATAGTCTGGTAGCAACAAATACAAATACTACATCGGTATCTTTAGGAACAAAGTCTTCTATATTTCTAAACGTTATTGTCCAATCATCATAATTTATTATATAACGATCTTTATCACTCATGAATACAGAACCCCTAAATACTAAGAAGTTTCTGTATACAATACCATCTGGATCTGTTACAACAGGAATATTAAATACAGATTGATTATCTTTCTCTGCAGTAATTACAACGTGTCTTACTTTAGTTAAGTTCTTATACAGAGGATCTGTTAGACTCAACCAGTTATCAGATAATCTTTGAGCCGTAAGTATATCATCATATTCTAGATCTAAGGAATAGTTATAATATTCTATAGTGTTATTTCCTATGACTCTATACATTTCTGGATGAACATTATGAGTATTCTTAAATAGGATTATATTATCTCCAGAAGTAAATATAGTCTGCCCAGGGAATTTAATGATAGCACTAGTACCAGAAGTACTAGTATTAGATGCTGATAGTTCTACATAAGAAGTTAAGAACTTAATTACACCTTTAGTGCTATCACTATCATCTGGTATACCACCTTTATTACCGCCCGGATTATCTTTAGGAGGAGCTATATTTTGTTCTATAGAACCTGTAGTCTTGGTTCCTCCATGAACTCCTTTATTTCTAGTGGGATCTATATAGATATATGTAACAGCAGTACTATTTGTGAATTTACCATTCTCATCAAATGAGTATAATGGTCTTATATCTTCTCTTTCTTCTGCATATTCATCATATATAACAGGAAATGGAAGTAATACTATTTCTACAGAGGTTATTGGATCATTAATCTCTGGGTCTCTTCCTTTAATGAAGAAAGTAAACCAGTCATCTGATTTAGTTATATTTAGTTTGGATAGTTGTACAAAACTATGATTTACAAACATCATAAAGCATAAGAAATCTTTATGAGAATTATACATTCTAAATGCATTACCTTCGTAGAATCTATCTTTGAAAGTAAGATTTATATCCAAACCATGTACTTTTATAATTGTTCTAGTATTAGATTTCTTATATACAAAATGCCAATCTGTATCTTGGAAGAATCCTCTTTCTTCATACCATTCTATTCTAAGTCTTCTAGGTAACCATCCTTTTTGCATCTCATTAATATCATGAACTGTGCCTTCTCTTACTCTAGGAATTAATTCCTGAAGAGGTGGTTCCATTCTATCTAATGAAGATGAGTCGTGTTTATCATAGTAATTTAGAATAGTATCCGATCCAGTAAAATATAAAGTTGGAGGTATGAATGATTTACTATAAACTGCTTTGTCTACAATACAGATATCATCAAACGATCCACCATTAAAGTTATATGGAACATTATTCTTTCTAGAATATCCTATATAAACCGTGTCTCCTATATAGTTATTTCCTAGTGTAGCAGTTGGATTATTGGCTTCATCCATCTTCCAGCCATCAGAGAAGAATTTAACATTATTACCATCTCTTACTATGGCTAGAGTATGCCATCTACCATCAAATGTATAATCTAATACAGATGAATAGTATGTATTAGTCTTATCTATATTAAGGCAAAAATATCCAGATCTGTGAATATAGAGAAGATCTGTATATTTTGATACACCATCTTGATATGAAATAATAGGGATAAATCTTACATCTTTTACATACTTAGCTTCTATCTTATACTTGAAATAGATAGTAAACTTAGTAGAAGATATAAATGAAGATTTTAATGATGGATCTTGTATTTTTAAACCAGATTCTTTATATGGTGTTATTAAAACTGATCTAGCTACACCTGTATCATCTTTAATTGGCGAAGCCCCATCAAAGGAGGCTTCACCAAGTTTTGTGACATAAGAATTCGTAGTACAGCCAGAAGAGTCAAAATGTAATTTCAAAAGGAAGCTCATTAAATAACTCTCCCTTCCTTAAGGTTAACCTATAATCTGTTCTATGAACTCTAGAGTCATTTTAGAATATTCAACCATATCAGTTTTACAAACATTCTCTATTGTTCTCTGCTGATTAAGATAACTACCAACATATGTATCTGTCATCATAGCAGATAGTGCAGGAAAATATTCAAGTGCAAATACAGTACCAGGACCATACTGCATCATCCAACGCTCTATAACAATATCAGCACTCATAGAACTCTTGTTAAAATGCATTACGTCTCTTAGTGCATTAACAAACGTTTTTATATTCTTAAAAGGAGATGTATCCTTTTCTGGCACTCCTTTTACATGAGATGCTTTATCTAGTAAGATATTAAGCATTGTTGCTTCTCTATCAGAAACAAAAGAAACCTTCTTTGCTATAGGAATAGCAGTTTCTTCTGCTATTTGCAGCTCATTAACGAGGAAATACATAGCAGATAGATAAAGAACTTTATTCTTATTTGTCTCTTGTATAGATACTCTTGTTAAATAATCAATGATAAATGTAAATAACTTAGAAAAACATTTTGTAGCTTGAGTTATCATATATGATCTTCTCTGTATCATTGATAGTCTTCTTGAGTATATCATTGTTACAGCTGCATTAATCAGATATGAAATAAGTTTGCTCTCATCTACTATAAGATCTGATGAGGTTTTATCCTTAGTAATTACATTAGTACAATCTATAAAAACCTTAGCTTTTCTATCACCTTTTGCATCTCTAGCACAGAATACTTTGAATACTCTAGGAAGAGGATCTACACAATCTAGAAGAATTGTATTTGGCGACTGTAATACTTTAACAAGAGAATCTGATATTTTTGCTCTTTTTACATCAAATACTACATCCTGAAATTGATCTGTACCTTTGTCTATTACAGGATCTTTCATTATAGCAGTAGTTAGTTTCTTGGCATACATTGGATATTTTGAATAAAGATACGTATCCGAGTATATCTTTATATGTTTATCTATAAGATCATTATTAGGCATTATACATATATCCTCCTCTATAACGATGCTGATTTTATAGAGATGTCTCCAGATAGCTATTTTAGCCAAAAAAGAAAGGATAGACCAATTATAGTCTATCCAAAACACAGAAATATTTATTAGTTGATAAAGGAGTGTGATAAAGTATGGAGGAACTTTATCACTAATATAGTATGTAAATAAAAAAATATTTAGAATAGGCCAAAATGACCTATCCTAAAAGAATTTGGAGATTAAAATGAAAATAACTTTAAAGAATTTTGCACGAATAATAATAGAGAAAGAGATAATTTATGAGTATACATAAGTCCTGGTTATAAACCAGTAGGAGTTTTACGACCTCTCCTATAGATAATGTATATCATAAATTATGATAAAGTCTATAGTAAAATAAAAAGTAATTACATACTATGATAATGGAAAGTGAAGAAAGAAGCGAGTAAGTGTATGTAACGAAAGAAAAGTCAGAGGTTTATTTCTATGGCAAGAAATATACGTTCAAAGTTCATCTCTAGCAAGGGGATTTTTCATGTAGATAAGCAGGCGAAATCATGATGTTTTTCTTCACTTTTCCATTATTTGATTGTCAAAATTATAAAATAACTAAATATGAATCTGTTAACCATGTTGTAATAAACGGAGGTGCTATAGTGGAATTTTCTACCGATGAAATTGAAGAATTGGAGTATATTTCCTCTGATACCAATGAATATGAATGCAATGGAAAGCCCGTTGCAAGAGTAACTAATATTATATCTAAAATGATAGGAGAACCATATTTACTTAAATGGGCTAACTCATTAGGATTTAAACACCAGTCTTATAATGCAGTATTGAGTCAATTTGCAGTTATTGGAACTAAGGTTCATAAAGGAATTGAAAGACTTATTAAAGGAGAGAAATTTGAAGAAGATTCAAAATTCTATCCTGTATTTACTGGGTTTATGAACTGGTGGAATTATATGAATTCCAATTACAATATAGAAGTTCTTGGTCAAGAGCATAAATTAGTTTGTAATTTGTATGGTGGAACTTATGATCTATTACTAAAGATTAATGGGGTTCCATGGCTAGTAGACTTTAAAACTTCTAATCATATCACTTATAAATATTTTCTACAACTATCTGCTTACAGTAGGTTGCTAAGAGAGAATGAGAATATAAATATCGGTGGCTGTACCATTCTCCAGGTAGATAAATATGAACCAAAATATACAGAATATCTACTAAATATATCTAATGAAAGAGATAGAGATTATTTTAATATGTGTGAAAGAACATTTATGAGTCTAGTATATGGATACTATCATATCAAGTATCTTGAGAATAGATTCGAAAATATAAAATGGAATGAGAAAAACTATAAGGAGTAATTATGAAAGGATTAAACCAATTCTTAAAGCATGATCCTAATAAAATATTAGGAAGATATATAGAAATCTTAAACTCATATAATGATAATAAGGGATTTATTCCTTATATCAAATTTAAACAATGGTGGATAATGCATATATCTTATCCATGGTTTAAGAGAAGTATAGATGTAACTATTAAGAATACGTTGTTTACAATATACTTATATCCTAAAACATTCATTATAGTTGCTATAAGATATATGATCTTCGTTATAAACTATTGTAAATCATTTGGTTATAATATAGATAAATTATTAGATCTTATATTTCCAGATAAAAGTGTATCAATAAAGTTTGATACAGATAGATATGATAATGAAAACTTTGTTACTAAGTTTCATATACATGTAGAGTCTAATACTCCATCTGTATTATATGAAGGGTTGAAGTATACAATAACTAATTTAGAAGCAGATACTAATACTTCATATCTTACTATAGAGCAAACTATATATGATTGTGATAATAAGGATATATATAGTACCGCTAATGTAATAAGTAGAAAATACTTCAGATTAGGAGAAGATGGAGATTTATATAATCCTAATTATAAATTCGATGAGGATTTATATAAGAATGATATAATTGTATATAAAATGGCTATTGCACATATTCTTAGTGTACTATGTGGCATTATGGATAGTGTAACAAATATAAAATTTTCAAAATAATTTTTGGAGGTTTATAGGAAATATGGAAAAGGTTTATATTATTATTATGAGATCGTATGAGTCTACCAATAATTACAAAGATATTATTCAATCAGTACATTCTACATCTAAAGGTGCAGAAATAGAGAGGAACAATCTAGAAACTAAAAATAAAAGAAAAAGAAAGAGTATAGAATTCTTTATTACAGAAGAAAAAATAGTAGATTAAAAATATATAATAAAATCTAGGGTAGGACCATTTGGTCCTACCCTAATATTTTGTGTAAAAGTTGATATTTTTATTGACGTAATATAGCAGTGAATAAATGCCAACCTATGATTACTTTGAGGAGGTATATTATCATGGTTGTTTATGTTCCTTTCGAAGTCGAAGATCCGCGCAAAACCAATTTCCGCAAAACGCTGAAAAACATTGTCAGCAAAACGGTGGAATCCTCTATGTCTAAGATAAAGGCAGAGGGATATCTCGACATTGCCATCAGTGGAATGCAGAATGCCATTGATCTCAAAAACAAAGAGTGCATGGAAAGCGCCTATCAGAAGCTCAAGAAGGCAAGCGACGATTACAAGCATGTGGTCGGCTACGACAAAAAGACAGACAAGGCTGATCGTCTCATCATGGATTACATGTTCAGATAAATCTGGGCATGTGAAAAAAGGGCTTGGTTATCAACACCAAGCCTCTTTTTTCTTAATAATATTTTATATTGTAAATCTCTTCTTTTTGAGTTACATACTATGATTATGAGACAGAGTTGATTTAAAATAAAAGGATGATAAAAATGAACTTTGCTTATAATACTATAGATGTAATCAAATCAGCTTTAGTACCTCCACAACCAATAGATAAACAACTATATGATTCTTTAAGTAATGAAGAAAAGAAAATGATAAAAAT
>Ga0256404_1012244_pt1 | contig 11202 bp, 10 predicted proteins | sample RumenRJG_01DNA_FD_185990 | JGI IMG/M metagenome (GOLD analysis project Ga0256404, IMG submission 185990) | Bovine rumen microbial communities from Lethbridge, Alberta, Canada - RJG_01 | ecosystem: Host-associated > Mammals > Digestive system > Stomach > Rumen | place: Canada: Alberta | collected... | reverse complement strand
AGTCGAGCAACTGATTATTATTTTTGGTTTATTGCTTATTTATGCAGTAATGTATATTAGGTGAAAAAATTAGGAATAATAGTTTTAGCTGAAAGTTAATATTAGTTTTATAGATAATAGCCGGTAAGGATTTTCCTCCTTACCGGCTATTAATTTTTTAAATATCAAGATTTTTAACAAATTTAGAATTTTTTATAATAAACTCTCTTCTAGGTTCTATGTCATCTCCCATAAGAAGTGTAAATATTTCATCTGCTTTAATTGCATCTTCCATAGTCACTTTTACTAAAATTCTATTTGCTGGGTCCATCGTTGTTTCCCATAATTGTTCAGGATTCATTTCTCCTAGACCTTTATATCTTTGAAGTCCTAGTTGTTCTCTTGCAATTCCCTTTTCTGCTAACTCTTTATATGCTTTATCTAAATCATCATCTGTATAACAATAAATATCATCCATTCCCTTTTTAGATAATTTATATAAAGGTGGTTGAGCTAAATAAACATTTCCATTTTCAATTAATGGTCTCATATATCTAAAGAAGAATGTTAAAAGTAATGTTCTAATATGTGCACCGTCAACATCGGCATCTGCCATAATTATTACTTTTCCATATCTAATTTTCGTTACATCAAAATCGTTTCCTATTCCAGCTCCAACTGCTAAAATAACTGGATTTAATTTATCATTTCCATAAATTTTATCTGCTCTTGCTTTTTCAACATTTAACATTTTTCCCCATAGTGGCAAAATTGCTTGGAAACGTCTATCTCTTCCCTGTTTTGCAGATCCACCTGCAGAATCTCCCTCGACAATATATACTTCACATTCTTCTGGATTTTTACTGCTACAATCAGCTAATTTTCCAGGAAGTGTTGTTGTTTCTAATGCAGATTTTCTTCTAACAAGTTCTCTTGCTTTTCTTGCTGCTTCTCTAGCTCTAGAAGCACTAATACATTTTTCAAGTATAGCTTTTGCAACTGATGGATTTTCTTCTAAAAACTCACCTAATGCTTCATTTACTGCCGCCTGCACAATACTTGTAACATTACTATTTCCAAGTTTAGTTTTAGTTTGTCCTTCAAATTGAGGCTCTTTAACTTTAACAGAAACAACAGCAGTAATACCTTCACGTATATCTTCTCCTGCAAGATTTTGATCTTTTTCTTTAAGTAAATTATGACTTCTTGCATAATCATTAAATGTTTTAGTCAATGCTCTTTTGAAACCTTCTAAATGAGTTCCACCCTCTATTGTATTAATATTATTTACGAATGTATAAATATTTTCTGAATATGCAGTTGTATATTGAAGTGCAATTTCTACTGGAACATCTCCGTTATTTTTTTCAATATAAATTGGGTTTGGGTGTAATTTTTCTTTATTTTTATTTAAATATTCAACAAAAGAATTTAATCCACCTTCAAAATGAAATTCTGCTTTTTTTGGTGTTTCTTCTCTTAAATCTTCTATGCTTATTTTTAAACCTTTTGTTAAGAAAGCCATTTCACGAAATCTATTTTCAAGTGTTTCATACTCATAATCTAAAGTTTCAAAAATGGTATCATCTGCTAAAAATCTAACTTTTGTTCCTGTTTTGTCAGAATCTCCTATTCTTGTTAATTTTTCAGTGGTTTTTCCTCTTTCGAATTTCATTTCAAAAATTCCGCCATCTCTTTGAATAGTTACTTGGCACCAAGTAGAAAGTGCATTAACTACTGATGCACCAACTCCATGAAGACCTCCAGATACTTTATAACCACTATCTCCACCAAACTTTCCACCTGCGTGTAAAACTGTATAAACTGTTTCTGCAGCAGATATTTTAGTTTTTGGATGTATATCAACTGGAATTCCTCTTCCATCATCTTCTACACATATAATATTTCCTGGCTCTATAGTTACATGAATATGTGTGCAATAACCAGCGAGTGCCTCGTCAACACAGTTGTCAACAATTTCATAAACCAAATGATGAAGTCCTCTTACAGAAACACTTCCTATATACATACCTGGTCTTTTTCTAACTGCTTCTAAGCCCTCTAATACTTGTATTTGCTCTGCCCCATATTCGTGCTCAAATTTTTCCATTTTTTAACCTTCCTTTTTAAAGTTTTTTCTTACGGATATCCACATTTTGTTGTTTAACTGTGGATAATCATATTCCATTTTTTCAAATTTGTCAAATATAATTTAAAATATTTTATATTAAATTTCCATTCTTAACTTCAAACAATTTATTCTCATTTTTTACATTTTCAATTCTATCAGTACAAGTAATAATAACTTGTGTATTTTTAATATGCTCTAAAAAATTGTTTCTTCTTTTTTCGTCAAGTTCTGACATAAAATCATCAAGAAGCAAAATAGGATACTCCCCTATTTCATCATAAATTACTTGCATTTCTGAAATTTTTAAGGATAATACAACAGTTCTATTTTGTCCCTGTGATCCATAAACATTTACTAAGTCATTATTAATAAAAATATTAAAATCATCACGATGTGATCCTCTTGTTGTAAAACCTTTTATTATATCTAGCTTTCTTCTTTGTTTTAATAAATCTAAATAACTTTCTTTATTTTTACAATCTGATGTATATTCTATTCTTATCTCTTCCCTATTTTCAGTAATTTCACTATGAATTTTACTTATTTTATTTTTTAATTTTTCTATAAACTCATTTCTATATAAAAAAATTTTTTCACCATATTCTGCAAGTTTTTCATCCCAAATTTCAAGCATTTCTTCAGGTTTACTCTCTTCTCTTATTTGTTTTAAATAATTATTTCTCTGTTCTAAAGTTTGTTTATATAAACCTAAATAATGCACATAATTTGGTCTTAACTGGCTAATCATAACATCTAAAAATCTTCTTCTTTTATCTGGCCCCTCTTTTAAAATTAAAATATCATCTGGTGTAAAAATAACAATATTTAAATTTCCTAATAGCTCACTTAATTTTTTTATTTTTATGCCATTTACAAAAATATTTTTCTTATTTGATATATCTACTTTTACAGATCCACTTCTATCGCTTTTTTCAAATTCAATAAAAGCTGAACACATTTCTTTATTAAACTTAATTAGTTCTTTATCTTTACTTGTCCTAAAAGATTTTCCAATACTACATAAAAATATTGATTCTATAATATTGGTTTTTCCTTGTGCATTATCTCCATAAAAAATATTTATATTTTTATTCAGTTCTATTTCTTGTTCTTCATAATTTCGAAAATTTAACAATTTAATTTTTTTTATGTACATTTTTCCAGACTTTTTCCACTATTTATTAATACTTTGTGGAAAACTTATCCTTTCTTTTTGCCATTAAATAATAATTAATCCTTAAGTCTAATAGGTAAAATCATATAAATATAATCTCCACTCTCTTCAACAGGTCTAATAATACAAGGTGAAATACTACTTCCAAAGTCAACAAAAATTTCTTCATCATCTATTGCACGTAAAGCATCTAAGAAATATTTTGGATTAAATCCAGCTTCTAAATTTTGTCCTTCAGTATTAACATACATTTCTTCCTTTGCATCTCCTGTTTGGTTTGTACAAGAAATTACAACTTTTCCTATTTCTATTGAAACTTTTACTGGATATTTCTTTTCCTTTTCTATGCTAGAAGCTGAAATTAAGCTAATTCTTTCAAAACAATTTGAAAGATTATTTTTATTTACTCTTATTCTTGTCTCCCAATTTTCAGGAATTACACTTGAATAATTCAAAAATTCTCCATCTAAAAGTCTTGTAACTAATTTACAATTTTCCATTTCAAATAAAGCTTGATTTTTAGCTACACCTATTTTTATAATATCAAAAGAATCTAAAATAATTTTATTAACTTCATTTAGTGTTCTTCCAGGTATTACAGCTGTAAAATCATTTACATTGTTTTGTAAAAATTTTGATTTCCATGCTAGTCTAAACCCATCTACTGCAACAACGTTTAATTTATTATTTTTTATTTCAAATAAACATCCTGTAAAAATAGGTCTATTCTCTTCACTGCTTACAGCAAAAATAGTTTTTCTTATCATTTCTTTTAATGTATTTTGTTCTATTTCTATTGAATTTTCTACAGTTATTTGTGGAAGTTCTGGAAATTCTTCAGGATTCATAGTTGCAAGTTTATATAAAGAACCTTCACATTCAATAACTAATAAATTCTTTTCATTTAAAGATATATTGATATCTGTATCTGGTAATTTTCTAATAATTTCACTAAACATTATTGCATTAACAACAGTTGCACCTTGTTCCTCTACATTAGCATCTATTATATATTCTATACCTATTTCCATATCATAGGTTGTAAATTTTATTTCTTTATCATTAGTTTGAATTAAAATACCTTCTAAAATAGGCATTGTTGTCTTTGTTGCTACCGCTTTTGTTACGGAATTAATAGCTTTAAGGATTTTTTCCTTTTCGCAAACAAATTTCATTTTCACCAAACTCCTTTATAAATAATTAAATAATTTTAGTAGTAGTAGTAGTAGGTGCTGTGGATTGTGTGGAAAACTATGTGTATTACTTATTTCCCTTAAGATTTTCATGTTGATAATTTAGTGGATAAAATTAAAAGTTATTCACAACTAAAAATTTTAATGTGTAAAAGTTGAGTTTTAAACAATTTATCTACACAGAATTCACACCTACATGTGGAAAGTGAGTCAAGCACTTCCGTAAGAAGAAAAAGAAAATTTTCTTCCAAACAATTATTTCTAAAACACATTTTTTTAAAAAGTTTTATTTTTATTTTAATATCAATAGTTAGTCAGAAAGTAATATTTTTTTCACACTTTCCACAATTAATTTTGTCTCTCTATTTTCTTTAATTTCTTTTTCAATTTTATTGCAAGCATGCATAACAGTTGTGTGATCCCTATTACCAAAATCTTTGCCTATTTGAGGTAAAGATAGCTGAGGCACTGTTCTACATAGATACATTGCTATTTGTCTAGGAAATACAATATCTGCAGACCTTTTTGAACCTGCAATATCTTTTGAATCTATATTAAAATATTTTGCAACCGTATCTTGTATAAATTGAGATGAAATTACTTTATCTTTTGCTGAAACTATTTCATTAATTGCCCATTCAGACATTTCCATAGTAATTGGACTGTTAATTAGTGAAGCCCTAGCTATTAACTTATTTAAAGCACCTTCTAATTCTCTAATATTTGTATCTATTCGATTTGCAATATTAGCTAGAATTTCATCATCAATAATAATATTATCTAATTGTGCTTTTTTTCTTAAAATAGCTAAACGAGTTTCATAATCAGCATTTGAAATGTCAGCAATAAGACCCCACTCAAACCTAGATTTTAATCTATCTTCTAATAGAGTAATATCTTTAGGAGGCCTATCACTTGATATAACTACTTGTTTTCCACTCTCGTGAAGTGTATTAAATGTATGAAAAAATTCTTCTTGTACACTTTCTTTTCCCGCAATAAACTGGATGTCATCTATAAGCAAGACATCTATATTACGATATGTTGAGCGGAATTGCTCATTTGTATGATCTTTTATAGCATTTATTAACTGATTTGTGAATTTTTCAGAAGTAACATATAAAACATTTGCGTTTTTATTATTTCTTAAAATTTCATTTCCTATTGCATGCATAAGGTGAGTTTTCCCCAAACCTACGCCTCCGTAAATAAATAACGGATTATATGATGTTGCAGGAGCTTCTGCTACAGCAAGTGCTGCTGCATGTGCAAAACGGTTATTATTTCCTACAACAAAGCTTTCAAAAGTGTATTTTGGGTTAAGTGTGGGATTATAAACTTTAGGTGCTATATTTTCAGTTAAATTAGCTTGTCCTTTAGCATTTGTTTTTATATCTTCTTTTGAAAGAATAGAAACACTACATTCTTTATTAGTTAAATATTTAAAGGTATTTACCAATAAATCATGAAAACGTGAATCGACAGTATCTCTTTGAAAACTATCTTCAACAACCAAAATAATACTTCCGTTATTCATGCTTTCAATTTCGATATTTTTAATCCATGTTTCATAAGCTATTGCAGTTGTTTCACCTTTTAAAAGTTCTTTAGCTTTTGTAAGAAGTTCCTCTAATTCTGCTTTTTGCATATTAAAACCCCTCCAATGTTATCTTATAATATCAAAAAGAATATTAAATAGTCAATACAAAATAAAAAAATAATTAAATTTTAAAGAAACTATTGACATAAGAAAGAATTTAAGATAAAATTATAAGGCTTATTAAAAAAGAAATAAAGTCCGTAAGCTTACGGGTTAAACATATACAGGAGGTGCCAAAATGAAAAGAACATTCCAACCAAAAAAGAGACAAGAACAAAAAGAGCATGGTTTTATGAAAAGAATGAAAACTAAATCAGGAAGAAATGTATTAAAAGCAAGAAGAGCAAAAGGTAGAAAAAAAATTAGTGCTTAATTATGCAAAGGCCACAAAGTGTATTCTGTGGTCATTTTGTAAATTATTAAGAGAAGGCAAAAATGAGAAAAATTAATACTTTGAAAAAAAATTATGAATTTAAAAATGTCCTTGATAAAGGCAAATTTTATTGTGGCAAATATATAATAATGTATATTTCAAAAAATAAAAAAGATAAAAATGTAATTGGAATTGCCATTAGTAAAAAAATTGGAAAAGCGGTTAAAAGAAATAGGCTAAAGCGTTTAATAAGAGAAAGCTATCGTTTAGAAAGAAACCAATTAAATAAAGGATATAATATTGTATTTTTATGGAATAAAAATAGACTTGAGGATTGTAAATGTAATCAAGTTCAAAATGATATGAGAAATTTATTTAAAAAAGCAGGAATTTTAAAATGAAAAAAATATCATTGTATATAATTAGATTTTATAAAAAATATATTTCTCAAATATTTAATTTACATGGAATACATTGCAAATATTATCCTACATGTTCTGAATACTGCAAACAAGCTATTGAAAAATACGGCTTTTTTAAAGGAGCATTCTTAGGTTTTATTCGAATATTAAAATGTAATCCTTTTTCAAAAGGAGGATATGATCCTGTAAAATAAAAAGAAAGAAGAGGGAATAATATGGCTTTTTTATCTGAAATATTTGGTTATGTATTAAACTTTTTTTACAATTTAATAAATAACTATGGAATTTCTATTATAATTTTTTCTGTACTGTTAAGATTAATACTAATACCAATAACAATAAAACAACAAAAAACAATGAAAAAATCTGCTAAGCTCCAAGAAAAAATGAAGGAAATACAAGATAAATATAAAAACAATCCTGAAAAATTAAATCAAGCAACAATGGAGTTATATAAAACAGAAAAAATGAGTCCTTTTAGTGGATGTTTTAGTGCAATACTTCAATTATTGATTATATTATCTGTATTCTGGCTTGTAAGTCAGCCACTTACATATATGAAAAAAGCATATAAAAATGAAGATACAAAGCAGGTAATGGAAGAGTATAAAAAAGAACTTGAAGAAAGTGGTTCAAGAAAAAATTATCCTGAAATTCAGATTATTTCAAAAATAGAAGAAGATTACAATAAAATAGAAGAAAAATTAAAAGAAAATAATACAGAAAATGATGAAGAAATTAAAGAAGAAACTATAGAAGAACAAATAAATGAAAACGAAATGGCAATAGAGCCTAGTGAAGAAAATCAAGAAGAGGAAAAATCTGAAGAAACATCAATAGACAATATGACTAACGAACAATTAGAAGCAAGAAAAGAAATACTTGAAAAATTACGTATAAATATGAACTTTTTAGGATTAGACTTAAGTAAAGTTCCTACTCAAAATTTAGGTGATTGGAAAGTATATATAATACCAATATTATATGTAATAACATCATTTGTTTCTATTAGACTTTCTACAAACGCTCAGAAAAAGAAGAATAAAGAAAATGAAGTTATAAAAGAAAATGAGGAAAAAAATAGCACAGACGAAATGCAGGAAAGCATGGATCAGATGAATAACTCAATGTCATATATGATGCCAATAATGTCTATTTCAATTGCTGTTATTGCTCCACTAGGACTAGCATTATATTGGTTTGTAAGTAATATTCTAATAATTATTGAGAGATTAACAATAAATAAATTTATAAGCTCTAAGGAGGAAGAAGAAAATGAGTAAATCTATTATTTCCGAAGGAAAAACTACAACAGAAGCAATAGAAAATGGATTAAGAGAATTAAAAGTATCAAAGGATAAGGTAGATGTAAAAGTTCTTGAAGAAGAACATAAAAAAAGTTTTTTTAGTATATTAACACCAAGAGTAGTAAAGGTAGAGCTTACTTTAAAAGAAAATGTTAGAGAAAGCAAAATAGAAGATAAACCAAAAAGGGAATATGAACAAAACATAGAAAATCTTGAAGAAGCTAAAATTAGAGTAGAAGATTTTTTAAAACAATGGCTTAATAAAGTAGATAAAAGTCTTGAATATACAACAAAAATTGAAAATTATACAGTTATTGTCGATATAAAAGGACAAGCAGCAGGAACATTAATTGGATATCGTGGCGAAACATTAAATTCAATGCAAAATATTTTAACTACAATTGCTAATAAAAACTCGAATAGTAAAATAAAACTTGTACTTGATATTGAAAATTATCGAGAGAAAAGAAAAAAAGTGCTAGAAGATTTAGCAGAAAAAGTATCAAAAACTGTAATTAGAAATAACAAATCTATTACATTAGAACCAATGTCAGCTTATGAAAGAAAAATTATACACAGCAAATTACAAGACAGTTCAGCAGTAGAAACATATAGCATTGGAGAAGGAGATAATAGAAGAGTTGTAATTGCAAAAAAAATAAATAAATAAAATCGGAAGTCAAAGTGAAGATTTTAGTTTAATATATACATAAGTTTATAAATGTATATAAGTAGCTATATTCGAACTTTGACTTTTTTTATGTTATAAGAAAGGAGAAGAAGAAATGGAAACAATTGCAGCAATTTCTACAGCTATGGGAAATGGTGGAATAGGCATTATAAGAATGAGTGGAAAAGAAGCCTTTTCAATATTAAAAAAAATATATAGAAACAATAAGAATGAAGAAATCAAAATAGAAGAAATAGAAGGAAATACAATAAAATATGGATTTATTATTGATAGTGAAACAGGAGAAAAAATAGACGAGGTATTAGTATCTTTTTTTAAGAATCCAAAGAGTTATACAAGAGAAAATATGTGTGAAATAAATTCACATGGAGGTATGACTGTAGAAAAACAAATTTTGGAGCAATGCTTAAAAAATGGAGCAATTTTAGCAGAACCTGGTGAATTTACAAAAAGAGCTTTTTTAAGTGGAAGAATAGATTTATCTCAAGCAGAATCAGTAGTAGATTTAATAAATAGTAAAACTGAAAAAGAAGCAAAAGCTTCAATTAACCAGCTTCAGGGGGATTTATCTTACAAAATAAAAGAAATAAGAAATGATTTATTAGATTTAATGGCAGATATAGAAGCAACAATTGATTATCCAGAATATGATATTGAAGATGTTACAAATAATAAAATTATTAAAATTTTAGAAAAAACAAATCAAAAGTTAAAAGCCTTAAATGCAAGCTTCCGTAGTGGAAAAATATTAAAGGAAGGAATAAAAACAGCAATTATTGGAAAACCAAATGCGGGGAAATCATCCTTGCTAAATAAAATTTTAAAAGAAGAAAGAGCAATTGTAAGCCAAATTGAGGGAACAACAAGAGATACAATTGAAGAATTTGTGAATATAAACGGAATTCCATTAAAAATAATAGATACAGCTGGAATAAGAGATGCACAAGATGAAATAGAAAAAATAGGAGTAGAAAAGGCAATAAAAGTAGCAAAAGATGCTGAACTTATATTAACTATTATTGATAATACAAAAGAATTAACACAAGAAGATTTAAAAATTTTAGATTTAATAAAAGATAAAAATGCAATTATTTTATTAAATAAAATAGATATTAAAGATAATCAGTTAGAAAAAAGAAAAGAAATTTTAGAAACAAATAAAAAAGTTATTAAAATTTCAGCAATAAATGGTAATGGAATAGAAGAGTTGTATAAAGAAATAGAAAAATTATTTAACTTAGAGGGAATAGATACTGATAAAGAAATAATTATTACTAATATGAGGCATAAAAATCAAATAGAACTTGCAATGAAAAATTTAGATGAAGCAAAAAATGCTATAGATAATAATTTACCTGTTGATATAATTTCTATATCAATTAAACAAGCTTTAGAGGAGTTAGGAAAGATAACAGGCGAAAATGTAACAGAAGATATTATAAATCAAATTTTTTCTAAATTTTGCTTAGGTAAATAATTCAATAAAATATTAAAAAGTGTCAAAAACAATCTAAAATAATAAATAAGACAAAAAAAACTAAGCAGAAATAACTTTTGTAATAAAAAAATAAAAAAGGCTTATTTTTGATTCTGATAATTATATAAAAAATAAATATTATATAATCAAAAACAGATACTACATTAACTGATAAATTAAATAAATCAAAAAAACTTAACCTATATATTCAAGAAAAATAAAACCTGTAGCCTTACAGTCACAACGATTGTAGAAGATGAAAGCGAACAAAAATACAATATAAGGTTTTACAAAAAGACAAACTTCTGAATAAATTGCAATAAAATAAATAACTTAAAAAAGATATTGCAAAAAAAGAAAACAGAACAAAAATTTAAGTTTCATGTTCAACTTGAAAAAGTTAGAAAAAACGAGAAAACGAGAGATAATAGTATAAAAACGGAAGATATTAAAAGAAATAAGAAATTATAAAAATAAAGTGTGAAACATATATTTAAAGAAAGGAAATAAAAAATGAAATATAATGCAGGAAAATATGATATAGCAGTAATTGGAGCAGGACATGCAGGATGTGAAGCAGCTTTAGCATGTGCAAGACTTGGAATGAAAACATTAATTTTTTCAATTAGTTTGGAAACAATTGCAAATATGCCATGCAATCCACATATTGGTGGAAGCTCTAAAGGTCACTTAGTAAGAGAAATAGATTGCTTAGGAGGTGAAATGGGAAAAAATATAGATAAAACATTTACACAACTTAGGATGCTAAACACATCGAAAGGCCCGGCAGTTTATTCTTTAAGGGCACAGGCTGATAGAAAACAATATCAAGCTGAAATGAAACATACTTTGGAA
>Ga0256404_1012243_pt1 | contig 11202 bp, 10 predicted proteins | sample RumenRJG_01DNA_FD_185990 | JGI IMG/M metagenome (GOLD analysis project Ga0256404, IMG submission 185990) | Bovine rumen microbial communities from Lethbridge, Alberta, Canada - RJG_01 | ecosystem: Host-associated > Mammals > Digestive system > Stomach > Rumen | place: Canada: Alberta | collected... | reverse complement strand
AGCCCCAAGAATGATCTGCTCCAGAAGACTGTCAGGCGGTGTGTCCTGCGATTTCCAATCAATCTCCTCGCTGTGGGCATTTTCCATCAGCGCCTGGAATGCCAGTACCACAGTGCCCGTGTGAAGCTGACGTTTCATTTCTGCCAGGCTGCCAAGCATCTGCTCCGCTGTAATGGATTGAAGACATTCTCTTCCCCCGATGAGAAAAGTAAATCCCCTGACGTAACGCATATACTGCAATTCCTCCCCTGTGTTCTTATTTATTGTATCCCTTGCCATGGCACACAGACAACGAAAAAATGCCACCCGGCTTGTGACTTTCGCCATAAGCCGGATGGCATTGCTAAATTGAGGAGAGAGATTGCCTGCTCCTGATTCTGCCCTCCGGCAGAATCACCGATCATTTAATTTCGATCTGCTTTGTTTCCTCATTCTTCAGTGCCTTCGGACTCTTGTTCGGAACGGTCAGTGTGAGAACACCGTTCTCATACTTCGCGCTGATTTCCTCAGGCTTTACATCGTCACCCACCTCAAAGCTTCTCGCATAAGAGGCTTCGTTTCTTTCGCGGCGGATGAACTTGCCGGTTTCCTTATCTTTCTCGTCCTTGTTCTCACTGTGAGATGCCGTGACGGTCAGAATCCCCTTATTCAGTCCTACATGAATATCCTTCTTGTCAAAGCCCGGAAGATCAGCGGTCAGAATAAAATGATCCCCCTTGTCAACGACATCGGTCTTCATCAGGTTCTTCGACATCATGTCGTTCCACTCATGACGAAGCATCTTACTGTACCTGTTCGCAAGCTTTCTGTCATGGCGGTCAATGCTCTTTTCCGTTTCCACCTCATCCTTATCCGGAGCGACGAGTGAAACAACTTCATCGAGCGGATCGTACCAATCACCAAAACCATTCATCAGATCATCAAAATCATTTGTCCAAACCATAGGCATTAACATAAGTCATTCCTCCTTGTATTAGCGAGGCCCTTCCGTTGTTGCCGGGCGGTTAAGCCTTGTTATGTATTGATGAAATGTTTCTGAAGAGATTCCATTCATTTCTTCATTTCCTCTCTTCGATTATTTGTTATATCACTTATATAACATATAGTCAATCTCCCACATCAAAGTTCACAGTATTTTCACAAATCAGGATTGCCAGTACCGCGGATGGATTCAGTTATCGATTTGCAAAGTAGTGCTTCCAATGTCTTAACTCCAACTCCTGGTTCAATTTTGCCTTATCTCCTATTTGATTTTGGCCCGATCATTTCATGTCTGTGCTCTGCAAAATAAATGAAAATAGCGTCTGTGCCATTTGATTTGGTACAGACGCATCCGTTTTGTTTCTCCTCCCGATCTTTCTTTATCCTCCGGCGATAATTATCAGCAACTGCCATAAAACACACAAAGTCACTGGAGTGTGAATTCCGCCGGTCTGCCCTCCGCGGAAGAACGGGAAATAAATACCTGGAACTTTCCTTTTTCAGCACCGAAGGTTCCATCAGCGCGCAGAAATTCCAGCATGGAGATATCGATGGGGAAACTGACTCTGCAGGACTGCCCTGCCTCCAGCTTTACTTTCTGAAAGCCCTTCAGTTCCCGCACGGGGCGAACCACACTAGCAGAGAGATCTCTGATATAAAGTTGTACCGTCTCCGTGCCGCTTCGTTTCCCAATATTTGTCAGCACCGCAGAGGCCGTAATTTTGTCCTCCTGACTCATTACATCCCTGTCAAGAGTCGGATCTGTCAGGGAGAAATCCGTATAGGTAAGTCCATATCCAAACGGATACAGCGGCTCATTCGGTGCGTCACTATATCCCGAGAAGAACCGCAGATGTTTTCCTTCTGGCATTGGTCTTCCGGAAGAAAAGGCATTATAAGAAATCGGTTCCTGCCCTGTGCAATAGGGGAAACTCATTGGGAGCTTGCCTTGAGGTGATGTGGCTCCGGTCAGGATATCTGCAACAGCGTGTCCTCCCTCCGTTCCCGGGAACCAGGCGATCAGAACAGCTTTCGATAGCTTTACCACTTCTCTCAAATCGAGCGGCCTGCCCGTCACAACAACCGTGATCAGATTGGAATTTACCTGGGCTACCTTCCTCATCAGATCCTGCTGTACTGCCGGAATCAGTAGTTCAGTCCGGCTGGCTGATTCTCCGCTCTGCAGGAAATGCTCTCCCACGCAAAGGATAACCTGATCAGCTTCCCTCGCCGCCCTGAGCGCCTCCTCTTCCATTTCGCATAGTTCCTGATCCGAAAGTGAATCCGTTTCGCGGCTTTCACAGTTATAGCAAATCTCATCCCTGCCGATCATGGGACAGCCTTTTGCAGTCAGAAGGGTTCCTGCTCCGCATTCCTCAAGTGCTTCCCGAATTGTCACAACATCCTTCTGTTCTCCTGCTACGGCCCAGCTGCTGAGAAGGCTGCGGCTGTCGGCATATGGACCAATCAGCGCCAGCTTATTACGGATATTCTGCCTTTCGGTGTTATCCTGGTTCTCCCCGGATTTTGAAACCCGTACTCCGCCATAAAGTGGCAGAATGTCATCCTCGTTCTTCAGGAGAACGATGGATTCCTGTGCCGCGCGCCGCGCGAGTTTCCTGTTATCATCAGACAAGATAAAGCGTTCTGCCTCTTTTTTATCTGCATAGCGGTACGGATGTTCAAATAGCCCAAGTTTATTCTTGAGCTCCAAAATCCGCATGACTGCCTCGTTCAGGAGCGACTCACTGATCTTTCCACTTCTGATCTGTTCTGCCAGATGATCGCTGTAGCAGTCGGAAACCATATCGATATCAACGCCGGCCGTAAGCGCTTTCGCAGCCGCATCATCTTTGTCGGAGGCATACCCATGTGCAATCAGCTCCTTTACTGCCCCGTAATCAGAGATCAGTACGCCCTTGAATCCCAGTTCGCCACGCAGGACATCTCTCATCAGTGTTTGATTCCCGGTTGCAGGGATGTCTTCCACCGTATTGAACGATGTCATCACCATCCCGGCGCCCGCTCTGATGCCTGCCCGATAACCGCTCAGGTAGTATTCCAGAAAAGTATGCCTGGACAGCTGCGCCGCTGTATAATCTCTTCCTGCCGTTGGCGCGCCGTACCCTGCAAAATGCTTGACGCAGGCACAGATTTTGTATGGTTCCTGCATATCATGTCCCTGGTAACCCTCTACCATGGCTGCCGTCATCCGGCCATTGAGATATGGATCTTCCCCGGTTCCTTCCATGACTCTCCCCCATCGGGCGTCACGGCACAGGTCTGCCATAGGAGAAAACGTGACATGGACACCGAGGAGCGAAGCCTCCTTCGCCGCCATGGACGCACAATCTCTTACAAGGTCCGGGTCGAAGGTTGCGCCCTGCCCCAGCGGAGATGGATAAACTGTTTTCATCCCATGAATTACATCCAGCATAAACAGCATCGGGATATGATGCGGCTGCCTCTCCATCTGTTCCTTCTGAATCCGGTTCAGTTCATCCGGATCATAGGTGCCAAGTATGCTTCCCAGACCGTCAAGTTCCTCCTGTGTAATGTGTAGATCGCTGAGCGGTCCGGTAATGATCTCTCTCCCGTTTTTCATCAGAACACCGGCAGGAAGCTGCACCATCTGATCGATTTTTTCCTGCAGTGACATATCCTTAAGTAGCTCTTCAAGCTGCCGTTTTGTCATATGGTCTCCTTTTGTGCATCAGCTGCGTTATTTATCCGGTCCATGCCCGTTTTTGGGCTTGCCATCCGATGGCTGGCGCCTTCTATCAAGCCGTCTTCTTACTCTCTCCTGCCTCCATCCGGAACGGAACAAGACCTGCACGATGAAGCGCAAGCATACATACAGGAATGAAAATGAGCTGAATTACAATGCCTGGAATGGCATTGAGAAAAGCACCGGCAAGAAACGCCTGAATGGTAAATGATTTCCCTGTCAGGCTCATAAGCAGTGACATCATTAATCCCCAAACAACGCGTCCCGCAATCATTGCCGCAATCAGGCACTTCTCCACGGCTGCAATACACTGCCATCTCGATCTGCTATATAAGAATCCCGAGACCAGTCCATAAGTTGCAAGTTCCGCAGCCATAGCGACTGCTGTTGGAAACATCGGCGGCATACCGAACATAGCCGATCTGAGAAGCGGGCAGATAAGTCCTACCAGCAGTCCATACTCAGGGCCACAGATAAAGCCACAAAGGAGTACCGGAATATGCATCGGCAGCAATAAATTCCCAATCCGTGGAACTTGCCCTGTGACAACAGGAAGAAGCAATCCTAATGCGAGTAACGCTCCGGACTGAGCTAATTTTGTAACATTACTGTTGTTTTTCTTCTTTTCCATCTATCACACACTTTCTATTCGCTGTAATTAGCAGACTTACATCGGCCTGTTCTCTTACTTTACACGCTTCAAAATAATGAAGCTCCATTGGGATCCAGATTTTCCTGAAATTCTCGTAGTTATCCTTTTCTCTGATCAGCAGTCTTTTTTGCTGTAATCCTTCTGTGACAGAAAGAAAGACTGTGACCCCATATAGTGCCCGCAGGATGGGATGGCAACTATAGCTGCCTTCGACCAGGGTGAATGGCTGCGCTGCACTCTCTACCATTTCATACTGGTCTTCTCTGCAGTTATATCGAGCCGTTCTGACAGATTTCCCTTCTGAGGCAGGAAAAAGAACTTCCTCTTTAAAACGAGTCAGATCCATATTCCCTGCTGGAATGTTTCTCCAGTCATGATCTCTCTTTGAAAATGGCAGATAGTAGTCATCCATATGGAATACTCTCCACCCAAGTTTTTCCTGAAGCATAGCAGCGAGCGTTGTCTTTCCGCTTCCGCACATGCCATCAATCGCTGCGACGCCATAAGATCGCTCAGATGCCCACTTTTGAAGTGCCGGAACTAATATGGTCACTGGATTTTCTTCTTTATCTGAATAAATCGTCCCTGCCACTCTACCTCCCCTAATGCAAATTACTTTATACCCAATACCCTCCACCTCATTTTATTGTCACACTGAAAGAGCTCTCCTGACTCTAACGCTGACATGATAAAGTATATCGGTTTCATTCCCTTATCGCAAATTGGTTTATAAAACAAAATTCTGTACAGAAGTTTTCACACCTTTTACTTGATTGATTAATTTATTGTTTACTGACTACATATGCATGTAATAGCGATCATTCGGTATTACATTGGCATCAAATCTTTTCTATCATTGGTACCAGCGGCATCAAACACAGCTGGAAAGTAGTGTGTCGACGTCACTTTCTAAGCCATTTTCATCAACTTCATGTGCAATATCACATACGAGTTTCAATTGAAACTGTTGCGGGCCTTCGCTTATTAGATCATGTCTATAATTTTTCTATTACATGAGACGTGTTTGTCATTAATCTCAAGTTTCAGTTGAAACTTCATATTGCTTTTGCATTTTCAATCTATGTGTTAACCTTCAAATCCACCCACCACGTCAGTTTCAATTGAAACTTCTAAATTCATTGTGTGGAACAGGCTCTCAATATGATGAATTTTGGCCAAACAAATGAGCAAAACGATACTGTGACAATCAATTATTCATTCGTTATAATAGAAAAAGATAGGATTCGGAGGTATCTACTATGAAAACAATATCTGCGTTTAATAAAAAGGGTGGTATTGGGAAAACTTCCAGTGTGATCAGCATTGGTTCTGAGCTTGCCTGCCTTGGATATCGTGTGTTATTGATTGATGGAGATCCCTCCGGAAATTTGTCAGGATTTTTTTCTGATTCAGTCGGATTGCAAAAACTTTCTCCTACTCTTTGCGATTATTTTAATGGAAATGCAGATTCTGATGAGTTAATCCATAACTTTCATTTCCAGAGGTTCCCTGGAGACCGTTTTGTTGTTCATATGGCATGTCAGTCAGAACCTGTATCAAAAACACGATATTATACGATTGTAAGTTCTATAGACCCAGATTTTCCTGATGATCCAGATCTGGATTATATGGACATTGAGCCTTCAGAATATTCAAAACTGAAGCTTTCCAGAGAATGTACTCTTTCCGTTATTTCATTCGGATACGCGGATGATTCGAGCCAGACTATCACGATTACTGATTCGGATAGTGATCAGGATTTTATAAAACAGCTGCTGGAGGAATATCAGAATGCGTTTGATTATGTTTTAATTGATTGTCCTCCGGAAGATATGGCCATAACTCGTCCGATATTAAAGGCATGCGACTATGCACTTGTTCCAACTGAGCCAGCTAATGATTCTATCACGGGCATTGCATCGCTATTGGGAATGATCGAGCAAATACAGGATTCTTCACATCCAGTAAAGCCGCTTGGAATTTATTTTACGAAAGCTAATATGCAGGAATCCGTTACCAAGAAACTAATACGAAGACTTCGTAAAGGTCTTCAGGATGAAGGATTGCTATTCTCAACCATTATCAGAAGAGATTCCTTGCAGGAAAAATCCAGAGATGCTGCAATGCCTTTGCCAATATTAAGACCTGCTTCCACTCTTGCAAAAGAATATAAGGATTTGACAAACGAAATTCTGAATAAGATCAATACTTTGGATAACGGAGGACAATGAAATGGCAAGACGGATGGTGAGCAGTGATCACAGCAGCGGCAGTAATTCCATAAACTCAGTAGTACAGAAGGCAGCAAGTTTCAGAGAGGAACAGGAAAGAATATCCAGACTCTCACCGGAAGAACAGCAAAATCTGGTTTCTGAACTTTCAATTGAAAGTCTCGAACCATTTTCCGAAAATGAAGATGTTTTTGGAGCCGATGAGGATCAAATCCGGGAAACTGCTCGTTCTATCGAAAAAACTGGGTTCTGGGGTGCAATCTGGGTTATGCCAGACCCTGAAAATACAGGAAAGTATATCATCATTGCCGGTCATCAGCGCTGGATGGCAGCTAAGAAAGCCGGTAAAACCACAATTCCTGCATTTATCTACCATGATCTCACTCCAGAGACTGTATACCGCATGTGGATAGACAGTAATCAGCTTCAACGTAAATCAACACCATATGCAAAATATAAACTGATTTTAAGTGCCAGAAGACATATTTTAGAACGGCAGAGTGTCGATGACCCTGATTATTTGAATTGCAATCTTTATGAGAAGATCAGCGAGATTACCCATATCCCGAAGGCAAGCATCTCCCGATGCGAACGGCTAGGGAAAATGCCTCCCTATACAAAGGAGTGTTGTAAATCTGAGTCATTCCCATATTTGTCCGTTCTTCCTGTTGCGAAGATGTCAGAAGTACAGAAAGAGGCGTTCGACGTCGAATTAAAGAACTATATGGATCAGATAAATCGTGATGATGATATCCCTGATTCTGATCAAATAAAGTTACTGATACGTAAAGTTCAATCTGGTGACAGCGATGCATTCGAATCACCTGTTCAAAAAAAGAATAAGAAGAGTAGTTATTCTTCTCTTCCAGAGGAGGCGAAAGAATTATATAAGCAGGCTACACGTAATCTTGAGAGTGAATACGATCAATATGCTGTTGAAAAACAGCATAAACATGAAGAATCCTGTGTCGACAATACGATAAAAGATCTGGCTATACAGATGAATTATTGTCTTGAAAATAAAAAAGCAATTGTAGTTGATCCCAAAAGTATCACAGCTAGTATTCAAATGATGGAAGATTGCATCAAAAAGCTGAAAAAGTATAATGGTGTTTATTGAACAACAGGCATCCATGAATAAGATCATGGATGCCTGTTTCATGATGACTGAGAAGAAATGTTAAGTTTTCATAGACGAATCATCATTAAGGGTATTGCTACTACTATAGTTTAGTTTAAGACTTTAATCATTTCATAAATAATATTAGATGTCATTATCATTCTTTACTGATCCTTCCATTTATTTTATAACGAATCTTTTCTGGACCTGTTGATTTGTTCTAATCCATCAGCACAGATTTCTGAATATTCTGTAATTATTATTGTCCTGTAAAAGCGTTAGCAAGAAGATTTCGTTTCATACATGAGAACGCATGATTAGACGTACAAACATTATATTTTATTTCTTTTATTAGTTATTGTATTTAACAGAACAATTTATTTCTTTATTGCGAGAAGAATCAAGTTGAAAGATCCAGTAAATACGGGCAATTCCTAAATTCTCACTGTGAATGAATCGGGCTGAATAGTGTTTATATATGGGATAAATAGTAGAAGGATTTGGGATAAATAGTGGAAAACATCAGCTTTATTTCGCATGAATTGAGACTTTGGGTACGAAGAAAACGGAATAAATAATGGATAGGAATAGGACAAAAAGTGTGAGAGATCGGGAGTAATTGTGCGATCAATGGATTCCTATTTTTTCCACATCTTTTTATAGAAAGACTGGAAACGCGTCAAGGTTCCGGATTAGAACCTCATGATCTCGCCTTTACAGTACTGCTCTGATTGAAAACTCCTTGAGTTTTGTAATATACATGCTTACTAAGTGTGGCGTTTGTATGACCCAATCACGAATATCAAGCTGACATGCTGCCTGTAGGCATCGTGATCCTGATGCTTGAACCTCAAAATAAACAGATTGGTCTAATACACAAGACAACATTGCAGTGCGAGAAGAGAGTAAACTGGAAGAAGTGGAAATAACAGGAAGATAGCAGTGAAAGAAGTGGAATTTTGTGGAGCATATTGCGCTTCTATCTCTATTTCTATCAACAAAGAATTCCATAAGTTCTTCATCATGATGGATGAGAGTGAAATATTGCTGAATGTCAACATGCAAAGAGTCATTCATGATATTGATAGAACGGAAAGAAGTGGAAGGAATAGGGATAATATGAGTAATAATCTATTGCATAAGTCGAAGATGTAGAGGGAAAAGGAATAAAATAAAGGATCAAATGATCCTTCTATGGACTGGAAAGATCTGAAATGCGCAGCTGCCAGGGGTCGTTCCTGACGAACTTATCATTTCTAGTTCAATTCAATTCGTGTCAAGCAGAAAAATCCTGAAAGCTTCCACTTTTTATAAAAGAAGTGGAATAAAGTAGAATATTACTCCCCGTGTCAGTAAGAATGTTGGCAGGGAATTTCGATTAAAGATCCCATATAAGGCGTAAGAAGTGGAAGAATCAGGAATAAAATTAATAGGGCATGGTGGAAGAGTCCCGTGATGGCTGAATATCCAGGAGTGGACAGAGATTAAACAGACTTATCAGGTGGTCACAAGTGTGGTATACAGGTAAAGAAGTAGAACGATATGGGATATTATATTCTGTTTCGACATTTCAAATTCCATTCTGTAGTTTATTCTCAGCTCGCCTTTGTACTCAGGAAGCAGAGAGAACGAGTATGCAGCTTTGCCTCGTATGAAAGGGATAGGGAATAGTGAAAGAAGTGGAAAAAATAGGAATTATACTCAGTGATGTTGGAATATGGAATGGCTGAGGCAAAATGATGGGAACAGGAATAACTCTTAAAAGAAGTGGAAATAATTGGAATTATATCAGGATAATACAGCAGATAGACAGAGTAGAAGCATTAGGCTGAAAGCCCATATTTTACGGTGTATTTCAGATGATGACAATAAAGAAGTGGAAAAAATCGGGATACTAATAGCCATTGATAGAGCAATGATGGGTGAGATAGAAATGGTAAAAGATGTGGAAAAATAAGGGATCAATCTGAGAAAAATATGGAATAAGAGGTTGAATCATAAGGGTATCACGGATATAATCAGACCAGATGGGCAGAATATAAGCACAGTCTCATCAGATTTTGCAGATGCCCTTACGTAAGCCATCAAAGCAGCAGATACCTGAGGGGAACAGAATGGGACGGAAAAAAGTCATAGATGACCGGGAGGCGTTGCTTTCGACGTTTGTAGACGTGCGGGAAGGCAATGAGCTGGTCAATGCCAAGGGAAAGAGTTCGGCATTAAATCAAAAGCTGTTCACCATCGGGATCATGATGGCTAAGAGGGAAAACGGCAGGGTCTGCTCTGAGATAGAGGGACAGTTTCTTCGTGCCCTGTTTAAGAACGAATCAGGTTCATTTTACGATCAGATCAAACGGGCCTGCAATCCGAAGACAAAGGGAAATATTCTTGGATGGTATCTTTGGTTTGAGGACAAGCGGACTCATAAATTCTCGGCGCGTTATGTAATCACTGGCGCTGATTTTTCCAATGGACATCTTAAACTGTATTATAACGACGACATTTCAGATCAGATCATCGATCTGAAAGATAACTTTACTACCTTTCCGATCACGACCATCATGGAGCTTGAGTCTGCTTACGCCCTGCAGCTCTACAAAATCTTCAAATCAGCCATGGACTATGAGAGGGCGACAAAGAAAACAAATGGACCATATTATGTCACATATTCTCTGGACGAGTTCCGGGATCTGCTGGGGCTGAATGAGGTGAAGGATGATCGGGGAACGGTGATACAGAAGAAAATGTTCACCCGTTACGTCGATCTCAAGCGGTATGTCATCGATGTTGTTGTGAAGGAACTGGAAGAGAAAACAGAGATTCGTGTCTCGTACCAGGAAACGAGATCAGGAATCGGCGGAAGAGTGACCGGGATAACTTTTATTTTGCGGCGGGCAGAGGATATTCCGACGAAGGTGCAGAAGACGATTGACGGAGAACTGGTCACCGATGATGAGAATGTGCGCCGACAGCTGGTTACAGCCCAGGCGCTTGATCTGCTCAGCGCGACGGGCTATTCTTTCCTTCTCTCGGATATGAAATCGATCTGCAGTGCAGCGCAGTACGATATTGAACGAATCAGCAAGGCGTGTGAGGTGCTGAAGCAGGCTAAAGGTGTGGAAAATCCAACCGGATGGCTCATTGCAGCCATCAATCAGGCCTACGAACCTTCTCCGGTTAAGTCTGCAGGAGGCCGGAAAAGGAAGGAGAGCGCGCCGGAGGGAAAATCATCTGCCTCACATAAGCGAAAGGCACAGACGGCCAACGAGCGTGAGGGAATCCGCTCAGCCTATACGCCGGAAGATTTGAAGGAAATGGAGAAGCGCCTGCTTAGAAATTGAGCGGACAGGAGTACTTCTGAAAAAGAGCAGTTCTACTATGAAGTAATTCAGCCTCTTAAGTAATACATGTTTCAGCAACTGTTTTTGTTCATGGTATCAGTAATCACGTGACAAAAATGGGGGATAAAACTGTAAAAGGGGGGAAAGAA
>Ga0256404_1012242_pt1 | contig 11202 bp, 10 predicted proteins | sample RumenRJG_01DNA_FD_185990 | JGI IMG/M metagenome (GOLD analysis project Ga0256404, IMG submission 185990) | Bovine rumen microbial communities from Lethbridge, Alberta, Canada - RJG_01 | ecosystem: Host-associated > Mammals > Digestive system > Stomach > Rumen | place: Canada: Alberta | collected... | reverse complement strand
AGATGGAATTCCTCGCGGACTTCTCCGGCGACGCCCAGATGCGCATCATGGAAGGCATCAAGCAAGTCTTTGATCCGAAGATGATCCTGAACCCGGGCAAGGTCTGCTATAAGGTTCGCTGATCGGAACGATTGGGAGTTCCCGCCTTTGAAGGCGGAGGTGAATATACTTATCCGTTACCGGTAGCACTCACAAAGAGAACTCCGGACAGAAAAGCGGTGTAACTGCGCGTGCACCGCTTTTCTTTTTCAGCAAAGGAGAAGAACTATGCAGTTTGTTCACTTTATTCTTGCGCTGGCTCCGATCATCTGGCTTATGGTCGCTCTCAGCGTCTTGAAAATGCCGGGCTACAAAGCCTGTATTATTACTGTTATCATCACAGCGATCGAATCTGTCGCGATCTGGAAGTTCAACCCGGTCTACATGCTCACTGCGGCGCTCGAAGGAGCCCTCAACGCACTGTGGCCGATCTGCCTTGTCATTGTCGCGGCGCTGTTTACTTATAATCTCAGTCTGGAAACCGGCGCTATGGAGAAGATCAAGAAGATGCTGGCGAGCGTCTCCACGGACCAGCGCGTCCTCGCTCTTTTGATCGCATGGGCTTTCGGACACTTCATGGAAGGCATGGCGGGATTCGGAACCGCAGTTGCGATTCCCGCGGGAATCCTGATCGCCCTCGGCATGGAGCCCATTCCGGTTGTTGTCGGCTGCCTCGTAGTCAATTCGATGCCCACAGCATTCGGTTCTGTAGGTGTTCCCACCACTACCATTTCCAATATCACAGGACTGGACGTAGTAAAGCTCTCTGCGGATACGGCCAAGATTGAGCTCCTGATCTTTGTGATGCTCCCTTTCTTTCTGGTATTCATTGTCGGTAAGGGGTTCAAGGCTTTCAAAGGCATGATCGGTATGATCATCGTAGCTCTGGTATCTTTTATCGTTCCCATGTTTATCTTCGCGACCTTTGTGGGTCCGGAACTTCCGGACATCATCGGCGCGATCTGCAGCATGGTCGCCATCGTGGTCTTTGCAAGGATGAGAAAGGGCGAAGTGCCCGAGGAGTACAGGGCGAAGGCATCGGGGGCAGCAGACAGTTCCGAAGCCATTACTCTCAAGGAAGCGGCAGTCGCATGGGCGCCTTTCCTTCTGATCTTTGTCCTGCTTGTTCTGACAAGCCTTGTGCCTTTCATCAAGCAGCCTCTTTCAGCGATCAAGAGCAGTTTCCACATTTACCTGGGAAATCCGGATTCCAAGCTGACTTTTGCCTGGGTCAACACTCCCGGCGTGATCATCATCATCTCTGCCGTGATCGGCGGACTGATCCAGGGAGCTTCTGTCAACACACTGATCAGTGTGTTTGGAAGAACTGTTAAGAACAATGTCAAGACAATAGTCACGATCATGAGTGTTCTCGCGACTGCCAAGATCATGGGATACGCGGGCATGACGCCGGATATCGCAGCGTTCCTGGTAACTGCTACCGGCAAGTATTTCCCGTTCATCTCCCCTCTGATTGGAACTCTCGGCGGCTTTGTCACCGGCAGCGGTACTTCCACCTGCGTCCTCTTCGGACCCATGCAGGCTGAGACCGCGGCTGCGATCGGCTCGGATCCTTCCTGGCTTGTGGCGTCCAATACCTGCGGCGCGGGTATCGGCAAGATGATCTCCCCTCAGGGTATCGCTATAGGCGCAGCCAGCGCAGGCCTGACCGGTCAGGAGAGCACGATCCTCTCCAGAGCGGTCAAGTACTGTGTGGTATTTGTCGTCGTGGCGGGCGTGCTGTGCTTCTTCCTTCAGTAACATCAGTGCCGCGGCAGGTCCTGCCGTATATAAAAGCTCTGCGTTTCAGTAATTTCAGTCATTTGATCAAAGGAGAGCAAGCTTGAAAACAGTAAAATTTTTCTATGCGCACACCACCCAGGACCTGGAAGTGCCGGATGACACGCCGGTCCTGACAAGTAATGTTGACAAGCTGGCAAGTGATAAAAAGGGGATAGAGATCGTCCGTGAGGCGATGGAGCATCCCATCGACAGCCCCAGGCTCAGCGAGCTGGCCAGGGGAAAGAAAGACTGTGTGATCATCATCAGCGACCACACAAGACCGGTTCCGAGCAGGGATATTCTGCCGAACATGATCAGAGAACTGCGGGAGGGCAGCCCGGAGATCGACATTACACTTTTGGTCTCGACGGGGTTTCACCGGCCAACGACTACCGCGGAACTGGAGGGTAAACTCGGAAAGGAACTCTACGAAGAGTTTAAGGACCGCATTGTCGTACACGACGCTCACAACCCAGCGACGAATGTCAAGGTGGGGGTGCTCCCCAGCGGTCCCGACTGCATCCTTGACAAGGTGGCTGTGAATGCCTCTCTCCTGATCGCGGAAGGATTTATCGAACCGCACTTTTTTGCCGGATTTTCCGGAGGGCGCAAGAGCATCCTCCCCGGCGTCGCGGATGCGGTCACGGTAATGGGCAATCACTGTTCCAAATTCATCGACAGTCCCTTCTCCCGAACAGGGATCCTGGATCACAACCCTATGCACGAAGATATGCTGGCAGCAGCGCGGATGGCCAACCTGGCATACATTGTAAATGTTGTGATCGATGAGAATAAGAAGACTGTAGCTGCCTTTGCCGGAAACTTCGAGACCGCGCACAGAAAAGGATGTGATTTCATCGCGGAATATGTCTGTGTGAAGCCCGCTTACGCGGACATCGTGATCACGACAAACGGAGGATATCCGCTGGACCAGAACGCCTATCAGTCCCCCAAGGGAATGACCGCGGCGGAAGCGACAGTAAAGGAAAACGGAGTGATCATTATGCTGGCATCCTGCTCGGATGGAACAGGCGGAGACTTCTTCTACCACATTATCGCGGACGAGCCCGACATCGAGACGGCTTATCGGAAGTTCCTCGCGACGCCGCAGGAGAAGACCGCGCCCGACCAGTGGTGCAGCCAGATCCTGGCCAGGATCGTCCGCAGGCACAAGGTCATCTTTGTGGCAAACGCGGACCAGAAGGGAATGATCGAAGGACTCAAGATGGAATACGCTCCGGACCTTGCAACTGCTTACGGTAGGGCAAGAGAGATCATGGGAGAAGACGCGAGCCTGACATGTATTCCTAACGGAATTTCGGTAGTGGTAAGAGAATGACAGATTCAGATTTATAGGAGGGTGCTTCATCCTGCTGACCGGTCAGCAGGATGCGGCGCCTTCCTTTTTTGTGCGATAAGCGGGGGGCGCATCTCGTGCTTGCACGAAGACGCACCCCAGGACAACAGTCAATCGAGCAGGTGCAGCCTACTCGATTGTCGAAAGGGCCAAAATAGTGATATACTAATGACATGTTAGAAAGGCGGACCAGAAGCGATGGCATCGAAGAAAAGACGTCCCGGACCCGGCGATGAAAACCGTCATAGAAGGCAGAAACTGGTCACCAGTTTCGCAAATGCATGGCAGGGCATTGTGGTCTGCTTTGTTGAAGAGCGCAATATCAAGATCCACTTTCTGGTCGCGGTGCTGGTGATGATCTTCGGATTCATCCTGCAGATCTCCAAGACAGAATGGTGTCTGTGTTTTGTGCTGTTCGGCCTGATCATGGGGCTGGAACTGGCGAACACTGCGGTGGAATCTGTCGTAGATCTGGTGACGGAGGAATGGCGGCCCCTGGCCAGAAGAGCCAAGGACTGTGCCGCGGGCGCAGTGCTCATCGCGGCGATCTGGTCGGCGGTGGTCGGCGGCATTATCTTCTTCCCGAAGTTATATGCCCTGATCCCGAAACTATTCTCTTGAGAATGGAACTTGTAAATACATATAGGAGGTATTGGCAATGGATAAAATGATTGGCGACGGAATCAAGAAATTCGTTCTGATGGGAATCGGCGCGGCGGCTATGACCGTGGAGAAATCCCAGCAGATGGTGGATGAGCTTGTAAAGAAGGGCGAACTTACCGTCGAACAGGGCAAGGAACTCAATCAGGAACTCAAGCGCAACGTCAGGAAGACCATTGACGAAGCCGCAGAGAAGAAAGTGACTGAGGAGAAGAAGGAAGTCACCCTCGAAGAAAAGATCGCTATGATGAGCGCTGAGGAACTTGAGAACCTCAAGGCTTTCATTGAGAAGACTGAAGCATCGCCCAAGACTGAGGAATAATTACCGTTGAATCCCGAGAATGAGACCACTGTCGAGGGGCCGGAGAGCGCCGGGCAGTCCGATAAGGCCAAAATAGACAACAGGGAGAGGCTGGGAGAGATCACAGCAGTCCTTCGCAAACACCACATCACAAGAGGTGTCACGCCGGAGAAACTGCGCGCGATCCTGGAGGATCTCGGCCCCACATATGTCAAGCTGGGACAGATCATGTCGCTTCACTCCGACGTGCTGCCGCAGCGTTATTGTGATGAGCTGATGAAGCTGACCTCTGAGGTCACTCCCATGCCTTTCGAGACAGTGGAGGAGGTTATCAACCGCTCCTACAGAGAGGACTGGCACAATATTTTCTCCTCGATCGAGAAGGAGACGCTCGGATCAGCTTCCATCGCACAGGTTCACAGAGCCAGGCTCCTTGACGGGACGGATGTCATTGTCAAAGTAGAGCGCAAGGGCATCTACGACATCATGGCAAGAGACATCGGCCTCCTCAAGCGGGCAGTGAAACTGCTTCCGCCGGTGGGCGGCTTCAAAAACGTTGTCGATCTGGATATGGTCCTGGATGAGCTGTGGGCTACCGCGCAGGAGGAGATGGACTTTCTCAAGGAAGCCGCCAATATGGAGGAATTCACCCGCAATCAGCAGGGAATCCGCTATATCCGGTGCCCGAAGCTGTACCACGAGTATACTACTTCCCGAGTCCTGGTCATGGAATATATCGGCGGCTGTCCTGTGGACGACAGAAAGAGTCTTCAGGCGGAAGGGTATGACCTGGGCGAGATCGGAAGGAAGCTCGTCAACAATTATGTCAAGCAGGTCATGGACGACGGGTTCTTCCATGCGGATCCCCACCCTGGCAATGTCAAGGTCATGGACGGCAAGATCGTCTGGATCGACATGGGCATGATGGGACGACTGACCAACCGGGACAGAAACCTTATGGCCAGGGCGGTCAGAGCCATCGCGGTGGGAGACATCGCTGTTCTGGAAGCTACGATCCTGGAACTGGGCGATATCCAGGGCAAGATTGATTCCGGCAAGCTCTACGGAGAACTCAGGAACCTCATGGACCGCTACGGAAATGCCTCTATGGGAAGCATAGACGCGGTGGAGTTTTTCAAAGATACGATGGAGATCATGAAGAACAATTCCATCAAGCTCCCCCACGGCATGACGATGCTCGTTCGCGGCCTCACCCAGATGCAGGGCGTCCTTCTCAACATCAGCCCGGACATCAATATGGCGGAGATCGCCGCGGGCAGGCTCAAGGAGGAGATGCTGCAGAATTTTGACTTCCGGACAGAGGCCGGCAAGGCGGGAAGACGCGTCTATAAGGCGGTCGGCCGCTCGCTGGACATCCCGCCCCTGGTCAAAATAGCGCTGGAGGAGTACCTCAAGGGTCAGGCCAGGGTGAATATGGAACTCGGCGCGACGAAGGAATTCTCACATCTGATGCGCAGACTCGTGAGAAATGTGGTCATGGGCCTGTGGGTCATGGCACTGCTCATCAGTTCCAGCATCATCTGCACGACGGAGATGAAACCGCAGCTGCTCGGGATTCCCGCACTGGGATTCTTCGGCTATATACTGGCCTTTATTATCTGCCTGTATATTTTCATACGGCACTGGCTGACCAGAAACAAGTAGCGAAAGCCGGCAGTCGGCCGCCGGACAACATGGAGGGAATATGAAACTCGGTATCATAGGAACAGGCTGGATCGTAAAGGATTTTCTTCCGGAACTGATCAAAATGGAAGGCCTTGAGATCGTATCGATCATGGGAAGCCCCCAGGGATTTGAAAAGGCGCAGGTCCTTAGCGAACAGTATAAGATTCCGAATGCTGTGCATGACCTGGATGAGCTGTGCGCATCGGGGATCGACACAGTCTATGTGGCCGTTCCCAACAATCTTCACTTCATGTACTGCAGAAAAGCGCTTGAGAAGGGGATGAACGTCATCGTGGAGAAGCCGATGACGGACAACGCCGGAGAAGCGGAGAATCTCGCCGCGCTGGCGCGAAAAAAGAAACTCTTCCTTTTTGAGGCGATCACGACGGCCTATATGACGGGCTATCAGATGATCCGGGAGTGGCTTCCTCTGATCGGGGAGATCAAACTGGTCCAGAGCCGTTTCTGCCAGTATTCCAGCCGTTATGACAACTTCAAAAAGGGCATTATCGCGCCGGCCTTCGATCCCAAAAAGTCCGGCGGTGCCCTGATGGACCTCAATCTCTATAACATTCACTATGTCATGGGGCTGTTCGGGAAGCCGGAGAGTATCTCCTATTATCCGAATATGGAGAGGAACATTGATACCAGCGGCATCCTCCTGATGCTGTATCCGGGATTCACCGCGGTATGCACTGCGGCAAAAGACTGCGACGGGGACTGCGGCGGAGTCATCCAGGGCACAAAAGGCTTTATCACCAGCGAACAAAAGCCCAATGTTGTCGGTAAAGTGACGCTGCAGCTGCGGGATGGGACCACGAAGGTCTGCGGAGAGCCGTATGAAGACCGGAGAATGATACCGGAATTCACACAGTTTATCCGGGTGGTGAAAGAGAAGGACTATGACTTCTGCTATAGCCGCCTGCAGAGCAGCCTTGAGGTCAACGAGGTGCTGAACCGGGCCAGGATCCAGGCCGGGATCCGGTTTAAATGAAAAGAAAAGGTGCTGCCGGACCGGCAGCACCTTTTTTATATTTCGTGATCCGAAGATCAATCCCCTCAGATGAATAAAGATGTCAGGATGGAAGCAATCTTTGTCAGGATCCTGTTTCCCTTTCCTGTTGTATAGCTCTCATAGAAATCTTCGCAATACTCATAGCGCTCTGCGCGTGCCCACTCAGGCACCAGGCTGCTGTTGACGTTTCCGCTTGTAATCATTCCGTTCATTGTCATGTCTGTATCCTCCCTTGTTGATCCTCTATCTATTGTGACTGATCAGACGAACCGATCGCTGTTCTCTTTTGTTTTCTAAGTACATGATATCAAATAGGATATTCATTTCTATAGGCTGTGTGTCAAAAGATAAATGCATAAATTGTGCTCAGAGCACAAAGGTAGTACAATAGAAGGAAGATGTGCGTAATATGCGGACACGTGTCTTTCGGAGGTGGAAAAATGGGTTTTACTGTTGAGGATATGCTGGTCGTCTCCCAGGACCGCTACAAGATGAAGATGATCGCCGGGAACAGCGGCTGGTCCAATTCCATCAGCTGGCTTTTAATGCTGGAAGACCTGACGATCATCCAGAACTTTTCCGGCAAGGAACTGGCTGTGACGACGGGGCTCGGTTTTCAGAGAGAAGAGGATATGCTGGAACTGGTGGAGGAATTATCCACACATAATTCCTCGGGACTTGTCGTGAACACAGGATACTATGTAAAGGATATCCCTCAGTCTGTGCAGGACTATTGCAATAAAAATGATTTTCCTCTTTTGACTGTGCCTTGGGAAGTATTTCTGGCAGACCTGATCAAGGACCTGACCTTCCGGATCTTCGTGCAGTCCTCCACGGATGAGCAGATCTCCGATGCATTCATTCATGCCATCGAGCAGCCGGAGGCGCAGGATCTGTACACCAGGGATCTGCTGCCGCATTATGACCTGGACGGGACATTTCAGGTGGCGCTGGTATCCACAGGAGACCTGGACAAAATGGATACTGTGGAGCGCAAGAGGATCGCCTACCGTATGCAGCTGTATCTGACAAATCTGACCCACAACGGGCATTTTTTCTATTACGCGTCCTATTTCGTGATCATCATGAACGCGATCGGGGAGGAAGAGAGCAGGGAGATCCTGGGAGCGTTTTCGGAGCGCATGCGCAGCAAGATGCCGGAGCGCAGGGTCTTTATCGGCGTGAGCGATCAGGTGAAAGACATAGTGAACCTGCACCTGGCCTATAAACGCGCCCGGGCAGCCGCGGAGATGGCGCAGAAGAGAGAGCGGAGAATGCAGTATTTTGACGGGATGGGGCTTTACAGAATGCTGTACCTGGTGGAGGACCGGGCACTTCTGCGGGACCTCTCGGATAAGCCGCTGGCGCCCCTTATCGAGTACGACCGGGAGCACGGCGGGGAGTATCTCGCGACGCTGGAGTCCTACCTGCGCTGCGGCGGCAGCATCAAGGCGATGTCGGAGGAGATGTACGTCCACAGAAATACCATCCTCTACCGAATGGCCAACATCAAGAAGCTGCTGGGCAGCAGTCTTGAGACGCCGGAGGAGAAGCTGGTATATACGGTGGCATGTATGATTAGGAGGATGTGAGGAGGGGTCAGACCCAGGTCTTCAGATCTCTCTTGTCAAGCGCGAAGAAGGTGAAAAGGCCTACTGCAAGAGTCTGGCCGCTGTCGTTTGTGATCTCCACAGAACTCACAATTGTCTTCTGACCGAAGTGGACGACATCCCCTTTGGCGATGAGCTTTTTATCCTTGCTTGTGGCCGCGCGGATATGATTGAGCTTGCCCTCGATCGTAGTGGGAATCTGACCTCTGGTCCGGGCCGCGCTGCCGCCCACAGTGTCGGCAAGCGTATAATAGACGCCGCCGTGGATGGTTCCGATGGGATTAAAGAGAGCGGGAGTGACCGGGACTTCCCCCTCACAGTGGCCGTCGCTCATAGCAGTAAGTCTCAGGCCGATATTGTCCGCGAAAGGGCTCAGGCCGTGGTAGTTCTTGATAAATTCTTCGTAGTTCATAGGATTGTGTCACCTGCGGTTATGTCAAAAAATTGATGAATTCACGTCCTATCGTAAATGGGATTTTTGTAAAAGTAAAGGCGTCCGCCTGTTTTTAAACAAGCGGACGCCAAATTATTGCCCAAACAATCAGTGTACGTATTTCACCAGTGTCGCGCGGACAGCGCCGGGACCTGCGGTGAGTTCCTTGAAGTAAGTGACTACCTTAGGAGCAAGACCGACCTCATAGAGGTCTACGCCGAAGATCGCGTCGTTGTGGAGAAGAGGAGCGATGGCTGCTTCAACATCTTCGTTTTCTCCGAGCTTGATTTTTGCCACTACAGGCTGTACAGTAGCTGCCAGCGGATCGGGGGAGATCTCGAAGACTTCGCCTTCATCGTTGATACCCATCATGTAGCGGAGCCAGCCGGCCTGGACCAGCGGGATGAGTTTGAGGTCCGCGACATCGAGATCCTCAGCTTTATCATATGCCTTGATGGTCTCGCCAAAGCGGATCGCAAGCTTCTGAGAGGTATCGGTTGCGATTCTCTGAGGCGTGTCAGGCATGAAGGGGTTGGGAATTCTGACATTGAGGACAGTGTCGATGAACTCCTTGGGATCAAGGATGCCGGGGTTGATGACAACCGGAAGCCCTTCCTTGTATCCGATCGTCTTCACGAGGCTTACAAGCTCTTCATCCTGCATCTCCTTGGAGATGAGATCATAGCCCAGAAGGCAGCCGTAAACAGCCAGTGCTGTGTGCAGAGGATTGAGGCATGTGCAGACCTTCATCTTCTCTACTTTGTCGACGGTCTCCCTGTCGGTGAACATGATGCCGCCCTTTTCAAGTTCGGGTCTTCCGTTCGGGAAATCGTCCTCGATGACGAGGTACTCGGTCTCCTCGGCGTTTACGAAAGGAGCCACATAGGACTTCATGGTGGTAATAACGGGAGCCAGATCGTCGATGCCGTCAGCGTTGATGATCTTCTCGACGGACTCATTGGGACGAGGAGTGATCTTGTCGATCATGGACCAGGGGAAGGAGACCTTGTCACTCTTTACATAAGCTTCAAACTCAGGCTCTGCGACGCCGTTCGCAACCCAGCCTTCTGCGAAAGCAGTGATAGCTGCTTTAAGCTTGTCGCCGTTGTGGGAGCAGTTGTCCATGCTGACCATGGCGATCGGCTTCTCGCCTGCCTTAAAGCGGGCATACAGAAGGGAAGCAACTTTACCCATGTAGCTCTGGGGCTTCTCAGGGCCCTTTTCCATATCGGAGACGACAGCGGGAACCATTTCGCCCTTGCCGTTTACGAGGCTGTAGCCCTTCTCTGTGATGGTAAAGCTTGCCATCTGCAGGGAATCCTTGCCGAAGATCTCGCGAAGTCTCGCATAAGACTGCTCGTTATTGCTGTCCAGTTCCAGGGACTCCATAACGCTGCCTACTACGGTCTTCTCGATCGTGCCGGTGGACTTAAGTGTTACCAGAATGGAGAGGTCATCATGGGGATGATACATCTTCTGGATGATCTCGTAGTCATAGCCTTCCGCTACGGTCAGTCCGCGGTCCAGAACGCCGTCATTGAGGAGGTTCTGCACTACGTTTGCCTGAAATGCCCTGAAAATATTGCCGCCGCCGAAGTGAATCCAGAAAGGATTCTCTTTGGTCGCTTTTCTTACTGTTTCTCTATCATACTGAGGAAGAGAGTAACCTTTTTCTTCCCACCACTGCCTGTTCTTTAATCCTTCGTCATTGAGCTTCATATCATTACCTCCAATCCGATAAAGGTAGGTATTACTTTCTGTCGTTCTTCTCGATCGCTTCGATGAGGCCGTTGATGTAGCATGCGCCGAGGGCTCTGTCATAGAGGCCGTAACCGGGCATTCCTACCTCGCCCCAGATCATTCTGCCGTGGTCGGGGCGGATAGGGCCTTCAAAACCGATGTCGTGCAGGGCCTTGACGATCTCATAGAGGTCGAAGGAACCGCAGCGGGAGAGGTGCGGAGCCTCTTCGAAGTTCAGGGCCTCCGGATTGGGATCGAGGAACTTGAGGTTTCTGACATGCGCGAAGTGCACTCTGCCCTTGAGGGAGCGGATCATATCCGGAAGGTCGTTGTTGAGGTTGGTGCCGTAGGAGCCTGCGCAGAAGGTAACGCCGTTGTGAGGATCGTCGACCATCTTCATCATGCGAAGGATGTTTTCCTTGCAGGTGATGATGCGGGGCAGACCGAATACGGGCCATGCGGGATCATCGGGATGGATCGCCATCTTGATGTCATACTTGTTGCATACGGGCATGATCTTCTCGAGGAAGTATTTGAGATTGTCGAAAAGATCGTCAGCAGTCACGTCCTTGTACTCCT
>Ga0256404_1012239_pt1 | contig 11204 bp, 12 predicted proteins | sample RumenRJG_01DNA_FD_185990 | JGI IMG/M metagenome (GOLD analysis project Ga0256404, IMG submission 185990) | Bovine rumen microbial communities from Lethbridge, Alberta, Canada - RJG_01 | ecosystem: Host-associated > Mammals > Digestive system > Stomach > Rumen | place: Canada: Alberta | collected... | reverse complement strand
GTTATTTTGTAGACAAGGCGGAAACAGCTTCCGCTGCTCCCGCCTTGAAAATATTTTGCTCTGTTTTGCACCGAAAACGGTGTTTACACAAAATTTGGGATATTACCGATGCCGCCGCAGTTTTCCTGCGTTCCGCTACGCTCCACTTCGGAAAACTGCGCTGTATTACCGTGCTTTTCAGATTTTGGGTATTTCCCGACTGCACATTTCTTGACATTTCCACCTCGATTAACATTACTCCAACATCATCTCAGACTATCTACACTGGCACAAACAACCTAACCGTTAAGAATACTTGTCCAGATGGTGCAACCATTACTCTCACTACAAACTCAGAAGCCTCAAACTCCCTTGTCCGTACCGGTACAGATTCCGGAACTAAAGAAATCCCAGCAACCTCAACCACGTCTCTAAGCAACAACTCTTGGGGCTATGCTCTAAATAACACAGACACCTATAATGCTGTCCCAAAGAAAGGCACTACCCCAGCAACCATCTACGATGCAGCTTCAGCCCAAACTACAAATCTCACCGTTCCAGTTAAATATGGCGTTAAAACAGACAACACCCTTCCATCCGGTACATACTCAGCAGATGTAGTCTATTCTATGTCTCCAAAATCCGGTTGTCTTGGCTATACGGTAACTTGGGATATGGACGGAGGAACTAGAAAAGATGGCGTAACCTACCCATCTCTCCTTGGCTGGGGAGATACTGTTAATCTCTCTACATTAGCTCCAACTCGTACAGGCTATGTCTTCACTGGCTGGACAAACGGAACCGCTACCTTCGATGGCACCGAAACAAATGCAAACATCAACTCAGCGAATACTAAGACTGTTACGATAAAAGCTAAATGGACAAAGCTCATGGCGGAAAACCTTGAATACACTCCACCAACCGGCGTAACCTGCACAAACGCACAATGTATGATCGACTACCTAAATAACAAACTAAGCCAATAACAACTAACGAAAACGAATAATAACTAATAATAACTAATAACAATGAGGAAAACGGGAGATAAAATGAAAAAGATTGGAAACAAGATAAAGCAGAATGCAAAAATAGTAGCTGCATTCCTTCTAGGAATAGCACTAACTGGCGGAACCGTCTATGCTGCAACCGTCCTACCTTCAAGCCAAGTTGGTTATGATAATTCTACTTCCGGTCTTGCTGCAACGGATGTGCAAGGTGCATTAGATGAGTTGTATGAAAAATCTGAAAGAAACTGCAAACCGGGATTTATTTACGGGATAACGGCGGATGGCTATAGTTGCAACCATTATAATGATTATATTACTTTAACCGTTAAAGGTGATGGGACGAGAACCGTACTTTCCGAAATGTTCGCTGGACTTCCAGATAAGGTAATTATAAATGGGGTATTTATGGACGTTGCACGTGAGTATGATTTTGCTGACCAGAATAATATTGTTACACTAGTATGGGACAATGCCATAGATAGCACGGATTCTATGTTTAAGGATTGTAGTGATATAACAAGAATAGATCTTAGCAGCTTCGACACGAGCAATGTCAAAAACATGGCTGGTATGTTCTATGGCGCCTCAAGCCTAACGAGTCTGGACCTCAGTAACTTCGACACGAGCAATGTTAGAATCATGAACGGTATGTTCTCTGGCGCATCAAGCCTAACGAGTTTAGACCTCAGTAACTGGGATACAAGCAGTGTTCGATACATGAACTATATGTTCAATAACGCCTCAAGCCTAACGAGTCTGGACCTCAGTAACTGGGACACGAGCAGTGTCGTCAGCATGAACGGTATGTTCTCTGGCGCTAACCCTAATCTTCAGGTAACTATTAACTGCGAAAACACAAATTTGATAGATCAAATAAATGGCGATCTTGGCAGTGGCCACTACACATGTGCTAATTAGCTCTCTTGAATATACTTTAAATAGCACAATAGGCATAGTCAAACAGTAGAGGTAAGGCTGAAGTAGAACCCAGGGCAATCTGGTCGACATAATGCCACAAATATGGTATAAATTAGAAGTAAGAACGCAATCTCCCTACAGCATCGGGCAGATAGCCCAAGTAGGGAGATTGTCCTTTTCTGGGTTCTTATAGAAATGAGCTTTTTATGTGTAGTATGAGATTAGGTAGAAATAACCCTTATACCAAAATCCCAAAAACAAAACATGAAAGAAGATATGGCCATGTCCATTACAAAGCACTTGTGGCTGTAGTTGAGATCATTCGAGATCATGGCGGGCATGTCAGCTGGTCTGAGGTCTCAGAGAGGACAGGCATCTCTCGATTCACTCTGGGCCGTCACTTCCGTCTTGACCCGAGGAACGAACTCCGTCTCGCCATCGCGGGAATGTTGGACAATGTTGATAATTGGCTGGAAACGCAAGGACGTCTGATTTCCAAGACAGACAGTGGCTATAACGAGCTGATTCTAAGAGCCCTCTTTAAACTTATGTACCAAGGCGGCGAATTCTTTACTGTTGCCTGTAGTGAGTACCGGCACGAAGGAGTTATTTATCGTGTGGCTATGAAATTGTTTCTCCATCTCAATTTCGACTGGCTTCCGCACGGGGTTCCTGCCCCGGACATTCAAAGCGAGCGAGCCGGGATGTGTATTCGTATGATGGAAGAAGTAATTCTTCGTTGGGGTCGTGAGACGAACTGCGACAAGAACAAGGCAGACCTCTATATCGCACGTATACTGCGGATCATTAAAGCCGCCGAAGAAAACAAATTGCTGTAGCCAGTTTAATCCCTACATCTCAGGAAAAAGCCCGTTGATCTGCTCCTCCGTCAAATTCCCGTAGTTATGCGCGTAATAAAGTGCGCGATAGACATACGGTCTTGCTATGGCTAACAGAGCATCCTTGTTGTCTGAATACGCGTTCTCCTTGATAGCATCGACGTTTTTCTTTATCCTTCCAAGGAGCAGAGCGCACATATTGTCCTGCTCCACCAGACTAAAGAAACCATGTGCTGCGGAGTAGAGCCATGTATTTCCGTGTAGAACGCCATCACTGATCTCATAGAAGCCGAAGCCTTTTAACTCATCTACCAGCCGCTTTCGGGTTTCCTTATCCTCGCAAACTGCCCTAAGTGGATCAGGTAAGATCGGAAATGCACCGCTTAAGAAGTTCAGGTCTATATCTATCTGATTACAAATCGCGCTTATAACCAGAAACTGCTTTGCCGCTGCGCTGATCCGATCTCCAAAGTACCTCTGCCGATTTTCAATTCGTCTCATCTGAATTTCAAACGCCGCTTCCGCTATGTCGGAAGGGGCGATTTTTTCTGCCCTGATTCCTCTGTCTTCCAGCATATGAAGATAGATTTCGGGCGTCATCCAGGTCGAGCTCCCGATATATGTCTTGGCCAGCGTCATCGGCATCGGGTGTCCACTACACTGGCTGGAAATCTGGCTCATGGATGCATCGAACAGATCTTCACCGAGGCCAAGGACGTGGTACTTGCTGTCCTTGAATCCATTCTCCGCTCCGAAGTTCCCCGTGACGATGATGTTGCCATTTTCGAGCGGGATCAGCTTTTTGAGCTTCTCCTGCTGGAGCGAGAGCTTCAAATCGGCGTTGTCAAAAATGATGAGCCAATCTGTATTTGCCTCAAAGAAACACCGGAACAGTTCAAAGAGCGCATCCGCAGAATAGTCGCTGATCGGAACACACGCCTTGTCCAGGAAGCCAACGATGCTGCTTACTACGCATTCTTCGTTCCATGTGTTTACCCAGCAGATGATCCTGTACTCAGAAGCATGGCGACGAGCATACTCAAGCGCCAGCCGAGACTTACCGATGCCGTCTCCGCCGCCAATCAGCTGAATCCGATATCCTTCTTTGAACCCATCTTCGAGAGCATTCAGCAGTTTATCCCGACCAAGAAACAACCCATCCGGCTCTCCGATATTTACTATTCTCCCTGTTCTTAGAAGCTCCGAGTCTTCCTCGGGGCTTTCTTTATTTTGCTTTGTAGGATCGATGCCAACGGCATAGATCAGAAGATCGGCCAGAAAAGCTGCCAACCGTTCGGGGAAAGCCTCATCAAAAAGCGTTTTCTTGAAGTCCCGATCTATACTCCTGTCCTGATCAATGAGCGCGATGAACTCCTTGATGAGGGCTTGTTTTCTTCCTCGGTCTATATAGGGGACAACCAGATCATCCAGATACTCTATGACGATACTGCGAGCGTTGGCCTTTCTAAACAGCGCCACGACATTGTCCGGGATAGCGCGTACTCCGGTTCTGTATCTGCTGGCCACGGACGAAGTGATATCGCTAACGGTGTTGCCCTCCTCATCGGCAGCAAGCAGCAGATGCTCCACAAAGGCCGTTTCGTTCTGGACCCGGTCCTCGGCTCTAAGATTATGTTTTACATACGGATAGAGAACCTGTTCGTATGTTCCGAAATACAAGAGTTCCACCATAAACCCTCCTTGGCAAAAACGTGGCAAAGCGGCGACAAATCGATGACAGTGTTTGGAACATTGTCCGTGATACCCTAAAGGCGACCCAAGAAACTAACCCGCCGGATTCATCCGGCAAGAATCAGAAAGGAGTTTTCTCATGAACAGATCTTATGAAATGCAGCCTGTCCAGACCGTTGAGGTTCTCCCGAAAAACCAGTGGGAGGAGGAAGCCCTCGCCGTTAAGGACAACGCCTACGCGCTGGCCGCTACCGACGCCTTTTGCGATATGCTCAGGGCCGGCCTCACGAAACAGGCGATGGACAACACGGCGGTTCTCGCCAAGTTCGAAGAGCACTACAACAGCATCGCCCCCACCGGCAGCGCCGAATACCGCCTCATCGTCCAGACCTACGCAAGAATGGCGATGGAGAGCATCGCAAGGAGGAACTTCAGATGACAGATAATACTCTGCTTTACGTCGCCATCGCTCTCGCGGTTCTGGCTCTCGCAGTCTATAAGTATTCAAAACACCGTGAAGCCAAGTTCCAGAAAAAGAAACAGGCTCATATTCGGAAAAAGATCTGCGAAGACACCGCTATTATCAGCAACTTTGTGGACGAGCGACTCAGCCTTAACCTGATGGCCCTGGACGCGGCACGGCAGATGGCCGCTTCTGCCTCAAAAAGTCCAAATTACGGGCAAAAGAGCGATTAGTATGTAATAACTTGTCAAAATTGTCAAGTTTAGCGCCGCGTCACCGGCTGAGTTATTTAAGACCCATGATTAAATGGAGCCAAGAACATATTACAAAACAATTTGAAAGGATTTGCAAGTATATGCCTAAACACAAGATTGAAAGAACTGCGCCGAAAACCGAGCGCGTACCGGAAAACATTCCGAAGCTACCGCTTTTCCGCACTATCGTTGCCGATCCGCCTTGGAGCAAGAATCAGTCTTCCTGCCACGGCTACGGTGGAGCCATCGGCCATTACGACCTCATGTCCATAGACCGGATCAAGGCCATGCCGGTTGCCGATCTCGCGGATGAGAACGCCCACCTTTATCTTTGGGTTACCAACTCCAATATCGATGAAGGACTCGAAGTGATCAAGGCATGGGGTTTCCGCTACATCACCATGTTCCACTGGATTAAGCCGAAAATGGGCGTCGGAAACTATTTCAGAAACGCCAGCGAGACCTGCCTTTTCGCGGTGCGCGGCAAGGCCCCGGCGAAGTTCAAATCCCAGATTAACTGGATGATCGGATATCCTACCCAGCATTCTGAAAAACCCCGCGAGTTCACCAGTGTGGTGGAACGTTTGTCTGATGGTCCGTACCTTGAGCTGTTCTGCCGCCGTCGTCCGGCCAGCAATGAAAAGTGGTACTGCTGGGGAAACGAGACGGAGCGTGGCGCCGATATCTACATTCCGGATTATCCTGTCCCGAAGTATTCCTTCGAAGAACCCAAGGAGGAGGCGTGATGCGTGAACAAGAAAGAAAACGCAGAACCCGAGACGGACAGTCTGTTCGGAGGTCTCATCAGGGCCGTTATCATATTCGCCATCTGCTGCTACCTCGTCAACCTTGGAGTATGCTATCTCGTTTCAGTCCGTGTTCCGCTAATCATTATCGCGGTGATCGTAGGCATCATCATCGTGGTGTGTCGCGTTTACAAATGGAGAAAAGATCATGACAACTACTAAAGAAATCGTCTGGCGTGAAGTGTTCCTCCAGCGGCCTTATGAGATGGAAACGCTCTACGATATCCTGACGCATCTCGCGTCCCTCACTTCCCGCGGACCGATCATATGGGAAGCAAGGAGCAAGAACGGCGTGATGAGATATCTTCTCGGGACCCACAAAGGCTCGGTCACACGTATCCAGGAGGTGCTGAAAGCTCATAACAGCGTCCAGTTCGCCAAGGGCGTAACCCGTGAAGCTGTGTCCGATGCGAGAAAGCTCAAGATCTCGAAGCCGGTTTTGTCTCTTAATACGGAAGTCTGTGCCGCCATGATCAGAGCCAGTATTGCTGCCCTAACCGGAGCAAAACGCGATGCGGAATGCGTTGTACAGATCGTCTTGGGCGCTCCCCATACCCCGGCTCCCGTTTCAAGGAACACTTACGACCCTACCGCTACGTGGCTGGATGTTGTACTCGGGAATGTCCATCGGGCGTCTTCCGATCAGCACCGCGTCATGAGAGACAAAGCGGAGCAGTACAGCTTCGAGGCCGTTGTCCGCATCGGCATCTCAGGAGACCATACCAGCACCCGCATGAACAATATCATCTCGGCTCTCAGGACGCTGGAGTCCGCAGGAGTACACATCCGGGCCGAAGCGGAAAAGCCCGAACACCTTAACATAGCAACGCTGCCGTGGCGGATGCCGCTCAGATTATCCGTTAAGGAGACTGCCTGTTTCATGCTGCTCCCTGCCGGAGAGGAAGAGCTTCCCGGTACGCCCGGACTCCATCCGAAGCTGATGCTGCCGCCGAAGTGGTACAAGGAACCAAACTACGCTTCCTCAGATCGATGCTTCGCGGTGTCGCTCGGAAGCGAGAAAAAACGACTCAGCATTACGCCAAAGGACGCATTGGAACACACCGTGTTTCTCGGCCCGACAGGTGCTGGTAAGTCTACCGCCATGCAGAGCCTGATTCTATCGGATATAAGAGCCGGACGCAGCGTCCTTGTGATCGACCCGAAAGCTGATCTTGTCACTGACATTTTAGCGCGGATTCCTGATGAGCGCAAGGATGATGTGGTTGTGATAGACCCGTCTGACCCTTGCCCTGTAGGGTTTAACCCGCTCTCTTATAATCAAGACCCGACGCTCACTGCCGATTCCATCCTCGCCGTATTTCAGGAGCTGTTCTCGCAAAACTGGGGCATCCGCTCCGCAGACATTCTCTCCGGCGCGTTGCTGACACTGGCGAAGATCAAGGGCTCAAATCTGCTTTGGCTCCCGCCGCTTTTAACCGACGGCGCCTTTAGAAAGAAGATCACATCGCAGATACACGACCCCGTGGCGCTCCAGCCATTCTGGAACCACTTCGAGGAAATGAAAGATACTGAGCGTAGAACGGAGATCGCCCCGGTCTTGAACAAGCTCCGCCAGATTACTTACCGCCCGGGACTTAGAAATGTCCTCGGACAGTCCGAGCCGAAGTTCTCACTCACCGATCTTTTCTATACGAGGAAGATCGTCCTGGTTCCGCTAAATAAAGGACTTGTCGGAGCAGAGTCGGCAAGACTTCTCGGTAGCCTGATCGTCGGCCTGACATGGTCTCTTGCTCTATCTCGCGCCAGTATCCCGCCGGAGAAACGCCACATGGTGTCCATCTACATCGACGAGCTCCAGGACTACCTGTCGTTACCTACCAGCTTCTCCGACGCTCTCGCTCAGGCAAGAGGACTCGGCGTAGCCTACACCGTGGCGCACCAGTATCGCGGGCAGCTCCCACCGGACATCAAAGCCGGAATTGACGCGAACTGCCGTAACAAGATTATCTTCGGTTTAAACAGTGAAGACGCCAAGGATATGGCGGCTGAAGCTCCCGAGCTACTTCCGCTCGATTTCATGACGCTCCCGCGTTACCAAATCTACACCACCTTCCAGTCCGGAGGCAGAAACACCGGCTGGATCAGCGGACAGACCTTGCCGCCTTCGCCGTCTATCCGAATGGCTGCGGAGTGCAAGGCCGAGAGCATGAAGCGATACGGCGTACCAGCCGAAAAGACTGAAGCGGAGCTGATTCATATCATGTCTCCCGCTGAGCCGGAGCCTGACCCCATCGTAGCAGACGCCCCTATTGGGCGCAGAAAGAAACTCTAACCCAAGGAGATCACTATGAATGAAGACCATAAAATAAGCGAAAATCAACTCTCTACCCCTGTTTTTGACCCATCCCGTCGCCCATCCGGTCGCCCGGAGTTTGAAGGCGAGAATGCCCCGCAAGTTGGCGGCGATTCCTCCGCTTTGGGAAGCGACTCTATCCCCATTTCGGGGATACCCTCCACATCGGCGGGCGCGGGCGCTGTCAAGAAAAAGAGCACGAAGCTCACAAGGGCTCAACTCGTTGAGATAGAGGATCAGCTCACTGCCCGAGACCACGCCGTCCTGCAGGCAATCAAGAAATACCGCTTTCTCACTTCAGATCAGATCGGACGTCTGTACATGACAGATTGCAGTACCAAGACTTCCAGAACACGCAACCAGAATCTTCTGCTCCAGCGTCTCGGCGGTCATGGACTGATTGCTCCATTGCAACGTAGAGTAGGAGGATTCGGCGGCGGCTCGACCTTACAGGTCTGGCACCTCACCGAAGCGGGACTTCGACTTCTGTCACTGAACGATCCCGGTGTACCTCCGCGCAAACGCTTCTTTGAACCCTCAACCATGTTCCTTGAGCATACGCTGGCCATCGCCGAATTTGCGGTACAGCTAACCTGCCTCTGCCGGGACAGCCATGATCTAACTTTAGAGGTACTCGATGCCGAGCCTACCTGCTGGCGTCGCTTTAAGGATGGAGAGCGCATCAGCTATCTCAAACCGGACTGCTTCGTTACCACAAGTTACGACGGCTATGAGGATCGTTGGTATATCGAAATGGATCTTGGAACAGAGTCGCTTTCTCAAATCCTCGACAAGTGCAACATGTACCTCCGCTACTACTACACCGGCATCGAACAGAAAGCTACCGGCATGTTCCCGCTCGTGGTATGGCTCGTAAAGGATACTGATCGTAAGGAGAAAATGAAATCATTTCTCCGCGAAAAGCTGAAGGAACAGCCGAAAATGTTCCTCGTGATCACGCCGGATGAATTGGAGAAAATGATCCGCCAGTTTATCGGCACAGAGGAATTGTGCTGATAAAGGGGGCTTGTGGTATGTAAGCGGGTAGATTCAAGCAAAAAGCGCCGACAACAACGATTAACTCAAAGCGAAAGGATTTCTATGACAAAAGCAACCACAGGGGGATTCATTTCATCTGTAAGTGACAGAGAACGGATTGAAAAGATCAAAGCACGCTATCCGAAAGGAACGCGCATTATGCTCGATTCTATGGGAGATGATCCGAACCCAATCGCGTCAGGAGCACTTGGCACAGTCCAGTGTGTGGACGCTATCGGAACTATCCATTGCGAGTTCGACAATGGTCGTTCTCTCGGCCTCGTTCCCGGAGAGGATTCTTTCCATATTGTTCGCTGAGAACACTTGCAGACAACTAACCGAAGGAACTAAAACATACATTCAGGCAAAAGGAAAAATGTCGTTGCCTACGCTGATTAGCCGAAAACTATACCGCTTGCATACCCCAAGCTTCTTCCGCTAGGAGCCGTTGGTGTGTAGGAGGGTAGGCTACCAAACGGAGGCGAACTGAAAAGCATATTGTAACTAACATCATGAAAGGAACTATATGGAACTACCATCAGTTGGGGGACAAATCAGGAAAAACAAAAAGCCAGCGCTGCTATCCTTTTACTCGGAATGCGATAAGAAGGATTACCCGGTCACGCTCATGATCACCACCTACCTTAATGGAAACCTGGCAATCCTGTTGCAGACCAAAGATAAAGGAGGCCCAGATAATTATGCTACGATCACTGTCAATTTCCCGGATGAACTATTGCCGCCTGATCAAGCATATCTGGATACCAACAACGTACCCGAAATCGAGCAATTCATAAAGGACAACAAGCTCGGCAAGCCAAAGCATAGACACCATATCAGCGGCTTCTGCGCCTATCCACTCTATGAGTTCGATCTTCCGCGTTGTTTGGAATATGGTGTGTTGGCGGAACCCAAGTGATTTTCACTCGCTCTTTCTAGCACCTTAAGTACCTTACAAAAAAAAACTGTTTATTTACAAGACGCTTTTCGCTCGATTCCGGGCGAATAGTTCTATGCCTCTTACACACCAACGACTTCTATCGGAAAAACAAACACAAACCAATCTGCCCCTTCGGGGGTACCATCGTACCTTAAAAAACTAAAAAGGGAGGCAGATGCAATGAATACGATGCGTGAAAAGCAAGTGGAAGAAGCTGTTCTGAGAATGGATTTGATGAACATCCATGAGGATGTCATCATCATGTTCCAGAAAAGCGGAGACGTAACGCTCAGTGAGAACGGCAAGTATTATCCCCTTGATGATCAGCTCAAGGAGGATATCCGCCGGTTCGAGCAGGAACATGACGCCACCGTCTTCTTGGTGGTGCGGATGGCTACCATGTATGGGACGCTTGACTCTTTGTTGTTCGTCGGGAAGTATGACGAAGAGTGGGAGTTGTCTCGGGAAGACCTGGAGGACGGGTATGCTATGAGCTACACGATCAACCGTGATTATCCCGAGTGTTCCGAAATGGGCAGCATCTCTTTCCGGGTTACGCCGGAAGGCGTCATTATCCGGGAGGGCTGAAAGATGGAGAAGAGACCAAATAAGGTCACGAAGCACAGCGTTTCTGTGGCGATCAACTTCGTGGTGTCCGATGAGGATATCGACGATATCATGAGCGCCGCTCTGGATGGCGGCATCACCTATTGGTGCGGCAAGGCCGAAGTTGTCGGCGAGTATCTCGGCGAATATGCCAGCGAACAGATTTCGCGTGGCGGGACGCTGAAGCTCTACGACATCGAAGATGATTCCGTTTCCGAGCTGACGCTCGATAAGTTCCTTACAGGGCTTCGGCTCTGGATTGAGAACGAGCGGGCCTTTGAGCTGACCGATGCTAGGAGACTGGACGTCTGCCAGATCGATGCCGCCGCTGCGGACGCCATTATCCAG
>Ga0256404_1012238_pt1 | contig 11205 bp, 7 predicted proteins | sample RumenRJG_01DNA_FD_185990 | JGI IMG/M metagenome (GOLD analysis project Ga0256404, IMG submission 185990) | Bovine rumen microbial communities from Lethbridge, Alberta, Canada - RJG_01 | ecosystem: Host-associated > Mammals > Digestive system > Stomach > Rumen | place: Canada: Alberta | collected... | reverse complement strand
CATAATAACTTCGAATCTTATTATATATAGACTTGTATGTTGCTACAACATCTTTTCTTGAAGTGAATAAATAAGGAGGATTACTTTGAGATGGGATTCCCATGCTTCCGTCTTCAAGAAGATATTTACTATTGCCACTTAAATTATCTAATAGAGATGAAAAAGAACTCCCTATGCCAACTCTTATATTGAACAAAAGTTTTGTTTTTGATACATCATCGCTATTTTGGGGCAAGCAATCAAAAAAATTCCACGCTTTATAGTTGTTTTCTACGAAATCGAGAGGAGCTTCAGGCTTAGAAGGTTGTTGATTAAGCACCGCTTCAACAACATCAGCGTCTAAGGGCTTATACAGCTTACCTATTGCCTTGTGAATATCATTTCTTGTGGACTTTGGATTTGACACTTCATCCTTGATATGTCCAATATATTCTCTAAATTGAGATGGAGAACATTGTCCATGGCGTCCATCATAAGTCTCTGCTAAAGAGTTATAGAAACTAGTTTTTAACAAGATTAGAAGCTCGCCTTTAAATATTCTGTTTATACGACGTGCTGTTTCTGGTAAAGGTTTACCAGAGTCATAATCATACACGCCATAGACGAAATAGTCTGGCTTGATATAGTGCCCAGGAGTATCTTCTACCAGTTCTTCTATTTCAGTACTGCTGTCATTAAAATCAAAAATTGGCTTTAATGGTTCCGCTTCTAAAATCATGTAATTCCAAGAAGGGTCATCAGAGAAAGTCTCATAATGAAGTGATTTCGCTTTTACAATATATAAATAAGAGCCAAAATGCAGGCAAATACATCCTTGTTCTCCGGCCATCTCTGCTGATGTTAGGTCAAGCCCTCCTCGTTCCGAGAAAATCGTATGATTATCTGTTGGCAGTAAGCACAGTAAGTTCAGGATTTCTACAATCCGTTGTGGATCTCTCCATGTTGATGATTCAGCTTCTTGTCCTTTGAAAATAAGTTTATTCAAGAAATTCCAATCGCTAATAGCAGAAGTAATATGCTTTTTATCACTTACGATTGTTTGCCATTCTTTAAGACGTTGCTGAAATTCATCAATTGTCGGACGCATCTCTGGTTCATCATTAGTTGAATCTACAAGCAACTCTTCTATCTCAGCAAGGTGTGTATCCTTATATCTTGGATTAAGTCTTAATGCATATTTCGGATTTGTATAGCTATATTGACCATCAAATCCCTTATCATCAAGGGTAAGTAGCATCCATAAAGTCTTTGCCAATGAATATACATCAGACTTACCAGGGTTTTTAACTTCCTTGGGGTTACGCTTCATTTCTGGTGCTATAGTGAATATAGCACCGACACCCTTATCTGATCTTGTGAAGTCGTGTGTGTTGTCTGGGAAATCAACCAAACCAAAATCACCAATATAATATCTGTCATTCAAAAAGTAAATATTGGCAGGTTTTATATCACGATGATATATGCCTTTTAAATGCAATTTCTTAAATGTATCTACAAGCGATATGAAATCAGCAATGATCGAAAATATGGGCTTTTCGGTATCTTTATCACGGTTTAATTTTGATTTATGTTTATCGTATTCAATATCTACTTTCTTTATATGATTAAGTACTGGCTCGGCAATATGCATAGTATACCATAGATTCTCTTTGTCATAATCTATGATGGGCATAACACCTTCTATGCCTCTATTGTTTACCATTATGTCTATTTCTTCTTGAAACCGTGCTATTTTCTCTTTGCTCCTTTGCTGCAAACTTTTAAGGGCAAAACGTTCATGGCTCTTCTTGTCCTCAACGAGGAAAACTTTTGCATTGCCTCCTTCGCCTAGAACATCATTGTCATTAGAAGTAATGACATCATATCTTGACAAATAAGTTTCTCTTTGTTTTGCCATTTCATTCTTCTTTAGTGTTATTTTCTATATCTCTCATAAGTTCTTGAAAAATGTATTGGTTTTCATCTTTTGTAAAAGGTAATCCGTAAAGTTTTTCTCGAACCAAATTACTAAATGAAGGCAAATGATCTTTTGGATTTTCAGATGAAAATTGTTTTGTATACTCTTGAACCAGTTGTTTGAATGATAATTCTCCAGTGTGCAATTTGTACATAAGTACAATTAAATCATCTAAATCAACAATAACAGGTAATGCAATATGAACTTTTTTGAGGTCAATATCAGAATGATTTGCTTGTATAATCTTTGGAAAATCTTCAATAATGACTTTATTAACCCCTAAAGAGTCATATGCTTTGTCAGTAGTTACAACAATAGGGAAGAACAAGTCCTTTTCTTCATATTGCTTATCTATTGAATCCATACTATGCTTTAGGACAATATTTGAAATAGTTTCAAGTAATTGACCTACTCCCTTTCTAACTTTGCCGTTATCCTTGCAGATTCTGTCTAATATTGTACTTCTGATGTTATCAGCATCTCCACCAAATTTAACTCTGTCAGGAAATAATATGTCTTTGTATTCAAATAGAAAGACATTATGCCCTTCTCGAATATAAAAGTCTGGCTCTCCTACTACTCCTTTCGACTTTAATTCTTCTCCAGATAACTTCACACAATCATCTTTAGTAAAACAATGCTGTAAAACGTTGTATAGAAGATATTTTTCCGAAAAATTCTCACCTAAAAAACTTCTAAAAGTAGGGAAATCCTTAAACTGTGTATTGGGGTTAATAGTGGATTTGTTTATTATATTCCATAGGTCAAATGCAAGACCTTGGTACATTTTATCAATAAGCAGTCCAGGATTTAGTAATAGCAATTTATCCTTATTCAGTTTAATAAGAAAATGATTGCGCAAATAAAGCAGTCCCTGCTTTTTGTCATCCCACAAATTAGCACAGTTATTTAAGTCAACCAGATAATTAGAACAGAAATGACTATACAATTCATTCATATTTGACAAAGTCCATGTTTGGATGCTATCATAATATGGCAAAAACAAAGATAAGATGTAATTTGCAGTACTGTCTACGCCGCGTTCTTTTAGGAATTCATCTACATAAGGTTGCAAAGTCTTATTATTGTTGCAAAATTCAAGGAAAATTCTGCACTTATATAATGCTGGTTTAAAGTCCTTGTTGTATTTAAACTCTGAATATGGAACATCGATCTTTAGACTTAGCAAAGTTAAATTTAGACCTTGTATTCCATTTTGTTGAACATCCAACCATAACTTATTACAATATAGCAAAGCTTTATAAAAACTTCTAATTTCATCAGGAGTTAAATTTCTCTCTTCATTCGTCTTATGTCCACATTGGAGTAATAGTTGACAGAATAACAAAGCCCCCTCATTCGTTATGACTACCGGGTAAGGTTGGTCAATGAGAAACTTATCTATCTTTTCTGTAATTTGAGTTTCATTCTGCATATAACATCTATATTCATATATGAAATCTTTATTAGTTTTGTAGTCCCCAAAAGAATAGTAAACCTTACTTAATTTTTCTATTAAGAATTTAAGTGCTGATTTATAAGGGATTGTAGAAACTAATGCCTTTACATCAAATGTATCAAAGTCATCCCATAATGTGTCATATGAGAGCGCAACAAGTACTGTAGGATTTTCCATAACCTAAAATTTAAATTAAAAAAGTATTGGGTCCTTCATCAGAGAGTCAAACAGTCTTCCGACCTGATCTGCTCCCCATACATATTCTCTTTGGAAAGCCGGAATGAGGTATTCGTGTCTACGAATATGCTCCATTGCTTCCCCAATTGAAATAGGCGATTGAAATCCAGACATATTTTATAAGTTATAATTATTATTCATCATTTGTTACTGCTCAAAGTACAGTTATTTCCTTGTCTACAAACCATCCCTTATCCATGCAAGTCCTTTTCACTACATCTGGTGAATCCGTATATGCAAGTATTGCGAGAGAATGTTTGGCACGAGTGCAACAAACATAGAATAAACGCATGGTTCTATCCATCACAGATTCTTTACCTTGCTGAATGTTTTCTTTGTCCCTGTCAGATAATGGCTTTGCACCAAAAAGTTTCTCATAGCTAAACATATAGCCCTTCGTTGACTTCTCATCAATGATTACCATTACTCGTGGATATTCCAAGCCTTTTACTCCTTGATGAGTGGCAAATTCTGTTTCACCATTAATATACTGGAAGTAATGCTCTATCTGTTTGAAAGGTAAATGGAATGCATTGCGCCATGCCTTAACTTCTTCTGTGTCGTCGTCCGTTTCATCTTTCTTAGCAAAAAGTATATTCTTTGGTATATCGAATAAATTATTACTATCCACGAAATCAATTATTTTACCAATTTCTGTTTCGCCATTTTCGAGAAGTTTACTAAAAGCATCTATCTTTTTAGACAAGTCATGTAAGACTTTAAGTGATTTCTTCCCTTGTGCTTGAATATTATCTTTATCTTGCAGGGCTAACGAGTAATCATTAGCAATACTATAGACTTCAGCTTTGTCTTCGTTTTTTATTGCTTGCTTCAAAGGTATAAGTATGTTTCTGAATATACCCATATCAGAAACAGTGCCATCAAGGAAGCCCTGATCATACTTCTTAACTCCTTTGAATGTATCAAAGAATTCTTCAAAGCCAAGTCTTGTTGCTGCCATTCGATGTTCCAAAAGTAATTCCTCTACTTCTTTCTCGTCAAGCCATTTATCATCGGCCGTAATCGTTGACATTTCTGACCTTACCATCTTTTCTGTAGCATTTTTGTTAAGGTTTTCTTCGTAGCCTTTAATAAATAAATGTACAAAGCCTTCGGAAACATCCTCCTGTGGAATAATTCCAGAATTCTCTTCCAGATTTTCTGCTATCTTATTTGCGAGTCTAACAATTCGCTTGTCAGATCTCCAATTTATACAAAGTTTTTCTTTGAACCAGTTATCGTCAAGTAAAGATTCCATATCAGGCTCACCATCAAGATATATTCGCTGCTTTACGTCCCCAAGGACTCCGAGCTTAAAATCATCCGGATGATTCTTATGAACAACAAGCAAAGCGTCCATTATGGTCTTGTTTGTATCCTGACCTTCATCAATGATAACAATTGGAAAGCCGCTAATAAGAACTTGCTGCATTAATGGCTTCTCTGAAATCAATTTAGCGCCAATCTTTATAACATCTGAATGATTGAGGGATCCACGACCTTGATTATTACCATTTGGGTCGTATGAGAATACGCTTATTTCCTTCAAATCTTTTATCTCGGCTGACAAGTTATCATACTTTTCAACATTGCTTGCATAAGTTTTTCCTTTGGGATTTGCCTTTTCAAGTTTTTCTTTAAGTTCAGAAAGTTTTTCTTGCTTAAAGCCGATAAGAGTTTTCTTTATGTCTGTTTGAAAAGGTTTTATTAATACCCATATAAAACTATGTATCGTGGAGACAGAGAATATAGACGAATAGTTTATGCGCCTTTTAATTTCATCAATTGCAGCATTAGTATATGTTATAACCGCACAATGTTTGCCTTTAACCCTGAAATCTTTGGCATATATACATTCAATCTCCTTTAGTAGTTCTACCAAAGTAAACGTTTTTCCAGTACCAGCTCCTGCGAACAAGAAGAAACTCTTCTTATTCTCTGGTTGTACTAACTTTTTTAATCTATCGTCGAATGCCATAGGGTTATTCTCCTACATTAGGTTTTGTGGACAATTGTTCTTTCAGCCATTTCAATCCTTCCTGAATATAAACGGGAGTTTTGAGATTATCGAAGTTGTCAGAATATAACAAATCTACTGCAAAACCCGCTTTCGATTTGCTTAATGAGTCAAACATCTCTTGGTGACAGTCTTCTATAGTTGGCTTTTGAACAGCATCATGAAACTCGCGAACCATTCCTACACCTTCCTCACTCTTAAAGAAGTCAATATTTGCTAGTCCTACAGCATCTTCAAGGGTATAAGGAATGACTCTCTTGCTGATTCCATTATAGTCTTTAGTAACTTCATGCTGATAAGCAACTCTTACATTTCCATTAATCTTGTCGTCATCCCCAAGGTCTATCAGATTATCAATATCTTCATGACCGGCCCCTGGAATCCATTTCTTTAATGTATCATTGTTGGTTGTATAACCTTTCCCTTTCTCTGGTAACCGTGGAACATTAATAAATTTACCTTTATGTTTTGGATCCGGGACTTTCTCTTGTGAGTCAAGGTCTGTAACAATCAATGTGGGTATCCCAAGTTTTTCTATCAATGGACGGAATCTGTGTGCATGTGCTCCATTTATCTCTATTATTGAAATATAGAGATTGCCCATACCCTCCTTAGATATAAAATTAGGCATTAGTATTCTTTCACCGGAACCTTCAACCAATATTATACCATCGGCAAAGAACATGTCGCAATGAGTAAGTCGTATATATCTTGAGACGAACTTCTCTGTTTTATGCTTTTTATCATCTTCCCCAAAGGTGCCACTTAGGTTGACTACCTCCGCAATAGGCATTTTGTCCTTATCTTCACATCGCCTAAAATATCTCAAGTTCTTGAAATCTTGTTCAAGTGCTATATGGCCTGAATGAGTACTGACAATCATTTGCGTATGAAGTCCCTTGCCATCAGTATTTTTTATCAATGTTTTGTATGCATTGTTAATAAACACCTTTTGAGCCTGTGCATGAAGATGTGCTTCTGGCTCTTCAATAAGAACAAGATGTATTGGTCTGACTACATCATCATCTTTGCCGTTGACCCACTCTTCACGAAAATGCATCAATTGGAAATACATGGAAATTAGATTTCTGTAGCCAAGTCCATTGTAATTTTCTGATAACTTCAAGGCATCATCGCCATTGTTGTTGTTGATTTTAAAGAGCACCGCCGACTCATGAGAAATTGAAGTCTTAGGGTCAAACCTGGCATTCATAACAATTGATGGGTTGTTTACACCAGGATAGTTCATGCTTTCTATCTCTGATATAGGACTTTTTAGAAGAGTTCTAAGCTGGTTATTGTATTGCTCAGTTAATGACCTTATCTCTTCCAACAATGGAAGCATTTCCTCTGTAATAGCTTCGTAAGGGTCTGATTGACTATCATAATAATTACCTAGCTGTCTTGATAAAGTTCCAAAATTAACACCGTTGTTGTCATCATTATCTGAGAATCCACGCTGAGCAGAAATAAAATCAATCTTGATTAAGTTTCGAACGATATTGATATCTATACTTTCCGCAGGTGTTGGTTGAAACTTGTCTTTAATAAATTTACTTTGATCCAACTTATAAGCTTTCAAAGTAAAGTACTTCATCATGTGCTTTCTGTGATCGAGAAACTCCCACAAATCCTTTGGATAAATATCTTTGGCATTTTTCTTCTTTCCTGTTTTTGATTTCTCTAAACTTATGGCTTTGGACTTTGCGTCTTTATAATCCTTTATCAATTCTTCAAGTTTAGGTTCAAGCCTTATTCTGACACCCACATTACCACCATTCCAATCCAGTGAAGGAACTAAGTCCAGCACCCTATATGTCTCTTTACTGTCGACTTTAAACCATAAATCGACAGTAGGAAGTAGTTCCTCCCATTTATTAATAGATGCATCTGCCTCACTAATTTCATCAACCATCCATGAATCACCGATTTTGTTTATTTCTTTCCAAATGTTTAGAGTAAAGTCTTTAGTATTGAAGGTGCTATCCTTAGACAAGAATAGCAGTAAAGCATACATAAAGGATGTTTTGCCACTATTGTTTGCGCCAACAAACAATGTCTGTTTCTCGTCAATTTCAACGTGAACAGCCTTTAGCTTTCGAAAATTCCGGATGTGGATACTGGATATTTGCATATATGTTTAGGAATAATATATTAGCGTAATCGATATGATATTTAATTATGTATTAGATGTAATCCCAATTTTCTTGGTACCAGAGCTAAGATGAGCTGTTTCAATGCTACGAGCTTATCAACATTAGCAGTACGGTGCAAGATGATGCATACTGGATATTCTTTTTTCGTACTTATCTCTGCCCTTTCATAATCTCTGAACCAATACTTTTCTGGATATTTTCCATATTGGGTTAAATCTGTGTGTGGCAGTATTCCCCATTGCTTACTTAACAGGCTTAGCATCGACTGGTCTTCACGATGAGCATCAAATCCATGAGGATTCTCAAGATGCAGAGCAATATTGTCTGGATGTAGCAAACGAATATCGCAACAACGACGTAACCATTCAGCAACGAACTTAACTGACTTCTCTGATTTGCGAAATCCCATAAAACTTCCTTGAATCTGTGCTGTTTGTTTAAACTCATCTGTATCACAGTTGAGAAGTTTGAAGCAGTCTGCTTTTGTAAACTGCCATTCTTTAAGTGGAACTGGCGAGACAAATACGTCTTGGTCTCCCCATGCTTTTATGATATGGTCAACGCTGCGAATAAAAAAGGATGCAGCATCAGCATAAAACAAATAATCTCCCTCTTTACACTCTTCATTCAGTGCCTTATTCACAACATAAGGCTTCCAAAGCCATAGTCCAGCTCCTTTCTTGAAAGACAGAATTTCCTTGTTCTTCTCCTTAAAGTCATCATCTATATCCTCCGGCTTATAAATAATGACTTTATTAAACTTTCCAAAACGTTTTGCCATTTTACCCGCAAAGTCGCGGGTCTTGGCATAACGTTCATTAGAGTATGTAACGAAAATCTTCATAGTAAATCCGTTAGTTTCTTGTACTTATAACCTTGCAGTAATGTCTGTATCTTACTGTCGTCGAAATACGTGTCGCCGCTTTCTATAGTCAAATCTCTTTCAGGCCAGTCAACGGCTTTTACACCTACATTGTACTTGGTTGCAATAACAGTCGCGGCATCATGAAGGGAGAATATCTCGCCACCTATATTGTAAATTTCCCCATTAGATTCTTTCGCAAATCCTCCATTGATTACTTGATAGCATAAATCTTCCATATGAGTAAACGTCCTTTTGATCGTACCACCCCCATAAAGAGTTATTTCTTTGCCTGCGGATGCCATCTTAATAAAAAAGCCTACCGTGCCAAAGGAATAATCGCTTCCGAGAAGATTACCATAAGGGACACATATTCTAAAGACAGTGTAAGGAACACCGAAACAATGGTAGTATATGTCAAGATAATGCTCACAAGCCAACTTGTTAACAGCATATATAGTCTTGGAATCTTTCTCATCCATTTCCCTTAGTGGCTTGTCAACTCCTTTGTAAACAAGTCTGCTTGAGGGGAAAATGACTTTGGGACGATAAGGGGACTGACGTATAGCATCCAAAAGATTAAGCAGCCCTATTTCATTGATGTTTATGAATTGTGCATACTTATCAAATCCTGCCCATGTTCCAGTGAGACCGGCAAACATAAATATATAATCAACATTTAGATTAATCTTTGAGACTGAATCTTTGTCTGTCAAATCCACCTGAGTGTAACCCTCTGAATTGTCTGCTGCTACATCATAGCATTCAGCTGTGATGCCCATCTTTGAGAGATACCATACAAGATGCCTACCAATATATCCTTTGGAGCCTATTACTGCACACTTTTTCATTTTGCCATTTCTTTAAATTGTGTCATCAGGTCTGCCTCTCTCTGCACCAATCTGTACTCCTCTATTCTTCTATCTGTGTTTTCGATGCAATCTTTGAAACGAGAAATAGACTTGCCAAAAGCATCGTCAGCAGGGAGTTTGCGAGTTTCGTAGTCTTGGTTTTTCTTTATTGTATATTCAGGAACGAAGCCTGCTGGGGCAGTAAGAATTCTATTTGATGTAAGCGTTCCTTTGCTACCCCAAATCTCAATCTCACATTTATAGTCATTATCCATACCAAAAGCGAGTTGGGCTGTAACACCATCCTTGTTAACCATTGTAGCTGAGCCGTACATGTCAACTTCAAATTCTGGAAGATAATTGAGTTGGGCTGTCTTAAGCTCTGCTGTGTCACCAAGAATGTAAGATGCATACTTTAAGGTGTATCCTCCTGCATCTATCAACGCGCCACCACCTAACGATTTATTATATCGGAAGTCATTTTGAGCACGTCGAGGGAACCCAAAAGATATACGATAAAGTCGGACATCACCAAGTTCTCCACTCTTTACAACATCATCAACTGCCTTTAGCTGATCATGATAGATAAACATGTAATTTTCGTGGAAAGCGAGCCCCTTCTCATCAGCTATTTTAATCAACTCAGCAGTGTCTTTGGCATCTGTTGTTGATGGCTTTTCTACGAATACGTGTTTACCATGTTCTAATGCAATCTTTGACCACTTATAATGTAGTGCTGGCGGCAATGGCAGATAGACAGCATCTACAAGGTCAGACGTTACAACCTGCTCATAACTATCAAAGATTATTCCTTCTCCAAAGAAATCTAGAAAGCTCTGTGCTTTGTTGCGTTCTCTATCAAGACGATCTTTGTTGGCCTTATCATCATATGTTTGGCCCTTACCATACCATTCTTCAGCACTTGCCATCCCAATGCCGATGAACTTAAAATCATTAGCATGTTTTTGCAATGCTGGAGAGAACCTTCTGTATGCTATCTCAGAAGGACAAATTATTCCAATTCTAATCATGGTCTTTATAAATTAGTAAAAACTAACAGCTGAAAGAAGACTTCTCGCAGCTATGTTCAAGTAATTGTTATAAGAAACGAATGACAGCATCTGGTTGAGTGTCATCCAACAATAGTTTTCATCAACTTCAATAGGGAATTCATCGCCAACCTCTACGATGGTGTTAAGATTCTGCTCTTTATAGAAGCGCCCTCCTTCTTCACTTTGGTAAGCGGCATACCATACCCTTTCTTTCGGCGCATTTAGGACCTGTTCAAGATATGGGATGGTATATTCATTTTTTCCCTTACGATAGTTACCCGTAAGACATTGAACCGTAGGTGCCATTTCAACTATATCAAAGTTGCCGGCCTCAAGTTTTGCCTGTACAAGGAAGTGATAGATACCATTAATCTTTTTTACGATAAATCCCATCAAACCTTGTTGAGCTGAGCGAACCATAGGTTGATCCCAAGAAGTTACCTCGCGATTACCTATTTTGACATTCACACCGATCACATCAAAGTATTTATTGGCCTCATGATGAATAGTGTTACCATCATAAATCCAATGACTCATTTCTGATATACCGATCTTGTCCACATTAAGTTCATATTTGAACTTCAATGCCGTCATCCATCGAATAATCTCTGGAA
>Ga0256404_1012237_pt1 | contig 11206 bp, 22 predicted proteins | sample RumenRJG_01DNA_FD_185990 | JGI IMG/M metagenome (GOLD analysis project Ga0256404, IMG submission 185990) | Bovine rumen microbial communities from Lethbridge, Alberta, Canada - RJG_01 | ecosystem: Host-associated > Mammals > Digestive system > Stomach > Rumen | place: Canada: Alberta | collected... | reverse complement strand
TGTCGCAGTCTATCTTTCCGCAAGCGTTACATATTGCAGAAATCGCCGCCTGTCTGCTGATTAAGTAACTCATTCCTTATCCTCACTTTCCTATAGGCTCTGGTAGTGGCATCCATGCAAGTTTCCCACGAATATCTCTTCCCAATCCTGTCCAGTAGTTATAATCCACTCTCGTAGTCACAAAATACTTGAAATCATCTTTGAACCTTACACCCAAAAGAATGGGAATATTTTCCTCTGGCATCCTCTCACTGCAAGGAATCCACCTGTTCTGCTCCTGCTTTTCCAGGGCGGCGATGGCAAGGTCGATAGCTTCGCTATAAATGCTAACTTCTTTGTTCAGGCTTTCAAGTTGGCTGATTGCTTCTCTATTCTCCATTCCTATCCCTCCATCATGGCGGCTGTTTCCTCTTGTGCTTCGGGTTTTTATCGGATACTCTCCGCCCCTGGCATCTCAATGGACATTTAACAGTCATGCAGTAATGATCATCTCCCTATAGACTGCACCGCCTTTGTCAATGCTATAAAGTTGCAATAAGTTGCAATAAGTTGCAAGTCGATTGCAAAATCGTTGACTCATAGTTGACTACTTAAAATCGCCCTCGTACTGCGTGAGGTCAATCAACTGTCCTTCAACTGTCCCTCAACTGTTCGGAATTTCCGAACAACTCACTTAACACATCCTTTTGATTTAGCTCCTTCGCTTTCTTCTCCGCCCACAGGAAGCAGTCATATACGTGCATCCACTCGCCTGTGAGCGTATCTATCACCACGTACACAAGCGCCCTGTGCGTTGTGGTTTCCGGTATGGCTTTATACCTTCCGGACATTGCTTTCTCCTTTCCGGAGCGCCGCCGCCGAAGCGCTCCACATGGTTTACAGTTGCGACACAATATCGGTTATACCGGAGTTTCCACTTCTCCGTCATACAGTGAGGTATTTCTCCTTTCTTGTTTATATTTTTATGGCGGCTTTTGTTTGCTTTAGAATCTTCCTGTGCTGCCGAAACCATTGTCGGAGCGTTCGCCTCCGGTGATTTCATCCACCTGTTCAAAATCCGGTGTGATAACCGGCAGGAAAACGATCTGCGCTATCTTTTCACCCTTCTCGAATACTCTGTGCTTTCCTGAGTGATTGAAAAGGCAGACACGGACACTGCCACTATACCCGCTGTCAACTGTTCCATCGGTGACTATTCCTTCATTGGTCATGAGTCCTGATTTGCTTTTGACCATCCCCACGTATCCGGCAGGAATTACAAAATGGGTTCCGGTATCAATCACCTTGTAGCTGTGTGCTCTGAGGATGAATCTGTACGGTGTTCGCAGATCTGCGCCGGCATCTGTGGGATGCGCTCTGTCCAATAAGTATGCTCCTGCATCAAGTTGTACTTTCATATTCCTTCTCCGCTTTCTCGATCATGTTTTCCAGTTCTCCGACAAAATGGGTTGCACCGCACTGCCTTGCGTGATTCAGATACCATTTTGCCTTCTCAATATCTTCCTTGCCGTTTTTGTGCTTGTGTCTCCACAAATACTTGAAAGCATTGCAGATGCAAAAGCTGCTTACTGCATTTGTTCCAAATGTCAGTTCCATCACATCAATGCATTCCAATGACGTGTTACCCTCATAGTGAGAGGGATGATTTACATTGTCTGGTTTCATTTTTCTCCTCCGTAATCAGTCTGTCCGCTATCTCAATCAATGCTTTTCTTACAGCATCTAAGGCAACGTTCGCACAAAGCTCCGCAACTTTATCACTCACACAGAGTTCATCCTTGATAACCTGCTTCATCTTTTCAAGATTCTATGGTTTCATTTTTCTCCTTTTGTTTCTTTAATGCAGAATTTAGTCTCTTTCGCAGTGCTTTTTCTTCGAGCGGATTTTTGCAGTGCTTGATCTGTTTTTTGAGGTATGCAACATCTTCAACCGGCACTTTCTCTATATCCTTGCTTATGCCTTTGAGTGTGTTTGTCACTCTTTCGATTGATTCAGACATAGTGTCGCAAAGATTTTTGAATGCATTGTTGATTCTTTCCGCATTCAGTCCTGTTATTTCGGCATATAGCCTCATTACCTCCTCAAGTTCTCCCTCGGAAAAAGTCACTCTTGTAGTAGCCTTGTAGACGTCTACATCTCCGTTTTTTTCGGTTTTGTATTCTGTCTCACTTTTCATTTTTCTCCTTTGTTATTTTCGTCCGTTGAGGCAATAGCCATTGATCACATACCACTGTCTCCGGCACGCTTCAGATGATTTTCCCATTTCTTCAGCTATTTCCTTGTAGGATTTTCCTTCTTCTTTCAGCTGCCGGAGTACGGCGCAGCGTGCTTCTGTCCAGAATACCGGCCTGCCGTATTTTCCGTTGTTTGCTCCCCGATTTACCTTGCTCCAATCCCTCTTGCTCTTCTGGCCCTCTGGCTTATCGTTTTTTACAAGTCGTGGCTTTGGGAGTTTTTTTGGATTGCACAACAGCTTAATCGGTTTCTTTGCTTCTTTCATTTTCTCTCTATCCGTGTTCCCATGTCCCTGAGTACTTTTATTCTGGTTGCGATTGCCATATATGTTCTTCCAAGCTTTTCCGCAATAGCTTTGTAACTGCTTCCGGCCTCAAACATCTCAATCAAGATTTTGTCCTCGTTTTCCTGCCAGAACATTGATTTCCCGACTCGCCGGGGACGTTTCCCCTGTTCGCTCCTTATGGCATTTGCACGTATCTTTACAGCACGTGCAGTCCTTCCGATAGCTTTGCCGATATTCTCGTAACTCTCACCGGCCCAATATCGCCGCATGAGTTCTTTGTCGTTTTCCTGTGTCCATAAGTCTTTCCGTTCGGGGAAGAAGATTTTTTGTTTTTTCGGATTTTTCTGCTTTGAGGGTTTCGCCCGTGGGATAACGGTAATCGGCAAGTCGGGCAAATCCTGCTTTACATGGATGTCTTTGGTCGGAAGCCCTCTGTCGGGCAATGCTTCAGGGTTGCATTTGAGTTTTGCTTTCATGTCCTTACCACTGATGATCAATCAATCCATACGGCCACACCTGCTGACCGACATCTTTCCACTTGCCGTGTTTCCGCACCTGATACAGCCTGTGGTTGGCGTTATATCTTTCATATGGTTCGACACGGCCGGAAGGATAGATACAGTGCACGGAGCCATCACGATTGAAATCAAGGAACCGTGTTGATTTATCACGTCTCGTTTTCTTCGTTACCATCGCACCGTCAGCGCCGAAATAGTACAGTTTGTTGTTGCGGACACGGTATCCGTTAGTGAGCAGTTCATATTTTTCATACATGCGGCTCTTTGAGCAGTGTGCATAATAGGTTTTGCCGTTGATCTTGATGTATCCGGTATCAGATGCAAATATTCTGCCTTCTGAATCCTGGTGCATGATTCCGGTGCTTGCTTCCGCTGTGATATACGCAAAGCAGAATGCCGTAATACATATAACGATGAGTAAAGCAATTCCGATTGCGGCTTTTCTTTTGGTTTTCATATGTCTGTCCTTTCTGTTTGGCGTTTCTGGCTGTCTGTGTGCCCCTGTGAGCCGTTTTTTGGATGTTTTGGTATATTTCCCTGTGTTTCCAGTTAAAACGGCTCTATGGGGCTTGTGCGCTGTTCACTGGTCAGAAGTCCGTTGTTGCGTCTTCCCAATCTTCAGCTGCTACCATGAGCATCTTTGCCATGCGGATAACATCCGACTTGCTCGCTGTTACAGGAATGTTGATTCTGATTTCTCCGCCGCAGTCACCGGCAGGAAATACAAAACGCTTTACAGGTGCGTACTTGCTATCTTTGGTCTCCAATGCTTACCTCCTATCAGTTGAATGGCAGTTCGTCTGTCAGATCATCGGGAATATTCATAAATTCATCAAGCGGATCAGATGCCGGTGCGCTGTTGTGTGCGGAGTTCTGCTGACTGCCCTTGCTTTCACAGAACTCAACTTCCTCGACAACAACATCGGTTGTGTATACCTTCTGGTTGTCTCTGTTGGTATGACTGCCGGTCTGGATTCTTCCGACTGCCGCCATCTTCATTCCTTTGTGCCAGTATTTCTCGATGTGTTCAGCGGTCTTGCCGAATGCGATGCAGGAAATGAAATCTGCATTCTGGTCTCCGTCTCGCTTGAATCTGCGGTCACATGCAAGAGTGAATCTTGCGATTGCTGTCGGGTTCTGTCCCTGTGAATATCTAACTTCCGGATCACGTGTCATGCGGCCTGTGCCGAGCCACTTATTCATACTGTTTACCTCTCTTTCCTGTGAAATCTGGACTTGCGCTTCTTCGGTTCAAGGTTGAAGTTGATCTGCTTGCTGTCTACCCACATACCGTGCGGGCTTCTTTCGTTCGGCCTGAGATCATCCGTCCAGTATTCGCCGGTCTGCGGATTCCGGTGTGTGAATGTAACCTTTCTACCTGCATAAATTCCTACTCTGCTCATTCCTTTACCTCCTGAAACTCTCCGTTTTCGTCAAGCTGATACCATGTGTCAGCCTTGATTCTTTCACCGTCCACAACTTCTGCTTTCCAGTATTTTATCTCGCAGTTGCCCATGTTTTCTTCTACAAGGACAAGCACAGAACCGATACCGCCACGGACTTTGTTGCCGTTTCCTCTTGCCACTGCACAGCCGTTCTTTTCAACAGAGGATTTTCCTCTACTTACTGCACTGCCATACTCTCCGGCTGATGCACTGCCAGACTTTCCTGCTGATGCACTGCCAGACCATCCGGCTGATGCACTGCCATACCATCCGGCTGATGCACTGCCAGACCATCCGGCTGATGCACTGCCATACTTTCCGGCTGATGCACTGCCATACCATCCGGCTGATGCACTGCCATACTTTCCGGCTGATGCACTGCCATACTCTCCGGCTGATGCACTGCCATACTCTCCGGCTGATGCACTGCCATACTTTCCTGCTGATGCACTGCCAGACCATCCGGCTGATGCACTGCCATACGTTCCTGCTGATGCACTGCCATACCATCCGGCTGATGCACTGCCATACTTTCCTGCTGATGCACTGCCAGACCTTCCGGCTGATGCGGATTGTCTATCGCCAACCGCAACAGCCTCAGAATCACCGGCTTCTACATGCTTTGTGATGTTTTCTTTTACGTACTCAACATGTGCTTTGATGATGCCAGGGATACCGATCTCTGCCCCGACAGTGATCTTTGTGCCTACCCTCTTTGTGTCATTGGATTTTTCATCTGTGACACCTTCAAGAGTGACTTCATGGTATTTGCTTCCACTTCCAGGGGGATAGTACCGGAAGACGTTCAACGGGTCTTCGCAGGCGTGAAATCCTGTCTCACACAGTTCAGCTTTGTCCGTTTCGTATGTCTTTCCTTCCTCATACTGGAAACCCCTGCACTGCATGTCCTTATCAAATCCTTTGTATGCTTTCATTGTTCCCTCACAAATAATTCTTTCCGTATCTCTTGATAAATGCTTCTCTTGCCTGTTCATCGGTCAGACCTTCGTTGACGATTTTTCCCATTTCCCAAATCCGCTGACCGTGAACATGGAGCCGATGCATGTTGTCCTTGTTGAAGTGCACTCCGTTCGGCGGCTCATTGTGGCATGGCCTGCAAAGATAAACACACAACCCGTCCTCTGTGGAGTGTTTCCTGTTTGCCGCACCGAAGATATGATGCAGTTCCAGATACCCATTTCTCCCGCAGATATAACAGCCATCTTCCCTGGTGTTAATTGTCTTTATATTCCCACTCATATCCCCCTGCCGTTTTCCTTTCACCAAGGCAACATTTGTTTATGCTTCCCCTGTCAACGCCTGTGTTTGTTGATGCATCCTGCATGCTGAAATATTCAGCAATACGCTCCCTTGTAATTGGATTTATTTGCACCACTGTTTTCCCAACAAGACGCTTGTGTCGCTCGATCTTTGTCCCATAATTTGAATTGTACTTTGCTGTGCACCACTCAAGATTTTCAATACAGTTATTAGCCTTATCCTCGTCTTTGTGGTTTACTTGCGGATAGTTATTTGGATTCGGTATAAACGCCATTGCTACAAGTCTGTGCACCTTTAATGTGTGATTTTTACCATCTTTATGCAGTGTGACGTTTTTGTATCCCTGCTTTTCCGTTCTTTGTGGTAGTACCTCAAAGCATCTTTTGCTATGCCTGATTGTGCTAACCACAACTCCATTGTTGCTAACAAGATAGTTTTCATATCCTGGCACTGGCAGAAAACAGGTTTTTCTTTCCTTCGGCACTTAATCACCCCCTTTCATCTTTTTAGCTATCGCCTCTATGACGGTAACAGTGACACCGTTTCCGGCTTGTTCCGCTATTTTTATAGGTTCGTTTATAAGATATGCACGGTCGATGTAATCATCCGTCCACCCTTGCAACCTCATTCGTTCCCTTGCTGTCAGAAGGTGTACTTTGTTATCAACAATCGTTGCTGCTTTTGAATGTGCTCTTGCTTTCGATAGTGTTGCCATTATTCCATCTGGAAGATAGAACCTATCTGCTACGCTTCTGTTTCCTTTTCCGTTAACATCGCATTGAACCGTTTTAAGAACACCATCTGTGCTTTTTTCGATAGGGAAAATTCGTTTCTGATCGGATTTTCTAATGCATCCAACAACGAAACAACGTTCCCTGTTTTGTGCGACTCCATGATGTTTAGAATTGATAACCTGCCATTGTGCATCGTACCCCCCCCTGTCCATTTCAACGAGAAGCCTGGCGAAATCCCATCCTCCATTAACACTAAGCAGATTTTTAACGTTCTCAATGAACAGGTAAGTGGGTCTTTTTTCCTCTTCGAGTTGTCTACAAAGGTACATAACTCGGAAAAAGAGTGATGAACGGTTTCCCTGAAATCCATTTGCACTGCTGTTTCCGATTGATATGTCCTGACATGGGAATCCAAAGCACCAACAGTCTGATTTTGGAATATCTCCGGCATACACTCTTCTAACGTCATTTGCGTACCATTCACCGTTTCTGTATTCATCCTTTAATATTTCCTTTTGCCGTTCTTTCAATGGAAGTGTTGACAAGTATTCAAGCTGTTCCGGAGTGCAAAGGTGCATGGCTGTGTAACTCATGACTGCGTATTTATCAAATTCACAGAAGCCTACACATTCATGCCCTGCAAGTTCCATTCCACGCCGGAAGCCGCCGACACCTGCGAACCAATCAATGAATTTCATCTTTCCCTCTCATAATGCAAGCGACTGCTGTTCATAGATTTCATCCGGCAGGACAAGCATTTCTTCTTTTGCCCTGCGGTAAAACTCTCGGTTAATCTCAAATCCGTAGAAGTTGCGGCCTGTTTCCAGACAAGCCCTTCCGGTTGAGCCCGAACCAAAGCACGGGTCAATGACCACATCGCCGGGGTCTGTGCAGATTTCAATGAGCCTTTTCAACAGCTTGACGGGCTTCTGTGTCGGATGGATTTTCGGAATATCCTTGCCGTCCCTCTCGTACTCCATCCAGTCCAGAACCATGTGACCGGTTCCCCTGATTGCTCTGCCGTTTTCATCGTACTGCGCACCGTTGCGGAACTTCGGAAGATAGCCCCTGTAAAACAGAAGTGCTCTTTCTGTTGCTCCCACAATCCGCATGTTGGCTTTCAGGGCTTGCGGACTGGATTTTTTGATAAAGGTCAGCGGGATATAGTGGATGAATCCGTGCTTTGCCGCCGCATCAATAAGTGTCTGCTGTTGCTGAAAACTGCAAAAGACGATCATGCAAGGTGCATCGGATGACCTTCCCCGTGCCCCCCCCGATTCGGTTCCTTCTTCATCAAGCGACTGCAAAAGTGGAAATACTCATACAGGTTAAAATTGAAGTCAGAAGCGAATGCGGCTTTTCCTGCAAGTTTGGATTCTCCGTTTTTGTTGTCGCCGCCCTTGTACCAGACCGGATTACTGCCGTAGAAATTTGTTCCCACGTTATAAGGCACATCGGCAATAATAAGCTGTGCATGTTGGATGCCATACCGTTTATGGTTTTGCATACTGTCGTTGAATATTTCACACTTGAGTTTCTTGTGCTGTTCCATTGTTTCTCCTCATAAGTCTTTTTCTCAATTCTGCCAGATCATCAGCCCTTGACCGTCCGGAAGGTTTTGCCGGTTCTTTGACCTGTTCTTCAGCTTTGTATTCAATGGCCGTGTGTTCACTACCCGAAATTGAAGGAAGCGGCTTCTTTCTCAGACCTTCCGGAACAGATGATTCCTTGCGTTCACGGCTCTGGTATACCTCATACCGTTTTATAAACATGGGCCTTTGCACTGATTCCAGGGACGCTGTATCAGTGTTCCCCCATGCTCTGAACGTTGAATAGCCGCCTACACACTGCTTTGTGATCTCCGGCAATTCTTTCCATACCTGTTCGGATTCCGGTGCATACGACATACGCAAAGCACGAAGAAGCTGATCCCACGCCTGCGCCGCCAACATGTCGAATGCAACATCCATATCCTGCGCATATGTCCTCATGTCCGCAATAGTCGGTGCATACCGGTTTGTCATGATGTAATTATCAGCAGCACGTTTCAGTGTGAGATATGGTATATCCTGCAATCTTGTGTACCAAAGATTGAAACTGTATTCATCAGGAATGAAATTATCTCTCGGATATGCTGCTGAAAGCGCACGAACGATAGTCCTGAAATCCTGAATACTAATCTTGTTGTTCAAACTGTTTACCCCACTCTCCTATGTCTACGAGTTTCTGTGTGAATTTATTATCTGTCTGTTTGTGGTTGCCGTTGTCGTAGTTTCCTTCATAGACCTTTGCGAAGTTTGAAGGTTTGATAAACCAGTCAAAAGTGATGATCCATCCTCTGTTGTTATCACCTTGCAGGAACTTGCTTCTGCGTATCCTGTCTATGGCTTCGATGATTGCATCCTCACCATACTGTGAAATTCTGGCTTTTAACTGCTTTGCCCTGATACTTCCATCAACAATACGCTTAACCTGTGCTATTCCATACACCGAAAGACTATTCCAGGATTCAACGATTTCGGTAAATCGTCCGGTCTCTGCCGGACAATCTAATACGTTAGTATTAGATATACTATCCTTACCTATACTATCCTTACCTAACCTAACCTTACCTAACCTATGCTGACATTTGTCAGTCACTTGTCCGTCACTTGACTGACATTTGTCCGTCACTTGACTAACATCGATTTCTTCCAATACCTGCGGATTCCAGAACCATTTAATTTTCATCTTTTCGGCTGCAATTATTCTGTCCCAGACATCAATGACTTCTTCATTGTTCAGCGGGCCCGTCTCGTTGTCTTGTATCGATGTATTGCATGACTCGCAGATAACCGAGATGTTGTCCAACTCATGTGCCCCACCTTTGGATATTGGAGTGTTGTGCTGTATTGTCGGCATCGTTTTTTTGCAAGATGACTCCATCTTTACGTTGCACACTGGGCAGATACGCCCATCGAATGCTCTTTTTATCTTGTATGAAAAGCTGTACGGAAGAGAACTTCTCTTGTATGCCATCTTCCTAATATCAGCTGAATCCATACACTCAATCTCTTTGAAATCTTCTCCGATTGTGTATGCACCATTCTCTTTTATCGTGAGCATACTTTTCTCTTCTGTGTATTTCGTGTCCACAAGTCTGTCCGCTCGGATGTAGTTGTGAATGCGCCAGTGTTTGATGACCACAATTCCTGTTTCAAACGGGATGATGAAACTCTTGGCAATCAGCACCTTCAAGTCATCTTCCGATGCGCTAATCATCCTCTGGATCTTTTTGGGATTGTTGATGAATCCTTCGTCATCTGCCCTCATCGACAAATGAAAATACAAAGCCTGTGCCGAAAGAGGCATGTCAAGGAAAGCATCACTATCTATAATTGTCTTCGCAAACATCCTGCGTTCTGCCATCTGTTTTACCTCTTGCCATCTTATAGAGTTTTACCCAATCTTCTGTCAGCATGATCGTGAGCCAGGGACGGCGGCTTACTTTCCAAAATACGGTCGGCATACCGTCCTTGCGCTTGTCGGCCTCTTTGATTGCCTGCTCCATTGCCTGCCGGACATTGAGGCGTTCAACGAATTTGCATTCCACATGCACGCCGAGAAGATCAACAAGGTCAGACTGTCCGCAGTGAACATATCCTCTGTGGGTGTGGAGGCCAAAACTGTTGAGGAATGCTGACAGGAGTCGTTCGCCCCTTGCACCCTTGTTTTTTGAGGCTCTTCCGGCCTTTTTCATATCTCGCTTTTCGGTTGCCATGCAGATAACATCCTTTCCAATTCTGCCGGAGTCATAGTCTCAATGCCCTGCGCTTTGCATTCCTCAACAGTTCCGTCAATGAGTTTTGACATTTCTGCTGTGTTGTAGGTGTGACTTCCTCTGTACATCCGGTAGAAATATACTTCTTTGCCGTTCTCTTCTGTGGTCTTGACCAGAAGCAGGTGTGGTTCTTCAAGGTTGTACACATATTCTGGCGGGGCGTTGGTCTTATAGATCAGCGGCACACCATCTTCGAGGTACATAACCTGTCCGTAGTCAGCTATCAGGTGATTTTTCATCTGTGCCATGCTCATAGGTGGATGCATCCTCATGCGGAGTTTATCGGCAAGATGATGGAAGTAATTATTAGCGTTGAGGCTTCTTTTCAGCTTGTATTCCGTGATTCTGATTTTCAGCCGCTTGTCTGTCAGGGCTTCTATGTCGCCTGGTTCTTCTTCGATTGACAGGGAAATGGTAAATTTGCCGTCCATTCCCCTGTACATGTCTTTGATGGTTCCGGTGTAGTCCATGTTTTACCTCTGGCAAAGTTTCTGCCACCATGCTTTGATGATCTGCGGTTTTGTGAAGGCCAGTTCCGGAAGGTCTCTGCACTTATTGGTTTCGAGCAGCTTTGTGAGCATCCCGTTAACCTTTTCGCTCTTTGAAGCAACAGCTAACAAGTCGTTGACCATTGATTCCTCTGTAGGGTAGGCCGGTTCTCCGGTACGGTCTTCAACCGGTCCCTGCTGTCTCTGCGGTGTTTCCTGATTGTTCTGGTTCATGATCGCATTTGCGACTTCTTCGGCTGATGCCATAGAGCCGTCAACACCGATACCGGCAAAACCAAGAGCACGTCCGACTGCGGATGTTTCGCAGTTCTCAATAAATGAGGTTTTATTGATGAATGAGGATGTTTCCTTTTCCTGTGCAAGTCCTGTTGCAATGA
>Ga0256404_1012236_pt1 | contig 11208 bp, 10 predicted proteins | sample RumenRJG_01DNA_FD_185990 | JGI IMG/M metagenome (GOLD analysis project Ga0256404, IMG submission 185990) | Bovine rumen microbial communities from Lethbridge, Alberta, Canada - RJG_01 | ecosystem: Host-associated > Mammals > Digestive system > Stomach > Rumen | place: Canada: Alberta | collected... | reverse complement strand
GATCAGGGAGCCAAGAAGGAGGGAGGCAAAGGTGCAGAGCAGAAAGACGCCCAGCGTGGGGGTATCCCCGGTGAGGAGAGAGGTAAACAGGATGGTCATGGTGTTCTCCTTTCTTTTATCAAAGCGGTGTCACAGGCTGCAGGATGCGGCGGTGCAGGGAGCGGTTCTCTTCTCTTTGACAAGCTGCCGGTAGGCCCGCCCGTACTTGGAGTAGGAGACGGGGCGGATCTTCAGATCACTGAGGGTGCTGACCAAAGGAAGCGGCATGCCGCCGCCCACCTTGATCTCCATCAGAACCTTGTCCGGCGCCAAAAGGTCCGCCCCGCCGGGGCCGAGGCGAAGATCTGTGGGCTTGGACCGCCATTGGAGCTTCGTGTCAAAGGTGATCCGCAGGGCGGGGGCCTCCCTGCCAGCCAGGGCAAGGCGCCGATAGGAGAGGACCATCGCGGGGACGAGCTCCCGGTAGTAGGCGAGGCACCAGAAGATCTCCCGCTCGATCTGATCCGGGTCGTGGGAGAGGAGGCCGTGTTCCACAAAGCGCCTCGCCTCCAGGTAGGGGAGCTGGGTGCGCCGCTTGTAGACGATGCCCCGGTACTTCTTCTTGAGCTCCACAAAGGCGGGGGAGCCATTCTCCGGGGTTCCGTAGGTGCGCAGCCGCAGTTTTTCCTTGTACACCGGCCGGTCCAGGGAGGCCCGGACCAGGCGGTAGTCCGGGGTGTCGTAGTAGATATTCAGAATCTGGGTCCACCCGTATTCATCCTCCGCGGCAAGATCGGATGTCCGCTCCCGAAAGGCCAGGTACTGGTCCTTGTCCAGGAGATACTTCAGCTCGACCCGTGCAAATGTGTTCTGATAGGCTGTCATCGTTCCCTCCTTTGCTGTTTCGGGGCTTTGGTGGATTGGATGGGGAAAAGTGTACGGAGGTTACCTAAAAGGGACGTTAAAATGCTGCGTCGAATCCGTGAACAGACGGTGAGAAAGCTGTGAAATGGTTCAACGAGCAGGCATCTTCAGGCAGGAGGCGCCCTTTGGGCGCCCCGGAAGGGCGCGGGACACTTTTCCTTGCTTTCGTTTGATAAGGTACCTTGCTGCTTTGCGGTACAGGCGGTATGATCAATGGGTAAGATGCCTACGCAAGCGAAAGGACCAGCGGATTGGGCGGAAGGGAGCATTTTGGTGGATTACAGAGACGGCGGATCACAGCACGAAGAACCGGAACACGGCCACGAGGGACACTGCCATGACGGCCACGGCCGGTGCGGGCATCCCCACGATGGCAGCTTTCCACATGCGTGCGCGCCGGAGACGTCGCTCTACGGGCTGATGCGGCAGAGCGGTCATTACCTCTTTCACAGGGCGCGGGGGAATGAAGCCCATGGGCAGGAGAGGATCCTGCGGATCCTCTCGGAGACTGGCGGCATGTCCCAGAGGGAGCTGCAGTGCCGGCTCGGGATCCAGCCGGGCTCGGTGAGCGAGATCCTGAGCAAGATGGAGGAAAAGGAGCTGATCGCCAGGGCGCGCTCCAGCCAGGATGGCAGGCGCATGGACCTCGTCCTGACGGACAAGGGCAGGGAGCGGGCAGCGCAGCTTCGAAAGGATGACACGGAGGAGCTGTTCCAGGCGCTCACACCAAGGGAACAGGAGCAGTTGAAGGTGCTGATGACAAAGCTCGTCACCTCGTGGCTGAAGGATCCGAAGGAGAGCGGGTGAGGCGCCCCCGATGCGGACAGGAAAGCAGGAATACAGGCACAGAAGAAGACCGGGAGACGGATGGGATCCATCCGCTTCCCGGCCTTTTGCACGGTCTGTCCTGTGTGAAGTGCGATCGCTTTCCGCTCAGGTCACCTTCCCGGCGAACTGGGTCATGTACAGCCGGTAGTAGGCGCCCTTGGCCCGCAGGAGCTGTTCGTGGTTTCCGGTCTCCACGATGCGGCCGTGGTCCATGACGACAATCTCGTCGGCATCCTGAATGGTGGAGAGGCGGTGTGCGATGATGAGGCTGGTGCGGTTCTTCATCAGGTTCACCATGGCGTCCTGGATGTTCTTCTCGGTCCGGGTATCCACGCTGGAGGTGGCCTCGTCCAGGATCAGAATGCGGGGGTCGGAGAGAAAGGCCCGCCCGATGGCGAGGAGCTGGCGCTGTCCCTGGGAGAGGCTCGCGCCTGCCTGGGTGAGGACGGTGTCATACCCCTCTGGGAGCGCGGCCACGACGGTGTCGCAGTTGCTCATCCGGGCGGCCTGCTCGAGCTCCTCCTGCGTCACCGCAGGGGAGCCGTCCTTTCTCCTGGCGCCGTACTCCAGGTTGTTCTTCACGGTGTCCGTGAAGAGCACCGTGTCCTGCAGGACGATGCCGATGTCGTTCCGAAGGTCGGTGCACTTGATGTCGTGGATGTTGACGCCGTCCAGGGTGATCTCGCCCGAGTCGATGTTGTAGAAGCGCATCAGCAGGTTGATGATCGTGGTTTTTCCGCTGCCGGTGGAGCCGACCAGGGAGATCTTCCTGCCCTTGTCCACCTTCAGGTTGAAGTCGCGGATCACCTGCTTACCGGGGATGTAGGAGAAGTTCACATGGCGGAACTCGATGACGCCCTCCGGGTCGGTCATGCGGACAGTGCCGCTCTTGTCCTCCCCGGCTTCGTCGAGGAGGGTGAAGATGCGCTCGGCGCCCGCCAGAGCAGTCTCGATCTGCCCGTAGAGCTGGGAGAGATCGTTGATCGGGCGGGAGAACTGCTTGGCGTAGATGATGAACGCGGAGATGACGCCGATGGTGATCCAGCCCTTCACCGCAAACCAGGCGCCGAAGACCGCCACGATGACGAAGGTGCAGTTGTTGAGCATGTTCATGATGGGGCCGACGGAACCGCCGAGCACGTCGGCGATGATGCCGGTCCGGCAGAGGCTGTCACTCTCCTTCTCGAAGTTCTCGATCACCGATTCCTGCTGGTTGTAGGCCGTGACCGTACGGAAGTCGGTCACCTTCTCCTCCACATCGCCGTTCACTTCGCCCAGCAGGATCTGGCGCTTTACATAGTAGCGGCTCATGTACTTGCCAAGGAACGTGATGACCAAAACGACCGCGATGATGGTGGTGCAGGACAGCAGGGTCAGCGGCACGTTGTAGTAGAGCATGAACGCCAGCGTCCCGACGAGGGTCAGGATGCCGGAGAACAGGGTGGACAGGGAGCTGGAGATGACATCGGAGATGTTCTCGGCGTCGTTGGTCAGACGGCTCATGATGTCCCCGTGGGAGTGGCTGTCCAGATAGCGCAGGGGCAGATCGACGATCTTGGAGAAGAGGTCGTTCCGGAGCTTGCGGATGATGCGCTGGGAGAGGGCGGCGCTGATGTAGCCCTGGATGAGCAGGGAGATGCCGTAGATCAGATAGGCGGCAGCCATGGCGATCAGCATCCGCGGGATGTCGCCGAAATCCGTGTCGTCAATCGCGTCGATGGCGCTGCTCTGCAGGGCCGGGGCGACGACGCTGGCGACCACGCCGATCACCGTGACGACCATCAGGACAAAGACCATGGGGAGCTCCGGCCGGAAGTAGTGGACGAGCCGGGCGATGGTCTTCTTTCGGTCCGCCGGTTTTTCGACGGCACCGCGCTCGCCGGGGAAGCGCCGGCCAAAACCCCTGGCTGCGACGCTGGAAGAAGGAGTGGATTTTTGTGTGCTCATGCGGTCATACCTCCCTGTCCAAGCTGTGAATCACAGATGTCTCGGTAGACCGGACACGACTCGTAGAGCTCATCATGCGTGCCACAGGCAAGCACCGCGCCCTTGTCGAGCACGGCGATGCGGTCGGCATGGCGGACCGATGCGATTCTCTGGGCGATGATGATGCGGGTCATCTGGCCGGGCCTCTCTGCGAGGGCGCGGTTGAGCGCCGCTTCGGTTTCGAGGTCGAGGGCGCTGGTGGAATCGTCCATGATGAGAATCTCCGATTTGCGAAGCAGCGCCCGGGCGATGGCGATCCGCTGGCGCTGTCCGCCGGAGAGGCTCATGCCGCCCTCGGCGACTGCGGTGTCGTAGCCGCCCGGCTGCTGCATGATGAAGCCGTCCGCCTGGGCGGTGACCGCCGCGGCGCGGATCTCCTCATCGGTGGCGCCGGGTTTTCCGATGGCGATGTTGTCCCGGATGGTGGTGCTGAAGAGCTCGCTCTTTTGGAGGACCACGGTGACCTTGTTCCGAAGTTCCTGCAGCGGGTACGATTTGACGTCCCGCCCGTCCACGAGGACGGTCCCCTCCGTGGCGTCATAGAAGCGGGGGATCAGAGAGGCGAGGGTGCTCTTGCCGCAGCCGGTGGCACCGACGATCGCCAGGGTCTCCCCGGAGCGGATGTCGAGGTTGATGCCGTGGAGCACCTTGGTGTGGATGCCCGGGTAGGCAAAGGACACGTCGCGGAAGGAGATGGTTCCGACCTCGGCAGGTTCTTCAGCCTCCTCGCCGTCCTGGATCACCGGCCCTGTCTGTAAGACCTCGCTGACACGTCTCCAGGAGGCAATGCCGCGGGAGAGGGTCTGGAAGATCATCGCCAGCATCATCATGCCGTTTAAGATCTGCGACATGTAGGTGACGGCGGCCATGATGGTGCCGGGCTGCATGCTGCCCGCCTTCGCGCGGCCCGCGCCGATCCAGAGGATCGCCACGATGGCCAGGTTGATGATGATGTTCATGAGGGGGCGGAGCCAGGAGATGAGGACGAGCACCTTCATCTGCGTGTCCACCAGGCTCTGGTTGGCGTCCTCAAAGCGCTTCTTCTCCCGGTCCTCCTGGACGAAGGCCCGGACGACGCGGATGCCGTTGACGTTCTCCTCGATGACGCTGTTCAGGTGGTCCAGCTTTGCCTGGAGCACGGAGAACATCGGGCTGGTGCGCAGAATGATGAGGCCGGTGATCACGAGGATCATCGGGATGGCGATCCACACGACGGTGCGGAAGGAGATGTCGAGGGAGAGCAGACACCAGCTGCCCACGATCGAGTACATGAGACAGCGGACGACGCCGCGCATGAACTGCATGACGAAGTTCTGGATCTGGGTGATGTCGTTGGTCAGCCTGGTGATCAGCGAGCCGGTGGAAAAGGTGTCGGTCTGGGAAAAGGAAAAGTGCATGATCTTGCGGAAACTGGCCTTGCGCACATCGCCAGCGAAATGCTGGCCGCACAGGTTGGCAAAGAGGCCGCACATGACGCCGCTGAATCCGCCCAGCACGACCACGAGGATCATCTTCAGACCCTCCCGCTCGATCAGCGCGATGTCGGGAGAGCCCCCCGCGCCGCCCAGGATGCCGTCATCGACAATGACGGCCATCACGCCGGGCTGATAGAGGTCGGCGGAGACCTCCAGAACCATGAACATCGCGGCGACAACGCCCATCCACCAGTATTTCTTCATGTAACGCAGCATGAATGTTTCCCTCCTGACCCTGTTCGATCCCGCAGGCACCGCCCCGCTGGAGGTCATATGTCTAGTCCGGTCTGTCAGACACCAATATAGCAGAAGCCGGAGATAAATGTAAGGTACCTTGATAAAATTGCAGTGTAGGGAGAGCACACAAAAACGGCCGGCACCGGTGGATCGGTGCTGGCCGCTTGGAAAATCGAAACGTTGACTGGGAATGCCGGCGCATTGTCACGCTCCGACGTAGTGTTTCAGGAAGTCCTCATAGAAGTCCGCGGCATCCGAGAGGGCATCGATGCTGATGCACTCGTTGTCGCCGTGCATGCAGGAGAGCTGCTGGTCCGTGAGCCGGACCGGGTAAAACCGAAGGCACTGGTCGGACATGGACGCGTAGTGCCGGTTGTCGGTGCAGCCGGTCATGACATAGGGGGAGACCCCGCAGTCCGGGAAGCGGCGCCGGATGCATGAGACCAGGTACTGATAGGCTGTTCCCTCGGTGGAGGTGACCGGGGAGGCATCGCGGCTCTTTAAGACCGTCAGCTCCAGCTGATAGCGGTCCGCCACCTTCTGCAGGGCGGCCACCGACTCTTTGGCGTTCTGCGTAAAGCCGGGGCGCAGGTTTGCGATGACATACGCCTCGGAGGGGATGACGTTTGCGGCATCGGAGCCCTTTGCCATCGTGAACGCACAGGTGGTCCCAAGCAGGGCCCCCGCCTGAGAGCTGATCTTGGGCATGAGTTTGGTGAGAAGTCCCTCAAAGAGCCACAGGTTGGAGAACAGGAGCCGGAGCCCGAAGGGGAACGACGGGGCCATGTTGGTGAACATCGCCCGGACATGGGGCGTGAATTTCCGCTCAAAGGGATTGTGCTCATTGACGTCGGTGACAAACGCCGCAAGCCGGGTCATCGTCGTGTCCTTCTTCGGCGTGGAGGAGTGGCCGCCGGCGCCCCGTGCTGTGATCTTCAGATCCACATAGCCCTTCTCCGTGATGCCGACCACCGCATAGGGGCGGTCCATGCCCGCCATGGCCTTATCCACGACCGCGCCGCCCTCATCCCAGGCGAGGGCAAAGGAGGTGATGCCGTGGGCCCGGAACCAGTCCACGGCATTCTGGGCGCCCCCGCCGCTGGACTCCTCATTGTCGGAGTAGGCAAACCAGACGTCCGTATCCGGGAGAAAGCCCTGCGATAGCAGCTCCTCCACGGCCCGAAGCTGACAGAAGATGTTGCACTTGTCATCCATGGTCCCCCGGCCGTAGAGGATGCCGTCGTGGATTTCCCCGCCATAGGGCGGATACGTCCACCCTTTGGGATCCGCCGGCACCACGTCCTGATGTCCCATGAGGAGGATCGGCTTCTTCTCCGGGTGCTTCCCTCTCCAGTGGTAGATGAGAACGCCCTCGATGGTCACCTTCTCGAGGTTTTCCCGCACCTTCGGAAAGAGCGCATCGACTTCGGCCTGGAGCCTTGCAAAGGGCTCCAGGTCATCTGTCCTGCCGTCTTCGTGGGAGGGCGTTGGGATCTGGATGAGTCTTGCAAAGTCCCTTGCGAGCGCTTCCTGCTCTTTCTTATTCCGCGACGGGGGAAGCCTTTTTTCGGGCGCAGGGGACTTTGCCCTTGCTGTCCGTACCAGGACCACAATCACCAGTGCGGCAAGGATGGCAAGAATGACACACAGCACAATCAGACCGGGATGCATTTCAGACCTTCTTTCTGCGGTAGAGCACCTGCCCGTATACCATGGCGATCACCGCGAGAACTACCACCATGATCGACACGCTGCCGGTCAGGGCCGGAATCAGGAAAAACAGCACCGCCCCGAGTACCCAGGGGACGATGGCAATGACGGGGTACTTCGTCAGATAGGTCCAACCCATGGCGCCGAAGAGGGCGTACACCACCGTCTTGAACGCGGGGGTCAGGACCGGATTCTCGAGGAGCGGCGTCAGCGGGGTGATCGCCAGGACGCCGACGGCAATGACGAGGGTCGTCACGATCGCTGAGGTGGACACCGCAATCGTGGAGATGATCTCATTCTCCTCGGTTCCGACCTTGGTCCCCGCAATCGCCCGGGCATTCATCGCGCAGGGGATCTTGAGATTGACCAGGTTCCCGGTGATGAAAGCGATGTAGGTGCCGCCGGTCCCCAGCATCGGGGAGTAGGTGATGACCTCGAGCACACCGCTGGGCACAAACTGGACGAGGATCGCCCCGAGGGCGGTCCAGTAGCCGGGGGTGAAGTGGAACGGTTCCTGGAACACCAGGCAGACGAGGCAAGGTGAGAGAAGGAGCAGCGCCATCATCAGTGCCATGGAGATCCGTCCGACCCGGTGGGTCTTTGCATCATAGCTCATTTCAATCCTCCCTGCTCAGTTCAGGAACGTCGACGCGTTCGGAAACAGGAACTGCCCGAGCACCGCCAAGACCATGCCGATGACCATGGAAAACGAGAGCGCGTAGTTCTCGAGCCAGCGGATCTTCCGCTTTTGGACCAGAAACGAAAACAGCGCATTGGCTGCCATCGCCGTAAAGAAGGCGACAAGCGGCAGGACGTTGGGGGTGCGCACCTCGGAGGAGACCGTGACCGTCCGAAGATAGGACACCGCATCCCCGAGGTATGCGCCGATCATGCCTAGGAACATGGAGCACATGAGGATGTCCGCCCGCTTCGGATCGGACTTGGCGCCCTTGGTGATCCTGCCCTGATAGCGCTTGAAGAAGAACAGGCAGAAGACGCAGCCGGAGAGAATGCCGACCGTCATGCCGAGCATGATGCTTGCGAGATCGCCGCCGGTGATGTGGGAGGAGGGGAGCTCCCCGAGCCCGAGGCCCCTTGCGAGGTTCACGGCGGTGGAGCTCTCATAGTGCAGGGCTCCGATGACGGAGAGCCGGATCCATGGCACCGGGATTCCGAGAGAGGGCGCCAGCGCGAGGACGCCGATCAGGATCGCGATGGCGGGAACGACGGAGAAGGCCGCGCTGGAGATGACGGTCTTCTTCAAAAGTGCCGGATCCATCCCGATGGCCTTCCCGCGGCGGATGGCGCGGATCAAAAAGACCAGCGACTGCAGCAGGACCGCCGTGACAATGAGCAGGGCGATCGCATACATGGGAGCGCTGTTCGCAGTGGTCAGAAAGTCAGACATGGCTACCCTCCTTGCTGAAAACAAAAGACGGGAAAGCTGAAATCTTGGATCCCGTCTCTGGAATAAATACATTCTAACATAGAAGGTATGAACAAGGAGATATCAGATAATGGCGAGACGAAAAACGCCGCGGACTGTCAGGGGAAGACCCGGCATCGATCGGTGAAAAGCTGGACATCGAAGTCAGGTCATACCCCTTGGCAGTTCGCGGGATGGAAGAGGGCAGGGAAGATCGGGAAAAAGAACATCAGCCCGATTTCGCGTTTCCCCTGGTGTGGACGGGGTGAGGCCGTTTACCCTGCGGTCTGCACGCCCTGAAAGGACGTCAGGGAGTCCATGAATTCCGGTGCCGGCAGGGCCTTTGAGAAGTAATAGCCCTGGATCAGCCGGCAGCCGTGCTGCGTCACGAAGGTGAGCTGCTTCTTCGTCTCCACGCCCTCCTGCAGCGGGACGAAGTGCGTCTTTTCGATCATCTCGGTCAGCGAGGCGAGGAGCTCCCTCGAGTTCGGGTCCTTGTCCGCGTCCCAGAGAAGGCTCTTGTCGATCTTGATGTTCGTGAAATTGTTGTTGAACAGCCGGCCCATGTTTGAGAACTCCGTGCCGAAGTCATCGAGGGAGAAGGCAAAGCCGGCGTCCTGCAGGCTCTTCTTGGCCTGCTGGAAGACCTCGGAGTCATCATTGCGCAAGGTCTCGAGGAACTCGATGCTGATCATCTCCACCGGCACCCCGTATCGGTGCAGCATGTCCGTGTAGTCCCGGGCGAGGTTTGCGCCGAGCATCTCGCCGACGGAGATATTGATCTCCACGTACTTCAGCCCGTGGTCCTGGGGGCGGCAGTCATGGATGAACCGGCAGACCTTTTCGAGCACCTGCAGGTCCACCGCCCCGATGAGACCGCACCGCTCGGCGGTGGCGACGAGGATGTCCGGCCGCACCTAGCCAAGCTCTTTGTCCGTGACCCGCATCAGTGCCTCCGCGGCGACGATGGCGCCGGTCTTCGCGTCCCAGATCGGCTGGAAGTACACCGGAATTCCATCGTTCTTCAGAACTCTGCGGATACAGGACTCGACTTCAAAGGCCTTGTATTCTTCGGACCAGCACATCATCTTTAGAAGATACTCGTCTGGACTGTCTCCCCGCTTCTGGTACTTCGGCATTTCGATGAGCAGATACAGGAAGCAGCACTCTGGGTCTGCGCCATTCAGCTCTGCGGTTGTTGCAATGGAATTTGCAATCATACGGGCGGTAGCACCCTCATCCGAATACGAGAAGAGGCTGCTGTGCTTGTGTTCATAAAAAGCCTCCTCTGTAGCATGAGCTAGTTGATTCCTGGCTTCATTCTACAGAGGAGGCTCGTCATAGTCAGGGTACGGTGGTTGTTACGCTTACTCCTTTTTTGCGCTGCCTGCGGGCTGTGCCTTTTCCTTTCTCTGGCGGCATCAGTCCCGGGTAGTCCCTCCGGGGGCATAGGAGACCGGCAGGCAGATCAGAGAGGGCGTACTGTTCTCTGCGGAGCGGTTTAACAGGGTGCTGACGCAGGTCTGCGCGATGGCTTCCGCCGGCTGCACAATTGTGGAACAGGTGTAATCCTTGTCAAAGAAGTCCCGGATCCCGTCAAAACCGATCATCTGCACATCCTGCGGGATGCGCATGCCCATTTCGCAGAGGAGCTTTCGAATGTCGTAGAGCAGACCATCTGTCACGCAGAAGATCCCGTCAAAGTCGAGCTTCCCATTGTGAACGTGCTCCTGCAGAAAAGCGCCGAACTGTGCGGTATCATCCCCGTCATGCAGGATTTTCTCGGAATAGGAGAGCCCTGCGGCGGCGCAGCCGTTCTGAAAGCCTGCCCGGCGCTTGTTCGGCTCGTTGTTCAGGTCGGAACCGATGCGCAGGAAGCAGACGTTTTTGCAGCCGAGGGCTGCGAGCTTCTCTGCCGCCAGATTTCCGCCGGCAAAATTGTCACTGGCAACGCAGGGGATGTTTGGGGCGATGATCCGGTCGATGGAAACAAACGGGGTGTTTACGCCGATCTCCAGGTTCGGGTTGTAGGTCAGACCGATAATGCCGTCCACCTTGTTCTGCTGGACCATGTTGATGTACTCCTGCTCCCGGTTGACATCAAAGCCGGTGCAGCACAGCAGCATCCGATAGCCCTGCTTGAGCAGAGCAAGATTCAGATAGTAGGTCAGTACCCCGAAATAGGGGTGGGCGGTGTTGGGAATCAGGACAGCAACGGTATAGGTTCGGTCCGACTTGAGTCCCTGCGCATAGATGTTGACATGGTAGTCCAGCTTTTTGATGGCATCGCGCACGCGCTTTGCGTACTCCTCTCCCACGGGAACACCGTTGACAACCTTGGAGACGGTCCCGAGGGAGACTCCCGCGGCAGCGGCCACATCCTTCATGGTGGGGGAAGAACTCTTCTTTTTCATCTGTGTCACCTTTCATGAAATTACCCGCAAACTTTAATAGCATCGCGGAAGAACTTCGGCACTGTTCCAATTATAGCGCGAGACCTTTATGAAATCAATGAAAAATTATGTAACGTTTCATGCTTGTCGTTTTTTACAAGTATGGGAGAAAAATATTGGATATAACAGAGAAATGCAAAGGAAGCCCGGAGAAAGGATTGACGGGAGAGCAGAGCAGATGGTATAAGGG
>Ga0256404_1012231_pt1 | contig 11210 bp, 15 predicted proteins | sample RumenRJG_01DNA_FD_185990 | JGI IMG/M metagenome (GOLD analysis project Ga0256404, IMG submission 185990) | Bovine rumen microbial communities from Lethbridge, Alberta, Canada - RJG_01 | ecosystem: Host-associated > Mammals > Digestive system > Stomach > Rumen | place: Canada: Alberta | collected... | reverse complement strand
TGTAGGTGTCGCTCTTAAGGTAATAGTTCACCAGGTCGTCCACTGACTTCGTGATGAAGTTGGCTATCAAAGCGTCCACCTCTTGCTTAGTGTAGTAACCTGCGATGGCTGCTGCGATGGCAGCGGTCATCTGCTGTGTCGTCGAATAGTCTGCCAAGGCAGCATTCAGCGCGGCTGTAATAGCTGTATTGGTCTGATCCTTGGTGAAGTAATTACTCAGATCAACTGCTGTCGAGCCGATCAACTCCCAATAGTAGGTATCAACACCGCCTTCAGTGCGCTTCAGCGTGATATACTCATCCTTGATGTTCTGAACGGCTGGGCTCGCTCCTGGAACCAGATAGATGGCTCCCAGTGTAGATGCTGACGGATCAGGCAGCGAGTCGGCCACCTCGAATCTCAGGCTGCTCAGTTCACCGATCAGTTGGTTCACCTCGTCCTTTGAGTAGGTCTCACTCTTCAGATAATAGTTCACCAAGTCGTTCACCGACTTTGTGATAAAGTTGGCTATCAGAGCATCCATCTCGGTCTTGGTGTAATAGTTAGCCACGGCTGCTGCGATGGCGGAGGTCATCTGCTGAGTGGTCGAGTAGTCTGCCAGTGCCGTGTTGAGTGCGGCGGTGATGGCCGCGTCGGTCTGGCTCTTTGTGTAGTAAGCATTGAGGGCCGTGCTGATGGCTGCGTTCACCTGCTCTGCCGTGTAGTATGGAGCGAGAGCGGCATTGATAGCACTGGCGATAGCCGCGTTCATCTGCTCGGTGGTAGAATAGCCGGAGAGGTCAACGGTGGTCGATCCTATTTGCTCCCAGCTGTAGGTTGTTGAGCCTTGCTCGGCGGTGGCGATGGTGATAAACTCATCCTTCACGTTCTTCTGTTGCGGGTTCGTGGAAGGGATGAGATAGATGATACCGACAGTGTCGGCTGACGCCGTCGGCAACTCTGCCTCCACCTGATAGCGGAACTGCTTCACGGCTGCAATCATCTGTTGCACCTCCGTCTTGTTGAATGTCTCGCTCTTCAGGTAGTAGTTCACGAGGTTGTTCACCGAGGCTGTGATGAAGGGTGCTATCATCGCATCTACCTGTGCCTTGGTGTAGTAGTTGGCAATGGCGGTGGCGATGGCAGATGTCATCTGCTGTGTCGTCGAATAGTTGGCCAGCGCGGTGTTCAGTGCGTTGGTGATCTCAGCATTGGTCTGAGCCTTGGTGTAGTAGTTGCTCAGGTCGATGGCCGTCTCACCTATCTGCTCGAAGTAGTAGATGATGCCTGCGCCCTCGTCGCGTGTCAAGGTGATATACTCATCCTTGATGTTTCCGCTCACGGCATGAGCCGAAGGCACCAGGTAGATAATGCCCATCGTGTCGGCTGACGGTGTAGGCAACTGATCCACCACCTGATAGCGGAACTGCTTGATGGCAGCCAGCATCTGGTTGATCTCGTTGGCCGAATAGGTCTCGGTCTTCAGATAGTAATTGATGAGCGATGCCTGCACCTGCTGGATTAACTGCTGCAAGGCTTCGTCCTGCTGCTGTCGAGTCTGTGCCTCGGCACCGATATTCCGCTGAAGCTGAATGTCGGCCTGCTCGCGGGCACTCTGCTCGTTGTCGATGTTCTGTTGCAACTGGTTTTCCGCCTGCTGAGCACGTTCGGTCTCTGCTGTCAGTTCTGACTGCGGGGTGGCGTTGTCGAGGATGCGCTGCACCTCGTCGCCTGTCTGGTGAAGTCTGTAATCTGCCATGATTCTTATTTTTTAGTTATTATTATCAATTTGTCGTGCAATATCTTCGGTGGTATAGATATATTCATAGTCGCTGGTAAGCAGCGGCGGATATATCGTTTCCTGGGTTCCGTCTGGTCTGACAACGACTTCAGTCACGCACAACCGCATATACCGCTCTGCGATGCCTGATTCATCAGTCAGCTCATAGCTCACGTCGTGACCGTCGCCGCTGCACGACGGACAGGTGAGGAGTTTCGGACATGGGGTGTCAACCACAAAGGCTATCACCTGCTCATCCACCTCCTGACGCAGTTCTTCGGGTTGCGCGTCGGCATCCTTGCACTGCCACACCATCCGGGCTGTCACTTTACCAACCATGTCGTCTGTCGAAAACATGAAAATGCGCTTCATGTCTATGCTCACCAAAAACTCACTTTTCGGTATGGTGATTTTCTGCTCACGCATACCGTAGATAATCTCCAGATGAAAATCGCAAGTCTCCATGTCGAAGTTCGGATTTTGCGAATATACCAGAAACTTCGCCTTGTCGCCTCGCTGTAAAATGTTTAATTCTGCCATATCTGATACTTTTTATATTCGAGCATTTTGTCGTCGTGGGATTACTTCTTCAGCAGACCGTCGATCACTTTCTTTCGATTCTTTCCGAAGTCGGGATAGACAAAACTGACGTGTACCCAACAGGAGCCCGTCTTGGGGTTTTTCTCCCAGATGAGCTGGTCGAAGGGCAGGTGCTTGCGGATGTACTCAAACCACTTGCGGCCCTTCGGGATGTCACCATCGATACAGAGGTCAGCGGCCTGCCCCGTGAGATGCTGTGAGTTCGAGACACCGCCCACGGCTTTGTTGAGCTGCTGACAGCGGAATCCACTGCCTATCTTGATGGGTTCGCCCATCGCCACCCTCAGAGGTTCAAGCACAAAGGCGCAGAGATACACAAGGTTGATCATCTGCTGGGTGCTGGGCTTATTGTTGATGCCGAGACGCTTGGCGGTGTCGCTGGCATACATTTCCTCTAACGTGAAGTGCATAGTGATGTTGGTCTCCATAGGCTAAATGTCGTTTTCGGGTTCGATGTCCTCACGGGAATTGTGCTCGCTTTTCTGTTTGCTAATCTCGATACTGGTCTCGCCCTTCTGGAACTTGACGCGCAGACCAAGTTCAACGGCACGGAATCCATAGAGCAGTGTTGGGAACAATAGCAATTCGCCGACGGCTGTAAGACAGGAGCCGTCAATGACTCCCATAGGTGGGACGAAGAAGCCGCCGACTATCAGGCCCACCGACACGAAAAAGCAAATTGCAAACGTGATGCGCGACATCAGGAATGTGCGCGGCTCGTCAGCCCTCTCTGATCTTAAAGTTTTTGAGATTTCCATTTTTACTTGATTTATCAAACTTTATAAATCATGCAAAAACGGGTTTAGGGTTTACTAAGTATTAGAACGTTTTCGTTAAGCCAGAAGCGCAGAACGATGCTTGCATCAGTTATGCCTTGGCGAGAAAAGGTCGGATGAAATCCAACGGTTCCTTAGTTTGTCGAAGGAAAAAGCCCGATGGCCGATTAATCTTTTGCCAATGAGGTATATAATATGCCGTATGCGAAAGGCCATCGGGCTGTTAACTATCTTGAATTGCCGACCCTCACGGGCAGGACTTGAAGCCTCACGGCTTGAGTTTTTTCAGATGCCACTTTCCGAGCATGATAATACCAACGATCACCAACCCGTAAAGTAGGATGTTCGCCAGGTGAATCCGCGCCTGCTGCCACCATGACAATTCCGCAGGCACTATCTTTTCAACTGGATAAGGTACGGGGATCGAGTCGCGCACTGTGTCACGGTCTGCGGTCATCGACTCCAGTCGTTCAACCTCTCTGCGTAATTCAGCCACCGAAACCATCCACGCCTTCTCGTTCTGTTTGAGTTGGATGCCATACTGAGCCATCGCAGCAGAGTCAAGCTCTCGGATGGTGGTTTGTCGGTCATGAATTACGCTGTCACGTTTGATCACGGAGTCCGTGTGCCAGTGGTGCTGCTCATGCACTTCAGGCACCGTCACCACCTTCGTCGTGGTGCAACTTGTCAGCCAGCCGACCGCCAACAGGATAATAAAAAGCCAGAAGCCCCACCAGCAGCAGCGGTAAGAGGCTTCTAAAGAGTCGAGTCGTTTCATACTACTCAGGCTTCACAAACAGGTTGCAAATCTCGATGATGGCAGCACCTGCGATCACGATGCCGCTGTTGATGGCCGTTGCGCTTTCAGGTGCGGTGTAGGTCACGATCGCCACACCAGCGGTCTGCAAGGCACCCACGATGCCGCTGACCAATGCAAATACTTTCTTGCTCATAACTTAATCTTGTTTAAGGGTTAATAATACACACTATACTTTCAAAACCTCGGCATGGGTTTACTTACAACTCACACCCGAAGTCGCGCAACTTTGCACGCAGTCGCGCTATTTCATTTTGCATTCCGATGTACTCATCATACATTGATATATACTTTGATTGTAAGTTCATGCTCCATTCCAACCGATCCTCGTACTTGACCGTCTGATCCGCATTCGTATAGATAACCGATTCCACATGTTCGATGATGTAGTTTTGTATCTGATGCGGTTGGTTGCCCCACTTCGACGGCCATACTTCCACCTCTGCCTTGTCTTTGTTGTGGATTACTTGTAGCGTCTCCGCCTCATTGATGAAGCGGTCGCTATTTGTTGTCTTTACTATAATCATAGTTCCTAATCTTTCGGTATTCGTACTTTATTTGCGACTGCGATGTAGTTGAGCGACAGTCCCCACTTGTCATCATAGCAGGCGCACAGCCCGCCACGGTGCATACCACCAGCCCACCAGAACTCGCGGTCTTGATGTTCAAGACACATAAACAGAAGATTTCTGGCAATAACCTTCAATTCGTCAATGCTTACTTTCGCCTTTGATGGCATCATCATTTTTCGTGTCTTTTCAAAGTCGAAGCCCTGTATGACCTCCGCCACTAATTTAACTTTCTCTTCGTCTGTCATAGTTCCTTTTATTTAATTCGTTCAATTCGTTTAATTCTTTCTAATTTCCTATTCTTGCACCTGCCCCTCGCTCAAATCAAACAGCCAGATGGCATCGAGCAGGGCGTGGATCATATCGACCTTGGTGTTCTGGTTCGTCTTGCGGACGTGGCGCAACTCCGACGCGCTTTCCTCCACCTTGCAATTCTGAAAGCCCCACGGCCAGAGGGGACTGTTGCTCAGATACAGCAGGGGGGTATCCGAGGTGAAGAAGAAGCGGTTCTGCTCCGAGTCGTATTCCATGCCGAGCAGCAGATATTCGAGGTGCTGAAGTTCGGGGTTCTGCGCCACGAACGACTGCGGCACTGCGACCACCATGCGCTTGATGGTGTCGATGATCTCCTTGCCGCCCATACCCTGACTGGTGAACAGCGACTGAAGCCACGCCTTCAGGGTGTTGATGGGCTGGGGCGACTGCGCGGGGTCGTAGCCGAAGGCATAGAGGTTCAAGCCCTGCTTGTGCTTGGCCATGAGCGCATTCATCGCGTAGTCGGGGTTGAACACCTGCCCAGGGCACTTGTGGAGCCACCCCTGCTCAATCCACATCTCGTAGAGTTCGCGGTTGGGACTTTCGAGCAGAGCCTTCTCCACAATCCAACAGTCGCAGTCGGCGAACATCCGCTGGTCTTCGGGCTGGTTCTGGTTGTAGTTCACCGCCAGATAGGTGATGGCGAAGAGATCATCATTCCCACCGAAGTCAAGGCCGACAAAGATGTTCCAACCGTCCTCGTACTTGCAATCGGTGATGCGTCGCTCTATCTGTCGGGGACGTATCTGGTCGCCCGTGAGCCACTTCGTCACCCGCAGACCGCGATACACATTAAACAACTTACTCACGCACTCCGCAAACTTCTGCTCGCCGTCCTGACGGGCTTTTGCCATCTCGCGGTCGTAGAAGTCGTACTGCACAATCACGCCCAGCATCGGATTTATCTTGCGCCTCAGGGCGTGCGAGGTGATGATGTATTCCTCATTCGTCTTCTCATACTCGTCGGGCTCCAGCAGCAGGCACATCTGGCTGTCGTACATCAGCGATGGCTCGGCCTCGCCCGTCTCGTACTTGAACTCTTCGAGCAGCAAATCATGCCTGCCCTGCAACATCTCAATGAACGGGCCGCTGGTAATGGTGCCGGCGGTGGTGGTGCCGAAGGTGAGCGGCTCACGCCTCATACCCATTGACGACTGACAGACGTTGATGTGCGCCTGCATGTCCGACTTGCCGTTCACGTATGGCGAACTGCCCAACTCGTCCCAGTTCAGCAGCTGGGTGTTCGTGCCGTCAGGAGCCTTGCCGCCGCCCGTCAGCGGTACGATCTTCGAGTTGCGAATCTGCTCGCGGTACTTTGGCAGCCAATCGACAATCTTCTGCGTCATGCGGAACATCGGGTTGCCCTCGTCCGAGACGTTCGCCTGGTTCAGCATGAACTTCGTGCGGTCAAAGAGAATCTTCGACTGTGCCTCCGTCATGGCCAGCGCATAGATTTCCGAGTTGAAGTCGCCGAAAAGGAAGAACACCAGCTGAATGAACGACGAGAGTCCCGTCTTGTCAATCTTTCGTGGCCCGTACATAATGAACTCCGCCACGAACCGACGGAAGTCCCACACCCAGCCGTCCTTCTCGCGCTCGGTATCTTCCAGTACGTCCTTCGTGCCCGCCTCCACCTTTGTATTGATCCATGTGTAAAAGCCGAACACGCTCGCCAGCACGAACACCTGGAATGGTTGCCAGCGGTAAATCCTCGCGCCCTGAGTCGATGGCAGACGGAGACCGCCGCTCACGTAAGTCCACCGCTTGCCCTCGCGTCGCCAGATGCCCTCGCGCAGTCGGAGGTAGAACTGCACCTTCTTCGCATTGAAGTGGTAGGTGTTGAACATGCGCAGGAACTTGCAAGCGCAAAGGATCTCCCACATGCCGTGCCTGTCGTTCTCGTCCCCGAAGACGTTGCTCACGTTCGTGGCGCAGTCGTCGAAGTATTCCAGCAAACGGTCATCTACCTCTGCCAAACGCTTGCGCACGTCCTCAGTCAGTCGTTTCCTCAGCAGGTCTATTGCATCCTGCTTTAGTTGATAAAAATCTTCTGTCATATCAAGAATTAGAGAATTGTAATGCGGTTTTGAGTTTACTCGTCAGAGGTATGTCTTTTTGTTGAAGATGCGCTGCCAAAGGTTGCGAAGCATCAGACGTTCACCAGCCTTGCGGAACCGTTCTTTCGTTTCTTCGAGTTCCTTAATCTTTGCCGACATGCGCACAAACTCCTTTTGGATTTCCTTGCCCTTCTCGTGGCTATCCTCACGAAGTTTGTGATAATAAGGCATGGTGCGATGCTCGTCGAGTTCTGCCTTGATGGTGCCAGGGCGATTGCCCCGAGACTCGCGCAGTTCCTCAACGAACCGCTTGCGATACTCATGGTTGCTGTCTGGATGCTCGTACATCTCCAAGACCATGTTCTCCAATCGGCTGCGCTGCTCATCCATCCTTTCGAGATAGCGGCAGGCCGACTCGTTCATTTCCTTGTAGTATTCCACGTCCGATGCCACCGCAGCCATCAGCAGTCCGTTGTCTCGTATCTCCACGTCCTGCTTGTTGGTGTAGTACATGCTTTCTACTTGGAAAGCGTTCTCGCTATGGCCGTCCTTGAATGTGATGACCACGTAGCCGTATTCCTTGTTATGGGCTACGGATTGCGCCTCGCTCTCATTGATGAAGCGGTCGCCGTTTGCTGTCTTGATTACGATCATAGTTACTTATTCTTTAATTGGTTTTCCAGATCCGTCCTGCGTCGGTAGTCGGAGATATACGGCGACTTGTATTCCTCGCAGTCATTCACCGATATGAAGTCCATCGGTGCGATGGGTTGCCCCGACTCGGAGCACACCTTGCGGTTCATGCCAATATCGTGGAAGTGATGCTGACAGTGTTGGCAGGTGTGCAAGTCTTCGGGGTCTAAGCCTTTGAAGTTGACTTTCCTCATAACTTTACGCCTAATTGCTTTGCGCACTCTTCCCATCCTAACTTGTAGCCCTCGCTGATAGCGTTGGCTATCGCTTCTGACAAAGCACCGCCTAACTTGCCGATGCTTTGCTCGCAGATTTCCTTGATTTTCTCTTCTTTGGTCATATCCTTACTCCTTTAGCCATTTGTAATCGTCTCTCAGTTCGCCGTTGGCATCGCATACCCAATCGGCAATGCTTTGCCATGTGTCAGGTCGTGCATCACTTCCCCAACCGCATCCACAACTTGAACTATACGCTACCTCGTAAGGTGGCCAACGTCCAAATAGATACCATCCTGTGTACTCTCCGCATATTGCACAATCATGATGCGGAATAAATGTCACTTGCTTTTTAATACAAAGCTCTTTAATTTCTTCTCCTGTCATAGTTCCTTATAAATTCGTTCAATTCGTTCAATTCGTGTTCAAAAAGAAGAGAACCACCCTTGCGGATGGTTCCCTATTGTCGGAGGCCCCACGGCTTGCACGGGAACTTCGGGTGCGCTGCCCGACGTGATGTTTAGCGGAGCTTACCCGCCTGTTTCACTAAGCCTCTAAGTTCTATCTACTCCCCTCCCTCAGCAGGAAGGGGCAGGGGGTGGGTCTCTTTACCCTTCCAGCTCCCCGCCCATCGGGGGACGGCTATCGCTCGGCTCTGCCGCTTGCTACCGAAGGGACGCAAGAATGCAGGGGGATATATTGCCCTTTGGCTTCTTGCGCTCCGTTGGTGCTCAGGCGAGCAGAGCTCGGAGTCCGCCGCAATCCCGTTTGGCGGGATAGCTCAAACGTCGAACGTGAGCGTGCCGTTGGGGATGGGTACGGCATAGAAACTGTGAGTTGGATTTCATCCGACCTTTTCTCGCCATGCCAAAGCTGAAACAAGTTTCGCTTTGGTCATCTGGCTTAACGAAAACGTTCCGATAGAGGAATTCTCCTTGGCATAATACTTTACTTTTGCCATTTCTTATCCGATTTAAAGGGGTTAACTTTAGAGGTCGAAGCCGAAGTAGTCCAAATGGTTACTCATACATAAACGACGGCTGTTTTACCGTGATATGTGTGCGAGGTGTCGCAGGCAACACGTTCATCATCTCCAGCAGTTGCTCCACACCGTCCCAATCGACAAACGGGCGGTTGCTCCTTTTTTCGTCGAAAATTGTAGGGATGCCCAGACAATGGTCGTCGATGTAGATGTCAGCCGTCAGTTTCTTGCTGCGGTACTTTTCAAATGGGTTTCGGTTGATGCCGACGAATGTCAGACCATTATCCTCCACCCATTTCAGCATATCGTCCCATCGGTCTTTCACGATAGGCAGCTCAAACTCTCCCTCTCGCTCTATACCTGTCATCAATACAAGCTGATGACCTTCGGCCAATAAGCGTTTCAATACGGGTACGGCTCCGATGTCCTCGCCCGTCCCTTCAGGATAACAATACGTGACGCAGGTGCCGTTGAAGTCCACCGCAATCACAAGTTTCTTCTTGCTCATAGTTCCTTGATGTTTGATGTCGAAGTCGTGGTGATGATTTCGACGTAGTGTTTATCTGGATGATTACATTGCTCACAATCGCACGGGAAACGACCCGCAAGACATCCGCGAGTCAGTCCCCCGATTGAATAAAAGTGCGGACATTGTAGAACTTGTGCCATAGCCTTAATGCTTCAGTTTGCGTCCCTGCTGCTTGGCGAGCTGCTTGCGCTTGCGCTGGTTCTGTCGCCACTTGTTGCTACCAACATAATACTTGCCGAATACGTCGGCACTCATCAGATACGGGTTAAAGCTAAATCGTACATAATTCGTGTAAATTAATGGGTTATTAATGATAATTCGTGTTCAAAAAGAAGAGAGCAACCGAAATTCGATTGCTCCCTTGTAACGCAGGGCGCGGGGCCAATCAAGGCTACCGCTATCAATTTTCCGAGCTTGGTTACTCGCAGACCTTACAGCTTTAGCGTTCGCAGTCTTGATCCCGCTGCACCGTCGTAGCCTTCCGCGCCCCGATGTCTTTATCCCTCCAGTTCCCCTCCAGTCGTACCGCCGCCCTGGTTGCCACCTTGGCCAGCGCCACCCTCGGTGATGTCCTCCTGTTCCGATAGAGGAATTCTCCTTGGCATAATACTTAACTTTTGCCATTTCTTATCCGTTTTAAAGGGTTTAACGAAATAGTTGTCTATACTAAACCGCAGCGGTTTTGTATAGCAAACCGCAGGGCTTTACTATACTAACGTAATGCGGTCGGGGGTTTACTCGCTTGCGATGGCTGATGGCTGAGGGATGATGTCAGAGGTCGAACAATGTCCGCTCAATATGTGCATCATCTTTTGTAAAGCATATCCAATGGGTATTGGAACGCTTTCCGCTGATATGACCGAAGACTGGTTTATACGGTGTGAGGGCAAGTATTTCCGACACCTTGATGTCGGTCTCGTTCCACTTGAATATAAGAAAGCCTCCATCTTGCAACACACGGAAGCACTCGGCAAAGCCACGTCTCAGAACATCTTTCCACCCGTGTGCGGGCAACCATCCGTATTTCACCATTTGCCAATTCTCAGCCTCTTTCTTCAAGCCTGTGTACTTCAGATGCGGAGGGTCAAACACTACCATGCGGAATGTTCCGTCTGGGTATGGCATAGACTTAAAGTCGGCCAGCACGTCGGGGTCAACCGAGAACTTCCGTCCGTCGCATAGTGTGGTGTCTATTTTGCGTATGTCCTGAAATAGCACAGATTTATCGTGCTTGTCGAAATAGAACATCTTACCACCGCAACATGCATCTAATATTCTCTTCATAATTCATACATCTTACATCTTACATCATACTTGCGCCAATGGGCGCACCAGTCCCCACTCCGCGAACTTCTCGAAGCCGCCGAGGGTGTGGATGTAGAGCCTTGCCTGTTCCACGATGTCCTTATACGGGATGCCGTTCACGGTTTCATCACCGATGGAACACGATGCGGTTACCTCATGACCCGTGCGGATGCTCTCCAGATAGCACCATATATTCACCGACACATCCGCTTTCGACAGGTCTTTGCCGTGAAGTCCGCCACCCGTCACACCGTCGCCCATGTCCGAGCCCAGCTTGCGGTTGGTGGCACCGCTGTCCGTGTTCGGTCCGCCCGTCCACTCGCCCAGGGGATTGATGATGGGCAGGTGGATGCCGTAGGCGTTCTTCAGATGCTCACGCAGTTCCGGTTCCTGCTCACGGCTCAGATGGCTTTGGCAGACGGTCACGTCGAACTCCGGCGCAGCCAGTCGGCCTTTGCCCTGGATGATGTACTTGCCGTCGAACGGGTGCCTGTCGTAGATGCTTGCCGCAATGGCCGTCAGCAGCTTCTGCTCATGCGTCGGGGGCACACCACGAAAAATTCCGTTATCACCACATTTCACTACATGCTGCT
>Ga0256404_1012228_pt1 | contig 11212 bp, 18 predicted proteins | sample RumenRJG_01DNA_FD_185990 | JGI IMG/M metagenome (GOLD analysis project Ga0256404, IMG submission 185990) | Bovine rumen microbial communities from Lethbridge, Alberta, Canada - RJG_01 | ecosystem: Host-associated > Mammals > Digestive system > Stomach > Rumen | place: Canada: Alberta | collected... | reverse complement strand
GATTGTGAAATTCGCATCTTACCAGTTCATCAATTCCATTACCTGCCATTTCTTATCCTCCTTTGCTTTGGGCTGGCAGGAAGAGATTTTGCAAAATCATGTTATCATGGTCAAGTTGATTATATTGTCTCCACTTGTCCACATCAACACAAATCTCTCCCACCACGGAGTAAAGATCTAATGGCAATCCTCGATAAACTGATCCATCACATGAATATTCACAAGTGCCACCCCATCCGGTTTTCTTGTGGCATCGGCTTCTTTTGATAGCAACTTCATTTTTCCTTCACTGATACCGTAAAGCTCTGCCGCCTCCGGATACCGGTAATAATTTCTTCCCTTGAACGGCATCCTCAAAAGAACTTCCGCAAGAACCTCGTTAGAGATATAAAATATCGTGTCATGAAACTCGCATTTTACAAGCTCATCGACTCCTTTTCGTTTTGCCATAGGCTTATGCTCCTCTCGCTATATTATTTCATGGCTAATCAGCCAATAAAGGCGCACTTATCCCCTAAAACTCAAATTCTCTTTCGCAAATGCGCTTTTATTGACCGACAAACCTTTTCTTAAAAAATACTTTGCAGTGATCCTGGGTACAGATCACATTGGAATTCCACCAGCTTCGACAGCCCCCACTCTTCGGGGAAGTAACTTTAACTAAGGAGTGCATCATCGCCATAGGATCCCCAATCCCATTTTCAGCAATATAGACGACGCTCCGCTGTCTTATAAGAAATCCGTTTTTCTTCCTTATATTTGGACTGCATCATGGCGTACTTACTGTTTGGCTCAACGCTCCGGTTGTTCTGCAAAGTATAACCATATTCATTTTTCAAAGATCAACACCACCCCTATGGTGGCAATTCCTGTGCCGGACTTGTCAGTCCGAAAGATACATAAGTGACACCTGCAGCTGCTACACCGCTTTTTAGCTTATGTACCTTATGAGAATGACAAATTAAAATGAAGGCGACAGGAATCAGGAGTTATCGTTATAAAAAATGATTATTCCCTAAAGCTCATTACAGCATTATCAAATATAATGCCCATATCTCCTAAAAGATCGTCGAAACCAAACCATTCGGGATCAAGTTCGTATTTCTCGACCATAACCATGATTTCCTTATTCAGTTTGTACCGCATAAGTTTTTCATAATGCTCTCTCATGTGAAATAACGCATCAATGTCACCGGCTATGGCTTCCCTGATCAGGTCTGCTTCCGGCGGAGTATATTTACGCTTTTTCATTTTTTCTGACCGCTCCTTTCCTAAGTTCTCTGATTGCTTTGGACTTCGTTGATTTTACTGTCTCATACTTCAGTCCCAACTCCTCCGCAATCTCATCAAGGGTCATATCCAGCATATAATTCATGAGAAGTATTTCTCTCTTCCTCGCTTGAAGCTTCATCAGCATCTTTGCCAGTTCCTCATCACGAACAAAGACTTCCTTCCCCCTGACGGACAGTTTTATCCCAAATATATTTACATGGTCATCCTCATGTAGCATTTCTTCCGAATCCGTCTCACCATTAGTGAACTGACGGACAAGGTATTGTGTCTGCTTATACACTAAGTTATGCGCCGCATGATAGATAACCTCCTTGCAATAAATGTCGAATCTGTCCCTTAATCTCCCTTTTTTATCACCTGGATCGAATTCATAGCCACTCATAGTCTTTCCTTTCTACGACTGGCTCCTGATTCCGCCCTCCATTAACAGAGAAGTTCTTTTTTTGTCGAAATGTGGGTAAAAATATTAAAATTTTTAAAATAATTAACATTTTTAATCAGCTTTACATATCGACTTTATATTTATATAATTAAAGTATATACGTTTCGACGAGGTGCTTATAGATGTCTAAAATCCGAGAGCAAAGAATTGAAAGAATAAAAAAACTGGCAAAGCAGAACGGTGGCATGATAACCACCTCACAGATAGAAAAAGAAGGTATCAGCCGTGTGCTGATACCCACCTTCATAGATGAGGGGATTCTTGTTAAAGAAAGCCGTGGAATATATTATTATGCAGATGAATTCCCCGATGAACTCCAGGTCATACAGGCAAACAATCCCAAATTGGTTTATTCCTACGGAACAGCTCTTTACCTTTGGGATATGTCCGATCGGATTCCACATTCATATGAGATTACTGTTCCACAGGGTTTTAATGCTTCAAGGATAAAAAAGGATCATAAGGATATACGCATACATTATATTAAACCCGACAAATGGGAGATCGGAATAACCGAGACACAGACGCCAAGCGGTAATACCGTAAAACTATACGACAGGGAAAGATGCATCATAGACCTGATAAGGAGAAAAGATAAAATAGAAAAACAGCTCTATCTTCATGCTCTTCGCGAATATTTCGCAGACAGCACTACAGATAAAACTGCTCTTATAAAATATGCTAAAATCTTTAATATTGAGAACCGTGTCAGGGACTATATGGATATTCTCATCTGAACAAAGAAAAACCTTACGCAGATTCATGGCGAAACAGCGTAAGGCTCAAATGTACCTTATCTAAGATTTGTTAAGAACTCTTTAATCAACGATTTTTCAATTCATTTTCGATCTCTTCGATCGTAGGCATTGAACCTTTAAACTCTTCCGGCATAACATGGCTAAGTTCATATTCGGATATTCCAATCGGAGCATTGATCATATTTACCGCATACTGAGCCAGTACATTATCTTTGGTTCGGCATATAAGCAATCCTACTGTTTGGTTATCTCCTTCACCTTTCAAAATACCATCAACCGCTCCAATATATGTGCCAAGCTGCCCCATATCACCCGGTTCAAAATCCCTAACCTTTACCTCAACTACAACATAACAATGGTTTGGGATATTATAAAAAAGCATGTCGATGAACTGCTCTGTTTTTCCAACTACAAGCCTATACTCTCTTCCAACAAAAGCAAAGCCTCTGCCCAGTTCCATCAAAAGAGACTGGACATTCTGCATCAGAGCATCTTTCAACTCCTTTTCATCGTAATTCTTTCTGATAGTAAGGAAATCAAAATTGTAAGGATCCTTTGTCATTTCCTGAGCTAAATCGCTCTGTACTGAGGGCAGGACTTTATCAAAATTGGTGATTGCCTTTCCCTGCCTATCATAAAGATCAGTTCCAAGAAAATTCATCAAAACTGCTCGGGACCAATTATTCTTTAAAGTCTCTCTCACAAAGAATAGTGCTTTTTCTGTTTTTCCTTTACACTTGTCAATTATAAGTTTATTGTGTCCCCAAGGAATATTGAAAACCATCCGTTCGAAATCTACCCCAACTTGGGGTAAATTTTGAAGTTCGAAAGAATCTACCCCAACTTGAGGTAAATTTCCGGCATGGGGATATAAATCGAAAAACCACTTCATGTAGTGAAGGTTGGTCACGGAAAATGACTTCACATCCGGAATTTCACGTTGAAGGTCAGTACTGAGTTTTTGATAAAACCCTGATCCATAGGCATTGCTCAATTCCTTTTCATTGATATCCCTACCAAGGAGCCAATAAAATCTCAGCATCTCAGCATTAACTTTAGTGGCTGCTTTAATCTGACTTTTCTTAAACTGGATGCTGATGCTCTTAATCCACTCGTTATATTCCGAATCTCTATGGATCATATCACTCATATGTATACTACCTCGATTTTTGTTAATTTGCTTGACTTCAAATTATATCATATTGAAAATAAAAATATCATGGTTTCGAAAATTTCTCTATAAATACTCAGTTATACATTGACCGTATCACTGAATTCTGTTAACATAACCTCAGTTTCAAAAGACATCTAGACTGCTACGATTACTGGTGTTACCCATACGCTGGTGCTGTGGCAGTTTTTTATTGGTTTCCCCACAGTACAAAAGCATAAGAACAATCGCCGGATACGGCGTTATGGGTTCAAAGCCGCCTGCCCTATGGCAGTCTGAACCCGCAAATCGCAAACGATTTGCAAGAAGAATACCAAGCATTGGATGTGTTCCCACACATCCACATTTACTGACCATTTTCCCAATCGGCAAAATAGCAGCAAATGAGCTTGCAAGGGGCTACGCCCCCTGACCCCCGCTGATACAAAACTGCTCTATAACCTGCTTCGTCAATATGAGCTGTTTTGTGATAAAACATATACGCCAGTTACGGCAGTTACGAGAGGAAGTGATGTCTATGAGCGGTAAGCGTGACCGCACCAATGAGCTGAAAGTATTCCTCAGCGATGATGAGAAATATGTACTGGATAACAAGGTCAAGGCCTCCGGAATGAGGAACAAATCCGAGTATATCCGCCACATGATCCTATACAACTATACCTACGATATTGACTACAAGGATCTGCAGGAATATAGCCGACAGATCTCTGCTATCGGCAGAAACATAAACATGATCCGGGAGCGGATCATGAAAACAGGTAATGTATATGAAGATGATGTAAACGAAATAAAGGAGCTGATGGAAAAGGTATGGCATACACACGAATCCATGCTATCAAAAGTACCGTTACAAAAGCTGTAGCGTATATTTGTAATCCGGATAAAACCGAAGAGCAACTGCTTGTTGATACATTTGGCTGTGGAGTTGAAACTGCCAAACATGACTTTGCTTACGCTCTTTCACGAACGAAGCAGTCTGACAAAAATCTGGCTTATCATCTGATCCAGTCTTTTGCAATAGGTGAGGTATCTCATGAAGAGGCACATCGTATCGGGATCGAGCTTGCTGACAAACTACTCGGTGGGAAATACTCCTATGTGGTGGCAACCCACACTGACAAAGGTCATCCACATAATCACATTATTTTCTGCGCCGCCGACAACATAGATCATAAAAAATATAATGCCTGCAAGAAAAGCTATTATCATATCCGGCAGCTCAGCGATGAATTATGCAAAGAACATGGTCTTTCCATCATAGAGCCAAGCGGCAGAAAAGGCAAAAAATATGTTCAGTGGAAAGCTGAGCAGGAAGGTACATCTTGGAAAAAGCGGCTTCAAGAAGATATTGACGAATGCATTAAAATCGCCAAATCCTATGAGGACTTTTTACGCCTAATCAAAGAAAAAGGCTATACAGTTACCGGTGAAAAAATCGGTGATTCTCACTCAAAATACATAAAGTTCACTGCCCCAGGACAAGAGCGACCTGTGCGTGGCAGCTTCCGAAATTTTGGAACAGGATATACAAAAGAAGAAATCAAAGACAGGATTGAGAACCCGGAGAAATGGCAGAACAAAGAAGAAACAGTACAAGAGCCAAACACCACAGAAGCTCCTAAACAAAAATCACGGATCAAGATACCAAAGAAGGATATTGTCACCAAAACCAGTGCAAGCAGAACACTCATTGACACATCCGGAGATAAATTCAAGAATAGCCCCGGTCTGCAACACTGGGCATCCGTCAAAAACCTCAAGACTGCCGCTGCCAGCTATGCCGCTGCAGATAATCTATCTCAGCTTCAGAAGCAAATTGACGAAAAGACAGCCGAGGCAAAATCTGCCCGTACTGAGCTTGTAGCGCTGGAGCATCAAATGAAAATAGTCTCCGAACTGCTCCTCTATGCGGAACAGTACAGAGACAATAAACCGTATCAAGAAAAATACAAGAAGTCCAAAGATCCAGACAGATACCTCCGTATGCACGAAACACAGCTCATCTTATATGATGGTGCTGAGCGTATGCTTCGAAAGATGGGGCTTGACCCAAAATCCGTTAATCCGGCAGAGATTCGCACCGACTATGAAGCCATGCTGACTCGCAAGGCTGTTCTTGAAAAAACGTACACATCTGCCGAAAAAGAAGCGTATTCTCTTCAGCAGAAAATGGTTAATGTGGAGCTGTATCTCGGTCATGATATAGAAAGAAATCAATCACTTCCTCAGAGGGAAAAGTCTTCAAAAGATACCAACCGCTCATAGATATCAATAATAAATATGGCTGACAGATTGAGATTGTTCTGTCAGCCATATTCATATCAGCGATTTACTATTCTGCTTCAACCACCTCAAAATCTGGATCCTCATAGTCATCTAATGGATAATCGCCGGGATTAGACAGATTTAGCGTTTCAGCCCCTGTCATGCAGCAGCCAACCAAATAGCAGCCATATTCTTCGGCATCTTCCTCGGTATCGAAAATCTCATCATCAAGCTCTTCAGTTCCATCTGAATACTGCATCAAAACCTGATATTTTGCCATACTACCGTACCTTCCTTTCTCTTATAATCACTGGTTATCGTCATTGTCATCTGCAACGTCAGCCTCTCTTATTTCTTTAAGCAGAATCTCTTCTGCGGCTGCCGCCTCCTCAACGGCAGTCTTTTTATTTATCCTACTTTTAACTACTTTCACAATTTTCGGTCCTTCTTCATACGCCAGCACACCGCCTGCAATCAGTGTTGATATGATTATCCACGGAATGCTCTCTTTTCTGCCTACTGCAAGCCCATTTTGAAAGCTCCCTGCTTTGATTTTTCTAATTAGCATCTCCGGACCACCATTCATTTTCGCCAGTTTTGATAAGTCTGAATAATTCCAACCTGTACCCATTTTTCCTCCCTCTGACCTTAAGTCATTCTATTATGATAGTTGTCTCTTTACAGGTACTGATGCAACCAGTCGGGCATATTGGGATCATCCAATGCCCAAGAGTCTTCCTCTTGTTCTTCCTCCTCCCAGCTATTTTCATCTCCATCAAAGAATTTCTGACGATGACACTTGTACTTTACTACCTGATTGCCTTCCAAACGATATTCGTTCCAGTAGTAGTTCTGCTTTCCGTACCCTTTCCATTCATTCGTTGTATAAATTGTCATATGCTCATTCCTCTCTATAATCCTATATTTTCAAAATATCTATCTTTCCATTATGAACATCATTATGATGTTTATGACAAAGCGCGATGATGTTATCTGCCAGTGCTGCTCCGTTAAACTGATGATCTATAATATGGTGTCCTTCCACATGATTTTTGGAGCCGCATATCTGACAGATGTTTCTATCACGCTCACGCCCTGCCTTCTGCGCTCTCGTATGTGCCGCCAATCTATTCTTTGCCATATTCTTACCCTCCTATCTGCTTTGTGCCCTTCTGAAGAAGCGAACCTACGCTGGACATAAATCCTGATGCTACAGTTCCTCTTCCATTGGGTGCATTTCTTTGTTTCGACTTCATGATATCTTTTGTTATCTGAGCAGCCTGATTATCGGTCAATCCGGATATCACAGCTACAACTGCCTTGTTTTTCTTTCCTGCCATAATCAGCACCTCCTAAAATGTTGTAATTGTAACATCGCCAGCCTGAGTCTGTACGATATTGTCCCCATAACCTATAGTTACAATGTTCTCCGGATCTACTCTTAAGGTTTCTCCATCCTTGGAGAGAGGGATGATATCCACTTCTCCGCTCTTTCTCTCAACTGCGACAAATTCAGATGTTACACTGATTACATGGTCACCTTTCCTTAAAATACCGATTGTCATAAATTCATTCCTCCTTTCAGTCTTCGATAACATTCATGCCTTTTCTTGCCGCCAGCCCTATGAACAAAACGATCAAATCGTCAATCGGCCCCGGGCAGGCATCTATTGGAGATACGATGTACAGTATTATCAGTACCAAAATCATTCCTTTACCAACATCACTCATCTTAATCCTCCCTTTCTGATAGCACTTACTGCTACCGTTGAAATAAGCGTTATTACCGCTGCCGCCGCTGCGCTTCCTGCGTATCCTGCATACCCAGATGTGATGAACTCCTTAAAGTCATCCCACGCCGTATGCTTTGTCTCGACTGCCACCGTGTCTTCTTTCTCATACTCTGCTTCCTCCTCCTTTGCAGAAGCCTCTTCAAGTATTGCCATGACTGTTGCAAAATCGAGCTTGTACTGTGCTACATCGAAATCGAACGGATAAGACTCTTTGCTCTCTGCTGTTCTGATCGCACTCTCGATCTTTTCCATTTCCTCATCTGAGTAGGGCTTTTCATTCTTAAATCCGTCAATGATGTATGCCAACTGGCTAACAAAACAGGTCCTGAGTCTAGTATATTTGTTCTGAACCTCTATCCTGTTATCTGTAAATACCACGATACTTCTTATCTGAACATCTGCTATTCCGTCCATTGCCAGAGCTTTGCGAAGCATTTCTTCTTTTAAGGTCATTTTCTTTGCAATATTGCAATCCCACTTAAGGTATTCTCCAGTACGGAAGTAATCACCATTTTCATCAATAAAGATGTCCTTTGCTGTGTTCTTTACCTCGATAATAGTTATTGCTCCCGGTGTAATAACTACTGCGTCCAATTCTGTGCGAAGGTCACCGTCACTAAGTTCAACATTCTTAAGGATGGTATTCTTTGAATGGATAAACTGGAGTGTACGGAAGGCTTTTGCTTCTCCTCTGTTGCCGGAGATTTCTGCTTTGATAAGATTGCAAAGCACCTTCGATCTATCCTTGAATTTCTGGAGCTCCTCGTCTGCAACATTTCCGCAATCTCGATTGAGCTGCTCCAGATGTCTTTCCACATCCCAAATCTTCAAATCTGCCGTTGAAGCATGGTCACCATTGAAGGTCAGACCTACGATTTCCTGCTGAAGAGCAAACATTTCATCGAGAAGCTCTCCCTTCTGATACTTTTCTTTCCCGAAAGACACAATTGCTGCTACTAACTCGTTTACTCGATTTGTGTTCATACTTAATCCTCCTCGTATGCTGAGATTATATTTTGCTACGCTCTTTTTTCGCCGTTACCGATGTCTGTATCGACATAATAATCCTCAAAAAAGCGTATTCAATGGGTTTAGCGGATTTATCACGCGCTATGCAAAATCACCTCACACCCCGTTCACACTATCTTTTTTTCCATCACATCCTGCTGGCACATTTTTTCCTGTTTTGGCACATTCACAAAAAATAAGAGGACCAGGTGCATTACCTGATCCCCTTAAAAAGTCTATTAAAATATATGTTTTATAGCTGATTAAACAGCCGCATCGTTGTATCTGGTCCAATTTTTCCCTCCTGCTTGCACACATTGCTCCCTACAAATGAATTCTTTGACACTCTTATTGTATATAGTTGTTTTTCAAACTTTGAAACCGCCTGTTCATTTATCACGCAGCAGGCCACCGACATATCGTCATCAAGGATATCAACAATGGTTTTTCCAGTATTTATCACAGAATCGACCAATATTACATTTTTTGTATCCGGTCTGACAAATGTTTCATGTTTTGGATCAAATGTCTGTAGCTTGCATCCCATAGCGAAGTACATTCCCTCAGCAAAGAATATCCCTCCACGCAACATAGCTACGATGGTTGTTTCCTCTGGAACAAATCCTGTCATCTGCCTTCCAAGCGCTTCACCTAATGCAATGTGCGCTTTAACCAACTCCGGTCCTGATATGCCGGAATCAGACTTAGTGATGGCAATTAGTCTCTGTATCTCCTCTGATTTATTTATCTCAAACAATTTTTAAGCCCTCCATATTCTTTCCCTTTAAAGATCTGCTGATCGTGCCATCCTGTTTTGTTACCAAATATCCCTCGTCAGCCTGTTTCAGCATATAGTAGTCATTCATTCCATCTCCATATGCCACTACATACTTTCCTGCTTTTTGGAGTCCCTTTGTGACGAAATACTTTGTTTCGGCGGACATCTCAGTTCCATTGAAATAATCAATTCCCAACGCACTTGAAATGAATCCCCATACCCGTTCATGTCCGGATGTAAGAATATATGAGTCTTGTGTCAAGGCAGCTTTCACCGATTTATTTAACTCAACAGGTATTTCTGTAAGATTATCAAATTCATATTGCTTAAATTCCTCGCTCTGCTTCCATGCTTGGAAACCAGTGTAAAAATTCCCATCATATAAATGCGTTTTGTAACTAAACACTTTGCTGCTAGTATCCTCTACGGTAAGCGTCTTGTCCCCATCTAACAGCAACACTGAATCGGACTTACTTTTCATCAGAATTGTCTTTACGCACTGCCATGCATATGCTAAACAACTATATCCATCGACAATTTCATGTATAAAACTAATAATCCCTGTGATGTCATCAAAATAATTCTCAGGTGGATTATCTATTACATAAAAATCCTTATCATTGCTATGACAATATTCCCTTAATGCCTCAATCTCACGTGATTGCCACTCGGAAATATCATACTTCAGATATTTTCTGTTTCTATCAGATGCCTCCATTCTTTCTTCAAGGATTTCCGGTGCAATGTATAAATATATGATTACATCATACATTTTGCCGTCATCCTCCGTAAAAGCGATCTCATCACCGAAGGAATAATGCCCATCCATGATGAATGTCTGCTTTTCCATTAGCTTTTGAGCCAGTTTTTTTCTGGAATCGTCTCTCCCCACACCATCTCGTGTATCAAACTGCGGATCCATTTCTCGTAGAAGCTTACTACCCTTAACAACCTCTATAAAATCAATCCGATCAAGAATATAGCTTTTTCCTGCCGTCGGCATTCCATATAATCCTATTCGCATACCGTCTCCTTATAACAATAATTGCGGTCAAATTCTAATGACAGCTTCTCCAAATCCTCAAATGTCATACTACTCGATCCGATAGGTGGAAGGTCTATACAATTACCGCAGTAATATGCCTTGCCATTAGCAAAGAAAAAATTATTAATTCCGGAACCACATTTTCCACCATACATCGTACAATCATTACCACCTCTTCGTACCTGAATCTGTTTTTCCGCTTCAGAAAGAAATTCCCGATACTCCTCCAGCGTTATTCCATATTTACCAATCATGCGGGAGAAGGTAACTCTCGTACCAAAAGGCTTAAAAAAGTCTATTATTCTTTGGGCATTCATCAGACTTTCTTTTCCGACCGTAGAATTAAATGTCGGATAATGCCCGGTAATATGCTTATAGTATTCAACATTCTCCATGGCTGTATCAAAGGAACCACAACGATTCATGTCGTGAAGCTCTTTGTACCCATCTATAGAAAAACCCACATTTATACTATGGTCTTCCAGAAATCGCCAATCATCATCAGAAAGCCGTATGGTTCCGTTTGTAATGGTATATGCACTGATATTAGGATAGTCTTCAATGTATTTTATATATGACTTAAGCATCGGCCAGTCCAGAAAACTCTCGCCATTACCTACAAACCCTATTTTAAATTTTTCCTTGGCATAATGTTTTAC
>Ga0256404_1012227_pt1 | contig 11213 bp, 6 predicted proteins | sample RumenRJG_01DNA_FD_185990 | JGI IMG/M metagenome (GOLD analysis project Ga0256404, IMG submission 185990) | Bovine rumen microbial communities from Lethbridge, Alberta, Canada - RJG_01 | ecosystem: Host-associated > Mammals > Digestive system > Stomach > Rumen | place: Canada: Alberta | collected... | reverse complement strand
GCTGCTGCCGCTGCTGCCGCTGCTGCTGGCGCAGCTCGGCCTGCTCGGCACGGGCGTCGGCGTCGTCATCTCGTCGCTGACGACGAAATACCGCGACCTGTCCGTGCTTGTGACCTTCGGCGTGACCCTGTGGATGTACGCGACGCCTGTGGTCTATCCGCTCAGCGCCGCGAGCGGCACGATCCGTACGCTGCTGCTCATCAATCCCGTCACCGCGCCGACGGAGCTGTTCCGCCTCGCGCTGGCGGGCGTCGGCACGGTGAGCGCCGCGTCGCTGGCGTGGTCGCTGTTCTGCACCGCCGCCGTCGTGCTCGGCGGCACGCGCATCTTCTCCCGCGTGGAGCGAAACTTCATTGATACCGTCTGACACGGAAGGGGGCCGGAGCCATGGAAGAATCGAATATCGCGATCCGCCTCTCTGGCGTCCGCAAGCAGTACCGGCTGGGCGAGATCGGCGGCAAAACGCTGCAGGCGGAGCTGGAAAGCTGGTGGGCGAAGCGGCGCGGGCTGGAAGATCCAAACCGCCGCCTCGGCGCCGATCTGTCGAAGATCGGGCAGCCGTTCTGGGCGCTCGACGGCGTCGATCTGACCGTGACGCGCGGCGAGCGCGTCGGCATCATCGGCGCGAACGGCGCGGGCAAGTCCACGCTGTTGAAGCTGCTGTGCAGGATCACCGCGCCCACGGAGGGCGAGATCGACCTTTGGGGCCGCGTTTCCTCGATGCTGGAGGTCGGGACGGGTTTCCACCGTGAGATGACCGGACGCGAGAATATCTATATGAACGGCGCGATCCTCGGCATGAGCCGCGCGGAGATCAACGCGCGCATGGACGACATCATCGCGTTTTCCGAGATCGCGGAGTTCATCGACACGCCGGTCAAGCGCTATTCCTCCGGCATGTTCGTCAAGCTCGCCTTCTCCGTCGCCGCGCACCTGACCAGCGAGATCATGATCATGGACGAGGTGCTGTCCGTCGGCGACATGGCGTTCCAGCAGAAGTGCCTCGACCGGATGCGCCGCGCCGCGGAGGACGAGGGGCGCACCGTGCTCTACGTCAGCCACAACATGGCGACGATCCGGCGGCTCTGCGAGCGATGCATCGTCATGGAGCGCGGGAGGATCGTTTTCGACGGCGACACGGAGCGCGCCATCGCGCTGTATATGGAGCGCTCGCTCGGCGACAACGCCGTGGATATTGATCTGGACGCGGCGGAGCGCGGCAGGGAGCTTAACGGCAGGCTGCGGATGCTCCGGTTCCGGCTTACGGATAAGGACACGCCCGTCTATCAGCGCGGAGAGCCGCTGCGCGGCACACTGACCGTCCGGGCGACGGAGCCGGTCAAGGGCGCGCGCCTGCGTCTGACGCTGCGCAGCGACTCCGACGTCGGACTAGGCACGGCGTGGTCAAAACCCTTTGACCTGGACGCGGGCGAGACCGGCCTGCCGGTCACGCTGCCGCTGGACGGCGTGGAAAAGGGCGTCTTTTACGCGAGCATCGGGCTATACGCCGATGCGCTGGCGCAGCAGACCGCGCTCGACCACGTGACGCGCGCGTTCCGGATCGAGGTCGCGGGTTCGCCGCGCTGGAGCACCTCCGCCTACGGCTACTTTGGCTTGCACGAGATCGGGATCGGATGACCGTATCAACCGTTCGTGGGTGAATGAGCCGGATCGAGACGACGATACTGTGTAATATTACCATGCCACAATAGTGAAGAAATCGCGAGGGTTGCGCCCTGAACAGCCGTCTGAACGGCTATTTAGGGCGCAATTTTTATTCCGTGAGCAAATCAACGGCGGCTTGGCTTGTCAAATCTGTGCGAATATCTCTCGGATTCGGAAAAGTCCTTGAAAAATAGAAAGAGTTTTGCTATAATGATAACAACTATAAATGGGAAAGTCTGTAAGTTTGACCGCTAAATAGTAACGGAATAAATCTTCTGTATATGTTATTGGCAGCGAGCTGCGGACAGACGACAGGGATTTCAACGGCGACGGCCGTTGAGATAAAGAAGCGACAGGCAAGAGGGCTTGGCGAGGCGAGCTGCGGTTGGCAGCCGGCGCGTAGCTGCCGAAGGCGGCATCCGCGAAGCCCGACGGACACACGGAGGTGGTAGGAAGAAAGAAGGGCATAGCGGAACAGACTGATAGGCACAAACCTTTACGGCTCCCGCCGGTGGAGTATGACCGGCAGACACAGTTCTATCCTGATATAAAGGAGGAAACCATGAAAACAAAAAAATTCTTAGCGATACTTCTGACGCTTGCGATGTGCCTCGGCATGCTGCCGGGTATGGCGTTGGCGGATAACTACGTCGCGCAGGTCGGCGACGACAAGTACGAGACGATAGAGGAAGCCATCGTTGAAGGTCAGACTACCTACAGCCTTGAGGAAGACACAAAATACACTGCGCAGATCGTTCGCAACGACGCAGCGGTTGGCTCTTACGAGACGCTGCAGGCGGCTATCAACGCGGCGCAGAGCGGCGATACCATCACGATCGGAACCGCCGGCACCTACACGCTGCCCATCATCCCGAGGAACATCACGATCAAGGGCAGCGTAGACGGCGTTGTGTTCGTGCACACTTCCGCCGGAAATGTTGCCGATGTCAAAAGTGGCGCGACGTTTGAGAACGTCAGCTTCATTTTTGGCAGCGAGAACTATCACGGTTTCCAACATGCCGGTAAAATCGTGATGAAGAACTGCACAATCAACGGAAAGTTCTTCAGCTATGGCGACATGGAGTTCGACAACTGCAAGTTTAATCAGACGGACAGCGATTACCATATGTGGTGCTACTCCGGTAATATTCGTTATAATGAATGTGTGTTTACTAATGATGCTACCGGTAAGTTCCTCAACATCTACAATGAGGGCGGCACGACGAAGTACACAGTTGATGTTGTAAACTGCAAGTTTATCAACGGAGGAAGCAGCAATAAGGCCGCACTGAATGTGAAGGCGACATGCGGGGATAAGCAGCTGCAGTTCGATGTGACTGTTGATGCCAGCAGCACAACTGAAGGTGAGTTCCCCGCTGCGTCTACCAGCGGCGCTCTCGTTGTGATTTCTCCACTGGTTCAGGTCGACGATATCGGTGAAGGTGGTGCAAGTGGAATCACGGTTTCGCTCAACGGCAAACAGGTCTATCCCGAGGCCGCCGCTCTCACGGTCGCGCAGATCGGCACCACCGAGTACGAGACGCTCGAGGAAGCGTTCGGTGCTGCGCAGGATGGCGACACCATCACGCTGCTGGCGGATTGCGCGGGCAACGGTATCAAGGCGCCGCAGGGCAAGTTCAATACGACTGGCCTGACGGTCGACTTTGCCGGCTTCACCTACACGGTGAACGGCGAGACTTTGGCCGGTTCCACCGGCACCAAGACGCAGGCATTCCAGCTGCTGAAGGGCAACACGATCACCTTCCAGAACGGCGCGATTGTCGGCGATAACGCGGATGTCAAGATGCTGATCCAGAACTACTCCAACCTGACGCTGGACGGCATGACCCTCGACGCGACAGTGGGTAATAACAGTCTCACCTATGTTGTGTCCAACAACAATGGTGACATCGTAATTAAGGACTCTACCCTGATTGCAAGAACTGGTTACAATGCTTTCGACGTCTGCGTTACCAACTATTATCCTGACGGTGCCCGTGTGACGGTTGAAGGAGACAGCGTGATCTCTGGCAAGATCGAATATGGCATCTGGGGCACCCCGCCTGCCAAGAACAAGACTGCTTTGACGATCACCGGCGGTACCTTTGCAGGCGGATTTGCGGTTGATACTGCGCTGGCAGAAGCAGCGATTGATAAATTCAGCATCACCGGCGGCACGTTCAACTATGATCCCAGCGCCTACGTCGATGAAGGCTACGTTGCCAACAACAACGGCGACAACACGTGGACGGTTATTCCCGCGAATTCCGTTGCAATGATCGCCGGCAAGGGCGGCTATGCCACGCTTGCGGCTGCGGTCGCGGCGGTCGATGACGACGAGACCATCACGCTGCTAGAAGACTCAAGCGGTGCAAAAATTGACAACGGTAAGCGCTTTACGATCGACCTCAATAAGAAGAAGCTGACGAGTGGTTTTAGCCTTTATCGCGGCTTTGTGACGTTAGACAACGGCGTTGTCAATGGCGGCGTCTGGGTTTATAGCGGCGAATCGAACACGACCCCCTATAACTCCCTCACGATTGCCGACGATGCTGAGATCAGCGCGTCGTATGCGGTTGTCTTCTCGAATCAGAGTTCCTCAACGAAAGCCTACGGTTCAACCATCAACGTAAACGGCAAGCTCAAGGGCAACCTCTGGGTTATGGGCAACATCACGGAAGGCAACTCCGAGATCAACGTAACCGGCACGGTCGACGCCACGGATAAGAGCGACGTTGGCATTGCGCTGAACGGCTTTGCGACCCTCAACGTGAGCGAGGGCGCGAACGTGAAGTCCGATAGCACCGGTATCGAGGTCCGCGCGGGCAATCTGAATGTCAGCGGCGGTACAATCATCGGTACGGGCCGTCCGTCGAGTATTACTCCGAACGGCAGCGGCACGACCTCTGAGGCGGCTGGTATTGCGGTTTCGACCTACGACATTTCCGCGATTTCGGTCAACATCTCGGGAGGCATGATTTCTGGTTATTCCCCGCTGTATCTTGCCAACACCGTAACGATGGTCAAGGACTTCGCAATGAGCGTGACTGGCGGTACGTTCACCGTGACGAACGCGCTCGTTAACGAGAACCCGGCAGCGGTCGCCATGTACGAAGGCGGAGCCGAAACTCGTGCGGTTAAGTTCATCTCCGGCGGTATGTTCAGCACTGAGCCTAATGCGAGCTATATTGCAGAGGGCCTCGTGACAAAGCGGGTTGACGGCATGTACACGGTTGGCGAGCCTGTCGCGGCAATCGGCACCACCCAGTACGCCACGCTCGAGGAAGCGTTTGCGGCGGCAAAAGATGGCGAGACCATCACGCTGCTGGCGGATTGCTCCGGCAACGGCATCAAGGCTCCGCAGGGCAAGTTCAATACGACTGGCCTGACGGTTGACTTCGGCGGTCACACCTACACGGTGGACGGCACGCTGGTCGGCTCCACCGGAACCGAGACCCAGGCGTTCCAGCTGCTGAAGGACAACAAGATCACCTTCCGGAGCGGCACGCTCTACTCCGAGAAGGCGAAGATGCTGGTTCAGAACTACAGCAATCTGACGCTGGACAAGATGACGCTGACGCTGAACAATCAGAACTACACATACCCCGCGTACACGCTTTCCAACAACAATGGCAGTGCCACGATCAAGGACACCACGATCAACGCCAACAACGAAAACAGCTTTGCGTTTGACGTCTGCCGTTACGCGAGCTATCCGTCCGTCTATGTGGAAGTTAAGGGCAACAGCACCATCAACGGCGACGTTGAGGTTGACGCTAGCAACAGCGATCCGAAGAATGGCTTCAGCCTGAAGCTGACCGGCGGCACCATGAACGGCACCATCAATCTGACCAACGGCGCGAAGGCAGCGATTGCTGCTGATACTACTGATAAGGCAGTGGTCACCAAGGACAGCAACTTCGCGCTGGATGCTCCTACCGGCTACGCGTGGGATACCAATGGCAAGCTGGTTGCGGTTGACTACGTCGCGCGGATCGGGGAAAAGGGCTATGAGACTCTAAAGGCAGCGATCGAAGCGGCAACTAACGGTCAGACTGTGACGCTGTTGAAGGATACCAACGGCGGTTATGATATCAGCGGTAAGAGCATCACACTTGACCTGAACGGCCAGACGCTGACGCTGGGGCCCTCCGTCGGCTCCACGAATACGGAGACCAGCGGAATCCGCGTTCTCGCTGGCGCCGGTTTGACGATCAAGAACGGCAACCTGTACGTCAGTAATATTCGCAACGCAAAATATAAAGGAAACACGGAAAAGCCTTATGCCGGATACGTCAAGGTTGCTCTTGCGAACTACGGCACGATGGTCATTGAAGATGTGACCATGAAGCAGGATGCGAGTGATTCCCGCCTGATTTGGGCGGTGAGCAACCGCGGCGATTTAACGATCAAGGGCAACACAACAATCCCGAACGGCACCAATCCGTACAAGGAGCAGGAGCAGGGTGACAATGCCGGACTGACGCGTGCCGCCATCAACATGACACCGTATGATTATGCGAACGTCAATGCGACGTTGACGGTCAACAGCGCAGGTGTTACGGTCGGTGACATCGTGATCAACGACGAGAGCAACCCGAAATCTCACGGTTTTACGCAAGATCGTACGATTTCGCTGAACATCTCTGCCGGTCAGTATGGTGAGATCAAGCAGATCAACACCTATGACGGCGTCACCGTGACCAAGTCCATCACCGGCGGTGTGTATAGCACCGCGCCAGCAGAGGCCTACATCGCCACGGGCTTTGCGGTTGCTGACAACTCCGATACCGGCTATCCTTACAAGGTCGCTTTGAATTCAGTCTTTGAATCGGGCACTGAGCTGGAAACCACCGGCAGCACGAATAAGGAGGTTGAAGGCAATACCACAACCACGACGACGACCGACTTCGGTACGGTGGAAGCGGGCGCTTACGTCATTCAGATCGAGACCAAGGTCGAGACCACCGGCGAGGAAACGCAAACCACCACCGAGTACAAGCCTGTCACGACCGAGGTCACTACCGATGTGGTCGAAAGTACGCCCGCTGTTACAAACAATACCAATGCGACAAATGAACAGGTTGCCGCTGCGCAGGAAAATGTGGTAAGCAGCGTCACGACGAACGCAGCTGCCGCGACCTTCAAGGCTGCGCTTGCCCAGAACGAAACTTCCACGCAGGAGCAGGTACTTCAGACCAAGGCGGCGGCAAAGGCCATCGCCAAAGCTGCGGCAAAACCGACCGTCAACGCGGCGGAGATTGCCACAGTCAAGATCGAGCTGAAGACAGAGCTGAAGTCCTACGAGCTTGCGCAAGGAAGCAACGACAGCATTGTCTCTGACAAGGTGACCTACGACATCAAACCGGTCGCGGTTCTGTACAACAGCTCGGATGTAAAGATCGGTGATGCGGTAGAACTGGACAACAGCGACATCCAGACCGGCGAGTCCTACACTTTCAGCATCCCCGTTCCGTCCAACATGGGCGTTTCGGCTGACGATACGATCAAGGTGACGCACACTGACAGTGACAACCACGTTGAAACGTATCTGCTCCCTGTGAAGGCGGACAACAGCAGCAAGCTCTACGTTGAGGTCACGGTCAACCACTTCAGCACTTTCGAGCTGGCAAAGCAGAACGAAGGCAATTTCAATGATATTTTGTTCGCAAAATCCATTTCTCTGCAAGACAGCATTGCCTGCAACTACTATGTCTATCTGCCTGTGACTGGCGGCTATGATGCGAGCAAAGTCTCCGTCACATCGACCTTCAAGGGCGCCGGGACGACGATAAACGGCGTTGCTTGTGATACCGAGACGATAAATAAAACTAATTATATCCCCTACAGATTTGTGGTTGCTGACGCCGCTGCCAAGGAGATGACGGAGAAAATCAGCGTCGTGGTGAAGTACGATGGCATGGTCATCAAGACTGTCGATTGGTCCGTCCGTTCGTATTGCCAGGGCTTGATTAATGATGCCAACGAATCCGCTTCGCATAACATCGCCAAGGCAACGCTGGACTATGGCGCTGACGCGCAGAAGTATTTCAACTACAAGGCCAGCGACCTCGCTACCAGCAACAACAACAACGCTAACTATCTGAGCCCTGTTGATTTCACTGAGCCTGCTTCGACTAGGAAGTCCGGTGTTGCCACAGACGTGAGCGCGACAGTCTCCAGATCGCTGGTTACGACGTCCAAGACGCAGCTCAACGTTTACTTTGTCCTTTCTCAGGACAGTGGTAATTACAATATTACTGTAGAGAAGGGCGGTGTTGCGTTGACGAAGACAAGAGATTACGTCGTGGATGGCAGTTTGCAGAATGGCAGTCAGATCTGCGTTACGATCAAGGGCATCGCTGCGCCTGATCTGGACAACCGCTACACGGTGACCATCAAGAACTATAGTGACAACTCAAGCTTCAGCTACGAGCTCTCTCCGCTCAACTACCTGTGGAAAAACCGGGAGAGTGCGGCTAAGCCGAATGGTGTCGGTACTCTTGGCAGCCTCTGCCAGACGATGTACAACTACTATCACTACGCCGAGGCGTATTTCCCTAACAACTAATCAATAACGAAAGGAAAAAAACGATGAAAAAAGAGTATGAACAGCCGACGCTGACACTGCTCGCAATCGGTGATGACGTCATCACCAGCAGTGTCACATGCTCGGGCGAAAATGTGACATTTGCAGACACAGACTGATCCCTGACAAACAGGCGCCCGACCGGAGCCGATCCGGTCGGGCGCCGACCCGCAACAGCCCTCCTCGCGGAGGACGGCGAAAGGAAGGAACCGCTATGATAAAAGAATATGAAGAACCCGCCGTTGAGGCAGTTTTGATCGGCGGAGACGTTATCTGCGCCAGCAACGGCACCAAACCAAATTCCGGTTCCAACTACGAGCTGCCGAAGCAGTTTGACTGAGCAAGAACGCAGGAGAACGAAAAAACGAATGAAAGAACTGTTATCTGTCAACGAGTTATATCGCGCCGTGGGCGGGGAACAGGCGCTGCGACCCGGCGGCTATATGCTGTCGAGATACTGCCTGCGTGTGCCCTGCGAGGACGGCGAGCTGTTTTACCACAATCTGACCGGTCGGCTCCTGCTGCTGTCGCGCGAGGAAGCGGATGCGCTCGACGCACGTTTCGCCGAGCGGGGTGCGGCGGAGGTTCGGCAGACGGAGGACGCTCTGTTCGCCGTTCTGGTGAAGCAGTGGTTTTTTGTTCCCGTCGGAACCAACGAACGCGAGCTGGCAGATCAGGCAATGCAGACGGCGCGCCTGCTGGAGCGCTGGAAACCCTGTATTAAGGACTTCACGATTTTTACGACGACCGATTGCAACGCTCGCTGCTACTATTGCTATGAGCTCGGCAGACGCCGCGTCGCCATGTCGGAACAGACCGCGCACGATGCTGCGGCGTATATTCGGCGTGTCTGTGACGGCAACGCTGTCAGCATCAGATGGTTTGGCGGCGAGCCGCTCTGCAACGCAGCCGCGATCGATATTATCTCGGATGACCTCGCCGCCGGCGGCGTTGAGTTCACGTCGCGCATCGTCAGCAACGGATACCTGTTCGACGAGGATATGGTTGCGCGCGCTGTGGATCGCTGGAAGCTCAGGAGCGCACAGATCCCGCTTGACGGCACGGAGGATGTTTACAACCGCAACAAGGCGTTCATTTACAAGGATGGCAGCGCGTATGAGCGCGTGATGAAAAACATAGAGCGGCTGCTCGACGCCGAAGTGCGCGTGGCGCTTCGCCTGAACGTCGATCAGCGCAACGCCGAAGACGTCGACCGCCTTGCGGACGAGCTGATCGCCCGCTTTCACGGCAGGAAGGGCGTGGAGGCGTACGCCGCGCTGCTGCAAGATTTTGGCCACGCGATCAATTGCTTTGAGAGCGACGACGCGGCACTTGCCGTTTACGATGCGCTGCAAAAGAAACTCATCGCTGCAGGGATCGGCAAAGTGGACTACCCGCGGCGCAAGATCTCGCTGAATATGTGTATGGCGGATAATGACCGCGCAATGACCATCCTGCCGGACGGTCGGCTCGGCAAATGCCAGCACAGGGTGGACGCTGACCCCGTCGGGAGCATCTACGACGAGCAGATGGACACGGACATGATCGCCGCATGGAAGGATGCGATCCGCATCGACGCATGCGAGGATTGCCTGATGTACCCCTACTGCATCCGCCTGAAGAAATGCCCCTGGACCAAGGGCGTCTGCGCACCGTTCAACAGAAAAATTTCGAAACTCAATCTGACGCAGAAGGTGCTCAATTGCTACGAAGCGTACAAACGCTCTGCTACGTAAGCGGCATGACGGATGCGCCGGACAAAAATAAGATCATGAAAAGGGGAATCGCTGTGAAAAAACTGATTTCGCTGATTCTGACGTTCGCACTTGCATTCAGCCTTTCCGCGCCCGCCTTTGCAGCGGGCTCGACGCAGAAGACCACCGCCGACGCGCTGCACTCGCTGGGGCTGTTCCTCGGCGTCGGGGACAACGCGGACGGCACGCCGAACTATGACCTGAGCGGCAACCTGACCCGCGCGCAAGCCGTCGTCCTGCTCGTTCGTATGCTGGGCAAGGAGAACGCTGCGCTCAAGGGCAGCTACCAGCATCCGTTCAAGGACACGCTGGAATGGTATGACAAATACGTGGGCTACGCCTACGCGAACAAGCTGACGAACGGCACGGGCGCCGATACCTACAGCGGCAGCGCGCAGACCACGGCCCAGATGTTTGCGACGTTTTGCCTGCGCTCGCTCGGCTACGACGACGCGGCGGGCGATTTCTCGTGGGATAAGGCAAGCGAGAAGGCAAAGGAGCTGGGCATCGACGTCGATCTCAAGGGCGGCTTCACCCGCGGCGAGGCGGTGGAGACGTTCTGGGACGCGCTGAACACCAAGACGAAAGGAAGCAGTAGGACGCTGGCGGAGAAGCTTGAGGCGGACGGCGTGTTCACCAAGACTGCTTTTGAGAACGCTGCGAAGATTGAGCAGGGGGGCGTCCAGCAGACAACCTCCGGTGGCGCATCGGGCAGTAGCGGCGGAAACTCCGGTAGCAGCGGTAATGGTAACTCTAGCGGCAACGCATCTGGTGGCAGCGGTGGGTCAGAAGGTTCGTCTGGAGGAACACAGGCACAGTCTTCGCTCGGTGCGAATGAGCTTCCGAGAGTCTTTGACTAATAGTTGCGACGTAGCCGGAGCCATCCCTTCGAGTGTCGTCAATAGTGATATTATATGACGACACTTGACAAGTAAGCGTAAACTCCAGCGGCGTCATGTAGTAGCAGAGCCTCGGCGGTTTGATATGCTCCCCCTATAGGCAATGTCATTAAGATAAAAAGTCGTTCCGCTTGCAGCGAGTTGTAGGCGGAATGACTTTTTTAACTTTCGGGGAGGGAGACAGTACAAAAAAAGCTTGACAAACCCGCATTTTTGGGATATTTTCAAAAAGTAGTAGTTTTCAAATTAAGGAACGTGTATATTAAAAAATAAAAAGTAGGTGTTTTCAGTGTTCCATGCGAATAC
>Ga0256404_1012226_pt1 | contig 11213 bp, 8 predicted proteins | sample RumenRJG_01DNA_FD_185990 | JGI IMG/M metagenome (GOLD analysis project Ga0256404, IMG submission 185990) | Bovine rumen microbial communities from Lethbridge, Alberta, Canada - RJG_01 | ecosystem: Host-associated > Mammals > Digestive system > Stomach > Rumen | place: Canada: Alberta | collected... | reverse complement strand
CAAAAGCGATGGAGCCAATGATTACCCGGATAATGGATGGGAGACTTAATACAGAGATAGACCGGCTGGAGAGAAGGGTATCGGAGCTTCAGAGCGATCTTGCCAGCTCAGCAGGAGTCATAAAAAACAAGGAAGGGGAAATTAGCAGATTAAGAGAGGAGATGGAGAAAATGAAGGAGAGACAGGTAAATAAAGAGACAACCGTGGAGGTTCAGGCTGCCCGTAAACCTGATAATCCAGGCTGCAATATATCAACGGAAGCGTATGTAAATGCAGTGGTTGGTAAGATGAAGGCGCAGACGCAAAATAGTATGATGTCGGACAAAACTCCACAGCAGGTGAATATCAACGGAAACTATCAGACATATCTAACGACTGCGGATGGAAGGAAGATTCCGGTACAGATAGAGCATACACAGACAAGAAAGCCCAAGGGGATGCTGGCGATGATGTCAAAGCTGTTTACTGGAACCCCATCCCAGAAAGCACTTCTTAACATGCTAATAGACAGTCGGTTAAAGCCCGCTCAACTTGCAGAGATAAAGCGTGCAAAGGATAACCATTTTACAGATGAGGAACTGAAAGACCTGATCGAGTGTGACCTTCCGGCAGAAGAGATGGCCGGTATCATTAATGTAATTATTTCAGACAGATAGGAGGCGATACAATGTCAGAGATTGCAGATGCAGTACAGATCATCCGTGTGACCTTTGAGGGAGTGGAGATTGCACTCAGGGTTGGAAGCGGGTCGGTGAAACTTATGCAAAATGCAGTGAAGTTTCTATATGGGATGCTGAATTTTGAAAAGCAGATGGGACGCACCAGCATGAAAAAGCTTTTGATGCGAGGCGGTGACCTGCAGGTATTACAGTTTAATAAATCTGATTTAAAGCAGGTAGAGAAGTTCGCTAAAAAGTACGGGATCCTTTATTCGGTGCTTCCGGAAATGGGAAAGAATTCGGAAAAGATGGAGGTCCTTTTTCACAGCGAGGCGGTTCCAAGGGTAAATATCCTGCTTCAGAAGCTGAACAAGGGAAGCTACAAGATGCGGTCCATGGATACCTTCCTTGAAGAGGCAGATGATAAAGAACTGTCGGTATTTGATCAGTTTTTACAGAATCAAAAGAAGGGAAACTTAGATGTCCACGCTGATGCGAACCTGACCGGTTTAATTGAAAAAGTAGGACAGTATGCCGTAGGCAAAAAGAGCGTCAGTGTGGACGAAATCGGCAGCGAACTTTCCGTTGACGAGGAGAAGATAAAGGATGCTTTAGAAAAGCTGCGTAAGATTGGGGTTGTAGATAAGCCGGATGATAAAGGCAAGTACAAGGTCATGATGGATAGGGATGCCTTTGAGGATAAGATTCGGCGATTTCGGGAACTGTCCGAGAGAATGAAGCTGATTGCAGCATCGAAGAATACGAATTTTTCCGATATCACCATCGCAAAGAAGATGATTGTAGAGGAGAACGAACATGCCATAAAGACAAGAATTCCCGGCACATGGGGGAAGGATGCGAGATTTATCTGGCTTAATAAATCCGATGTCATGGAGATATACGGTGGCAAGACGCTTCTTACTTATCTTGACAGGGAGAAGCATTACAAGCTGTATTCCCAGGATAACAGGGTGATCGAGACAACAAAGGGGGATGTGCTTTATACAAATCACTATGATCCTGTTAATAAGGGAGTCCGTGAAAGATTTGAGAAGGTCACAACCCAAAAGAGAACTGTTTCTACGCAGAGAAAGTCGAGGTGATGATATTGCAGACATCAAAGAAGAAGCCATGGCTTCCCGGTATCATCATAGGAGCAATCCTGTTCGGGTATCTCGGATACCTTATAAATGGCGCATGGAAGCCGGGCATGGAGTTTCATGCATTTATGGACGCCTTTAGTGAGGTGATGGCCTACCCGCTTAGGGATTATTATAATGATAGCACCTTAAAGGCAGTCCTTATCGCACTTGGGATCTATGCGGTAGTTATGGTCATGTACTATACCAGTCAGTACAATTTTATGCCGGGGAAGGAGTATGGTACGGCAAGGCTTGCATCACCAAAAGAGATCAACCGGGTCATGGCAGATAACGTAGAGGATAATAACCGCATCTTAAGCCAGAATGTCCGTTTGAGTCTTGATACAAGAAAGACCGGACTTAACAACAATGAGCTAATTATTGGTGGATCCGGCGCAGGTAAAACTTTTTATGAGGTAAAGCCTAATCTAATGCAGCTTAATACCTCGTTTATAGTGACCGATCCCAAAGGAGAGCTCGTTCGCAGTGAAGCGGAGATGCTTCGCAGGAACGGGTATAACGTGCGGGTTATAAACCTCCTGGAGATGGACAAGAGCGACTGCTATAACCCGTTCAAGTACATCAGGGAGGAGACGGACGTGGTGAAGCTGGTGACGAACCTCATGAGCAACACGACTCCCAAAAATGCGGCGCCGAACGATCCATTTTGGGACAAAGCGGAGGGCATGTTTTTACAGGCTCTTTTTTATTATGTGTGGCTAGAGATGCCGCCTGCAAAGAGGAACATGAAATCTGTCATGGATCTTTTGTCGGAAGCAGAAGTGGTGGAAAAGGATAAAGCATCCGACCTTGATGCAAGGATGGCTTTTCTGGAAGCCACATCGCCGATGGGAAAGGATCATCCGGCGGTAAAGCAATACAATAAATGTATGCGTGGAGCCGGAGATACTATCAGATCCATCATTATATCGGCAAATTCAAGGCTTGCAAAGCTTGAAAATAAAGCTGTCATGCGGCTTCTTTCAAAGGATGATCTAAACCTTGAAGAACTGGGAATCGGGGTAAATGCCGATGGAAGAACGAAGACGGCATTATTTTGTGTGATTCCGGATTCTGACAAGTCCTACAACTTTATCATTGGGCTTTTGTATACCCAGATTTTTCAGGAGCTATACTATCAGGCTGACTTCAATTATGGTGGCAGGCTGCCGATTCATGTGACTTTTTTACTCGATGAATTTGCCAATGTCGCCCTTCCCGACGATTTTTGCTCGCTGCTTTCTACCATGCGAAGCCGAGAGATTTCAAGTGTGATTATCATCCAAAACCTTGCACAGATTAAGGCATTATTTAAGGATACCTGGGAGACCATCACGGGCAACTGCGATACCACAGTTTACCTTGGCGGCAATGAACAAAGTACCCATGAGTATATCTCAAAGCTGCTTGGAAAGATGACCATTGATAAGAAATCAAGCGGTGAGACAAAGGGAAGACAGGGAAGCTCCAGTCATAATATAGATGTGCTTGGCAGAGAGATACTGACACCGGACGAAGTACGTATGATGGATAATAAGAAATGTCTTGTCTTTATTCGTGGGCAGAATCCTGTAATGGATAACAAGTATTACACGCCGGGACATCCTAGGTTTTCACAGAGTGCAGACGGAGGGGGAGATGCTTATATATTTACGCCTAAAACCGCTGACAACCTTTTAGATATTCCTTATGCTATTCTTACACCGGAGGGGCTTTTGCAGTACGAAAAGCGAAAGGAAAAGGGGGAGAAAGTATTTATTGATTCCATGACCTATGAGGAATTCATGATGCTTGGTGAGGTGGATATGGAAGCTCACTTTATGGAGATGGATCAGGCGGAGGCAGAGCAAGAGTACCGCATTACCGAGGACGGTGCGGCAGAACTTGCCTATACACCGGATGAAGAAACGGAAGTAAGCATGGTTGCGGAACTTATTGCACTCCGAAAGCAGGCAATGAGCAAAAACAAGTCTGATACCGGACAAGCCTGGGAGGATGAGGAACCTGTAAATATTTCCGATGAGAATAATTCTGATGATAGTCTTTACATCAGGCTTGAGCATCTGGCATTTACCCCGGCACAGCGTCTTGAGATAAAAAGGGCGCAGGAGGAAAGGATACCGGAAGCATATATCTTAACATATGCAATGCCGGAGAACAGTGTAGTAAAGATGGCTGCTATGCGAAGAAAGTATGGCAAGTCAGAGGACAGTAACAGTAGAGGGAAAGGAGCTGCGTAGGAGCGCAGCTTTTTTAGTGCAAAATAAGGAGATTAGAGATTATGAATACAAATAAGAACAAAGGATTTATTTCAAAGGTAAAGGATATTGCGGGGAAGGTAGTCATGCCTGCACTTGTGGCAACGGCATTTTCAGTAAGTACCATGACAACTACCGTTTTTGCGTCAGGCACGGAGGCAGTCACAAAACCGCTTGACAACCTAAAGACGCTGGTCATTGCAGTGATCGGTGCTGTGGGTGTTATCATCCTGGCAAAGAATGTCATGGAGTTTGCGCAGGCTTACCAGCAGCAGGATTCCTCGACCATGAACTCGGCCCTGAAGGGCATCGTGGCAGGATCTATGATGGCAGGGATTTCTACGGTACTGACCTTTCTCGGATTCTAAAAAACACGGATATTTTCCGGGAAAGGAGGAATGCCGGGGCGGCAGGGTATCCTGTCGCTGAAATAAACCGGTAAAAACGATATGGATATATTTAAGCTGGGAGATAAGATCCTTGACCTTCTTAACATGGTATTTGGTTTCTGGAACAATCAGGTATCGCTGGTCTTTGGACTCTTGGGGCAGTCTCCCGTTGAATTTAAGGATGGCGGACCATGGGCAGTCATTTCCGGTATTGAGCCAATCTTCGTGGCGGTGGGATCGTCACTGGTGGTGCTCTTTTTCGTTATTGGTTTTTGCTCGGAGTCCGTGGATATAAGAGAGGAGATGCGCTTTGAAGTAATCCTTCGTATGCTCATAAGGCTTGGCCTTGCAGAATGGTTTGTAGCAAACAATGTAACCATTATGAAAGCAATATTTACATCAGTAGGAAATCTGGTGGGGCTTCTATCGGAGGGAAGCAGCACAGAACTTGTCATAGATGAGACACAGGCAGAGGTGATTGCAGGACTTGGGTTTGGAGAGTCGCTTATCATGCTGATACTTGCAGCTCTTCTTTCCATTATCATTATTATTTGCGGCTTCTTTTTGATTTATACGGTGTATTTCAGGTTTTTAAAGCTGCTTATTATTGTGCCCCTTGGTTCGATTGCCTTTTCTACCATGGGTGGCAACCGCATGGTATCGCACACGGCAGTAGCGTATAGTAAATACTTTTTATCGGTGGTGCTTGAAGCTGTGACGATGGCACTTGCAATCATCCTGTGCAACACCTTTATCAATGCAGGACTTCCAAGCTTTACGGGGGATTATGCGGACTGGGCAAAGACACTGATATATCTGTGCGAGATGACATTTACGATAGCACTTACGGTAGGCAGCGTAAAGGGAGCGCAGACACTGACAAGCAAAGCCTTCGGGCTGTAAAAGGAGGACTATACGACAATGATAATCGAAGTAAATAAAGATATCGACCGCTATAAGGAGACAGTGGTCTTAGGGCTTACGGCAAGACAGATGATTTTTAGTATTATGTCGGTTGCCATAGGCGGAGGCATTGTGCTTTTGGTATATCCGTATGTGGGTCTTACCGTTAGCGCTTATATTGCGATACCGGTGGTGGCACCGATTGCACTTAATGGGTTTTATTCCTACCATGGCATGACTTTTATGCAGATGATGAAAAAGAAGCTGCATTTTGCTTTTGGCAATAAGCCTGTTACCTACAGTTCAACCGAGGGAGAGGCTGAGGTGGAAGCCATAAGACAGGCAGAGGCAGCAGAAGAGAAAAAGAAGCGGAAGAAAAAACAGAATACAGGTAACAAAGAAGATTTTGAAACGGCAAAGAAGGGAATGGTAAAGACGCTTATCTTCCTGCTCTTTGCCGTTTTTGCAATGACAGGCGTTATCGTCTGGTACAAGTATTTCAGATAGATGGGAGGTTTATAAGCAATGGGATTATTCACAGATGGATTCTCGGAACTTAAAAAAGCGAGTGAGCCGCTTTATAAGACGCCGAAATCCATACAGGAGACAATAGAGATCATGAAGGTGGCTGAGAACGGGATCTTTGAGGTGGCAAAGAGCAGGTTCAGTAAATGCTACCGCTTTTCGGACATCAACTATACGACAACGAACGAGGATGAGCAGATCGACATTTTTGAAAGGTACTGCAAGTTCCTTAATTCCATGGACTGTGCTTTTAAGATTACAATCAACAATAAGAACCGTGATATGAATGCCCTTCGGGATTATATTCTGCTTCCCTACACGGGGGATCGGTTTGATAAGTTTCGTAGGATTTACAATGAAATTATAGAGGAGAAGATCCGTGAAGGAAGGCAGGGCATCGAACAGGAACGGTATCTTACCATCACCATCGAACGCAAGAATTTTGAAGAAGCAAAGGCGCAGTTCGCCACAATAGAGGCAACCGTGCATAAGGCATTTGGGGAACTTGGGGCAGAGATCATTCCTCTTTCGGGAAATGAGAGACTGAAGGTGCTTCACGATTTTTATCATCTGGGAGACGAGGGTGAGTTTGATTTTGATATCCGTCATGCCAAGAGAGTTGGGGCAGATTTTCGCAATGACCTTTGCAATGGCATGGTCAAATATCTGCCAGATCATATCGAGGATGAGGGAAAGTACAGCAGGGCATTGTTTATCAAAAAGTATCCCAGCTCTCTTTCGGATCGGTTTTTAAATGAGATCACATCGCTCCCTATCCACTGCATAACCAGTATAGATGTGGTACCGGTGCCAAAGGATATCACAACTAAGGTGCTACAGAAAAAGTACCTTGGTATCGAATCGGACATTATCAAACAGCAGAGGGTGCGTAACAAGAATAACGATTTTTCCTCTGAAATCTCTTATGCGAAGCGGACGGAGAAAAAGGAGATCGAAGCCATCATGGATGATGTCAGGGAGAATGACCAGTGTCTTTTCTATGTGGCGGTGACAATCATTATCGTAGCGGAGAGTATGGAGGAACTTGAGAGTATCACGGAGACGGTGGAGACTATCGGGAAGCGAAACTCCGTCACGATAGATACGCATTATTTGAAACAGAGAGAGGCTCTTAATACGGCACTTCCTATTGGCATCAGACAGGTGGAGACCATGCGAACGATGCTGACGCAATCGGTAGCGGTGCTGCTTCCTTTCAATGTGCAGGAGATGAATGACAAGGGAGGTATCTACTACGGGATCAACCAGATCAGCAAGAATGTGAATGTGGGAGACCGCAAGAAGCTCCTTAACGGAAATGGATTTGTGTTCGGTGTTCCGGGCAGTGGTAAGTCATTTTTCTGTAAGCAGGGCATGGGGCAGGTGTTCCTGAACACCAATGATGATGTGATCGTCATTGATCCGATGTCGGAGTATTTTGATATCGCAAAGACCTTCGGCGGAGCCGTTGTCAACATGTCCGCATATACGAAGAACTATATCAATCCTCTTGAGGCGGATCTTGTTCATATCAACGAAAAGGGCATAAGGGATGTGATTGCAGATAAGTCTGAATTTATGCTTGGAGTGTGCGACCAGCTTCTTGGAAATACCTTAAACCAGAAGCATCACAGCATCATTGACCGCTGTATTCGTGAGCTATATATGAGGGCATTCCGGACAAAGCAGGTTCCGCTCATGTCTGACTTTTATCATATCTTAAAGGCACAGTCGGAGATGGAAGCACAGGAACTGGCGTTGTGTTTGGAGCTTTTTGTAGAGGGTTCCCTTAATATATTTAACCACCATACCAATGTGGATGAGAAGAACCGCTTTACCGTGTATGGCATTCAGGATTTGGGTACACAGCTTGCACCGGTTGCAATGCTTGTCATGATGGAGGCAATCCAGTCCCGCATTATTGAGAATGGTCGAAGAGGCATCGCCACATGGCTTTATATTGATGAGTGCCATGTTCTTTTGGGCAGTGAGTACAGTGCGACATACCTGCAGCAGCTTTGGAAAAAGGTAAGAAAACAGGGTGGGCTTTGTACCGGCATTTCCCAAAATGTCACGGACCTTTTGCAGAACTATATCGCATCAACGCTAATATCCAACAGTGAGTTTATCGCACTTTTAAAGCAGAGCAATATTGACAGCGCAAAGCTTGCGGAGGTTATCGGAGTATCGGATGCACAGCTTCGGTTTGTGAGCAACTCCCCGAGCGGTACCGGCCTTATCAAGTGTGGCAGCACGGTGATACCCTTTGATAATACCATCAGTAAGGATTCGGAGCTCTATCAGCTCTACAATACCAACATCCAGGGTATAATCGAGAATTCTCGATTATCTCATTTATCCAAACCTTAATATTATCTAAACTTTGTTTCAAAAACGACATTAATTATAGCGACATTAAGTCTAAAGGTTTGGATTTTATTTTCCATGGTATGATAAACCAAAAGAAAAAAGGAGGTTAACATACCATGGATTTAACAAATTTACGACAACACCATGAAGAACTTGTCAACCATATGAAGAACTCTGGATATTCCATGAGTTGCATCTATATGTACAAGCGCCAAATTCGTGAAATTCTTGAGTTGGATTTGGAATCATGGACTTCGTATCAGGACATTTACCAATATTTTGTGAGCATCTCCTCAAATCAAAAAGACCTAAAGTGGAGACGCTCAGTAATTGGCAGCATTGAATATTTTGATATTTATGGTCTGTTTCCGGACAGACGCAGAATTTGCTCTTTTATTGAACCAAGAGGTGCATACCACTCTCTGAATCATGTTTATCAACAACTAATAGATTACTACAAGACCTATGCTGAGAGAATTGGTAAAACAAAAGACACAACAATAGACAGCGAAAGTCATAGTGGTTCTGTGTTCTTTTATCATTTACAGCAAAGAGGCTGTTGTAATCTGGAATCAACGGAAGAAGATGATGTTTTGTCTTACTTCCTTGATGAATCGGGTAATTTAATTCGCTCCGCCGCTTGTTGTAAAAGTGTTAGAGCAGTTCTAAAAGCAGGATTAGAGGTTGATCCCATTGGTTGTAAAAAAGTATTACTTTTTCTGCCACATCTGACAGAACATCGAAAAAATATCCAAATGCTCACAGATGATGAAATCTGTAAAATCAATCAATTATTGGATACAGATACACTGTCACTGCGGGATAAAGCCATTATAAATCTTTTGTTGCACACCGGAATAAGAGGTGTAGATATCATCAATTTAAAGTTACAGTCGATTGACTGGAATTCTGATGTTATCCGACTTATTCAATCAAAGACGAAGAAAGAACTTGAACTGCCACTGTTACCATCTGTAGGAAATGCTTTATATGACTATATCACTATAGAGAGACCTAAGTGTTCATTCGATGCTGTATTTATCTCAGAAGTTGTACCATATGAACCACTGAAAGTACAAACAATACGTTGGATTGTTCGTAAGGTGTTTGGTCTTGCCAATATCCGCATGAATAAAGGTGATAGGATAGGCACTCATTTATTCCGCCATCATCTGACTGTTAAACTGTTAGAAAAAGATACTGCTTTACCAGTCATATCAAATATCCTTGGACACACTTCACCGAAGTCAGTAGACCCATATCTGCATACGGATTTTCATCATTTGAAAGAATGTGCCCTAAGCATAGAATCTTATCCTGTGCGAAAGGGGGTGTTTGATATTGACTGAGTTTATATCAAAGCTCTCTCCGCTTATGGAGCAGTTTAAAAAATATCGAAAAGCTTCTCAAAAGTGGAGCAGAGATTCTCATTACAAAATGCGTGCATTTGATCGTCACTGCAATGAATTATATCCGGAAAATGATAAACTCACCCAGAAAATGGTTGACAGCTTTTTTGCGAAAAGACCTACTGAAACCATAAACTCTTGCCGGCAACGCTGCTACCTGGTTTCTGAATTTATCAAATATCTTCAGGAAAGAGAGCAGACAAATGTTATTGTTCCTGAAAGACCCCGTAAAAGAAGAAACACGTATATACCACATGCATTTTCGCATGAGGAATTATCTGATTTCTTCGAAGCCTGCGATAATCTGAGATATTTACCAAACCGGATTGATATGAAAATACGCAGCATGACAGCTCCTGTGATTTTTCGGTTACTTTACAGCACAGGAATGAGAACAATCGAAGCCCTGTCTTTAAGGTGTGAACATGTTGATCTCACTGAAGGAGTTATCAGTATAGTAGGCACAAAAGGATACAATGAGCACTATATTGTATTGCATGATTCCATGCTGGAACTTATGCAACAATTCAATCAGAAAATGGATTGTATTTTTCCAGACAGAGAATACTTTTTCGTGTCAAGAGATAATGTCCGCTTTAACAGCAGCTGGTTAAGTGCTAATTTTCGTATTATATGGGATTCTGTTAACAGTTCCCATGCAACTGCCTATGATTTACGACATAACTATGCAATAGAAAATATCAACAGATGGACCAATGAAGGGTTCAATTTCTATGATAAAATCGCATATTTAAGTAAGAGTATGGGGCATGTCACATTAGAAAGTACAAAATACTATTACTCAATTGTTCCTAATCTAAGCAGTATTATGATGAATCAAACAAACGAAACTTTTGATTGGATTGTCCCGGAGGTAAATACAGATGAAGAAATCTACTAACCAAGGCGTATGCATCGCCCGTCACATATCGTTCTTTGTGAACGATTATGTGTCATCCTTTTTAACAGAGAGCGAACACACAATTAGAGCCTATAGATACACACTTACCCTTTACATCATGTACTTAGATGAGAAAAGGGGAATCACTATCAATAGTTTAAGCTCAGACTGTTTTAGCAGATCAGTCATAGAAGAATGGATTCTATGGTTAAAAAATGACCGTAACTGCTGTGCTGCAACCTGCAATAACCGCCTCGCATGTTTGCGGGTATTCCTAAAATATCTTGGAAGTAAAGAAATCGATTATCTATATTTATACCATGATGCGACGTTAATTCCACGATTAAAGGAACCCAAAACCAAGGTAAAAGGCATGAGCAAAAATGCTGTCAAAGCCCTGATGTCAGTACCTGATGTTACCAATAAAACAGGCAGAAGGGATCTTGCACTTATTATCCTTCTTTATGCGACTGCCTGTAGAATAGATGAAGTTCTGTCACTAAAAAACAAGCAGCTGTATCTGGATGCTGAGAAGCCATATATCACTATCATTGGCAAAGGAACAAAGATTAGAACGATAGGACTTTTACCCAAGGCTGTAGCACATCTTAAAAAGTATTTATCAGAGTTTCATGGTTCTGCTCCTGATCCTGAAGC
>Ga0256404_1012225_pt1 | contig 11213 bp, 14 predicted proteins | sample RumenRJG_01DNA_FD_185990 | JGI IMG/M metagenome (GOLD analysis project Ga0256404, IMG submission 185990) | Bovine rumen microbial communities from Lethbridge, Alberta, Canada - RJG_01 | ecosystem: Host-associated > Mammals > Digestive system > Stomach > Rumen | place: Canada: Alberta | collected... | reverse complement strand
TCTTTAACGATTGTTCGATCTGTTTTCTTAATTCTTCTTTATTCATAGTCCGATTTCCTTTCTGTTTTAAGGTTGTCGGGCTTCGGTTTTCTCGCAGTTTTCTCGCAAATTTCTCGCAATTTTCCCGAAAGATCATCATTCAGGCTAATTTTTTGCTCAAATTACCGCTGATTAGAATAGCAACAGTGACGAAATGGGACAAACTCCGAAAGGCTCGAAATGCGGTAGGACGGCAATACCGTCGCGAGAGTTCAAATCTCTCCATCTGCGCTTGCACACGCCCTTTGCATCAGCAGAGGGCGAATGTGTTTTTATAGCGAAATGAAGAATTGTAGGAGGTAATCAACATGAAAAAGTCGATCATGGCTAAGGCTGCAAGCATTATCCTTGCATCATCTCTTATGCTGGGTATGACCGCCTGCGGCGACAGCAGCAGCAAGTCCGAAGACAACAGCACTGCATCAAGCGAGGCTGTATCATCATCTGAAACCGAGAATAAGGAGATAACAGGAAAGACAGAAACCTGGGGTGTGTTCACTGTTCTCGTTCCTGACGGCTGGACGCTCAGAAAGGGCGATGCTCTCGATGAGAACGACCAGACTGTATGCTCTGTCAAGAAATCTGATTTTTCGTACTTTGACCTCAAGAGCGAAAAGGACGATGTTATGAAGCAGAAGTATGATTACAACAAGAAGACATACACACAGGATCAGAAGGATCTTCCCGCAACAAAGGTCGGCGACATCGAGTGGAACGGCTTTGAGTACGGCGGAGACTTCAACAAAGGCTTTGAGCTTTATGCAACCGTTAATGGCAAGAACATCAGAGTTTCTTCCTGCGGCTTCAAATTTGACAGCCCTGAGGCTAAAGCAGTTCTTGGTTCGATCAAGCTCGGCTGATTTACAGCACATTCAGCAGTCCTCTTATGAGGGCTGCTTTTTTGTTTCAAGAGCTTTAGCTATCGCATCTGCACTCAATTTCTTGCTATCGCTGTCAACATGAGTGTAGATATTGCTCGTTGTTGAAATGTCCGAATGACCGAGCCACTCCTGTATCAGTTTCATCTGCACCCCGTTAGCAAGCAGCAGCGATGCACAGCTGTGGCGAAGGTAGTGAATTTGAAACTATCTTCCCTTCCGAACACATTTTGACAACGAATCGGTTGATGGACGGACAGCCTGCCTGAATGACCCGCTCAAATATCATCGACTTTTCCTCGGGAGTCATACGAAGATTCATTCGCTCGGTCTGTTTTCTCGCCATGAGTTTTCTCCTTTCGCTGATAGAATAAGGGGTGCGGATTCGCCCGCATCAGTGCAAAGGCTGCGCCCGCAAAGTGCGGGTGCTGCTTTTGTTTTAAACTATAGCGTATCCCTGTTTCATCGTTATCCAAAAGATCATACAGCATTTTTGTCATATCAGCCATACCTGATCTCCATACTGTCATTTTTCGTTTCAATGTGTGTTCAGCCACGACTTAACTATGCTTTCAAATACTTCGGGCTGTTCTATTTGAAGATTATGTCCTGCATTTTCAACTGCGCAGTAAGTCGAATTGGTATAGAGTTTCATCAAGTCGAACTGGTCTTTATACCCGACCTCTGTGTCCTGCTTGGCTGCAATGATCAGAGTGGGTACAGTGCATGGCGCAGGCAAATCATCGGGATCAAATGTGAACGCTCCTTCAAGTGTATTGTTCAGAAACTCCCAATCCGCTTTTGCAAGCGCAGGCGCAAGAAACTTATCATATCTTTCCCATACATCTTTTGTGAGACGAACATTCATCATAGTGAAATCCGATCTCTGCTGCTGCGTCAGCTGCGAAAGCAATTCATCGTCCTGCTCAACAACAGTCAGAGGTTCTACCCTGCCCTGACGAACTCCCGGTATGATACACGGGCACAAAAGAATTATCTTGCTTATCATTTCAGGGTACTTATTCACGAACCCACGTGTCAGCAGTCCGCCGTAAGACTGACCTATGATAATGAATTTGTCCTTGATGATATACGCTGCAAACTGATGCAAAAGTTCAAGTATATCGTCCGAGTTTTTAACATCACCGTGTTCTGAATCGCCCATGCCGGGCAGGTCGATGTAGCAGCGTTTGTACCCGTCAAGAGCTGTGAACACAGGCTCAAAAGCAGCTTTCATAGTCAGCTTGCTGATCCCCCAGCCATGTATAATGAGTACAGGTGTGCCTTCACCTATTATTTCAAAGTCAATATTTCCGTATTTCATTCTTCTCTCCCTACTTTCATGCACTGTGCAACAGCTTGATATACAGTCCGAACAGCTTGTGGCATCTTTCGTCTGTTGTCACTGGTCTGCAATTTCTTCTCCTGTTCTTACAGCAGATCCTTGATAACTTTCACCGCCACTCCCTGTATCACTATCTGCTGTGGGCATATATCTTTGTACCGCTTGTTCTCGGCGTGGAGAACCGGTCTTTCCTTCTTTGCATCGAACACAAGTCTTTTGAGTGTGCTCTGAATATTTTCATCAAGGGCAGCGACTATCTGACCGAGCTCCGCTTTCTTTGTCATCTTGACAAGCACAAGGTCACCGTCGTCAATACCTGCATCTATCATAGAATCGCCGCTGGCTTTGAGGATATAGTGCTTACCCGAGCGCACCCACGACTTTGGTATAGAGAGATATTTACCTCTCGTCTGCTCCTCGCTTGTGGGCATACCGCACGGGATAGAACCGACCACAGGAACACGGACAGTATCGTCCGTTGTGAGCTGTGCGATCCTCTGTGTGATGATAGTTTTGCCGTCATACTTGAGCACGCCCTGCTCGTCAAGCTCCTGCAGATACCTCAGCGCTGTCTGCCTTGAAAAGCCAAGCTCCGCCTCGATATCACGCAAAGACGGCGTGTACTTATGTTTCATATAGTGCTTGTCGATGTACTCGATCATATCCTTTATTGCCTGCTGCTTATTCATATCAATTCCTCCGCATATCATTCCATATGACTTCTGTCACAAGTATAATATATCACATTTAATTTGATGTGTCAACAGTCACAATGACCTTTGTCACAATTTTCAGCACTTTAACAACAAAACCGAACATTGAAAAACGACACCGTGTTCATTATCTGTCACATTATCGGATTCTAAACGCTGTGAGACATTCGTCATTTTGACGGGGACTTTCTATCTGACATTTTGTTCGTAAGAGGCTCACATTTGCACTACGTTGCCCTGTGTAGCGTTTTCATGCAGTGACTCGGGTAACCTGTCGGCACAAACAATGAGGGTCTGTTTTACCTTTATTTCGTAACAGCAAGCAAAAAACAGACCGCCTGTTCAGACGGTCTGCGACACTATGTATTTCTATTCATCTTTTTTCTTTTTTGCAGCTATTACAGCCGCTGCCGCCAATGCTGCAGTTCCCATTAATGTTACAGTCACTCCGGTTGTAGATGCAGTTAAACCTGTTGCCGGAGTTGATTCCGAGTTGTCACTTGTTCCTTTATTGGAATCATTAGACTTGGAGCTGTCAGGTTTGCTCGAATCATCGGGGAGCTTCTCTGTCTCAACCGTTAGCTCATATTCACCGTCCTCATAAACCGCAGGCAGGATATACTTGCCGTCTACGATCTTGTCGGTGATATCCTCACCATTGAGGATCACTTTGGTGATCTTCTCGCCGTCTTTAGCTTTGATCTCAATGACCGGCTTGGAAAGACGCTCAACCTCAAACTCGGTGCCCTCTTTGCCGTTGACTGTCACAACTGCGCTGCCCTTCACTTTAAGAGTGATTTTGTGGCTGTTAGGGACTACTGTTTCGACTGTCGCTTCACCGGGGGCGGTGTTAGGCTCGTTCTCCGCATAGGCGGTTATAGCGCTTAATGGCAACATGAATAGACACAACAGAAATACTGCTAATTTCTTCATGCGATCAACTCCTTATGCTTTGGGTGCTGCGTCAGTGTATTCCACATTAAATGTCACGGTGTCGCTGTACTCGCCTGCATATGCTGCGTTCCAGTCGTCCTGAGTTATTTTGATGGTCAGAGGGCAATCATCGCCCTCGAACTCAAGCTGTGCATCAAAATTCTTTAAGCTGCCTGTTGTACCAACATCATCGGTCGATACGATGTCGTAGCGGATAGTTCTGCTCTCGTCAGCCTTATTTTTGAGCTTGTAGTCGGAGTCAAGGTGGACTCTTACCACCTTGCCGGGGTCAAGACGGGCTTTTGTGAGCTCTATCGTGCCAAAATCGGTATCAAGAGCGTTGAACGCCACCTTTGTGTCGGCAGGGATAGTCACGATATATGTCGGTTCTATCTTGGTGGTGATCTCAGCCTGTGCCGACTGCTGAACGCTCTTTTCGTTTATCTGTGTAGGCTCGGGTGCGGCAAAAGCCGATATTGACATTGTTGATATTGCAAGTGCCATTGCGGAAAAGCCTGCGATAAATCTACTTTTTTTCATGGAAATTCCCTCCTTGTGTTTCTTATCATCCGCCATCCGCAGGTGCGGTCACAATGTCTCCCACCTCAATGGTGAACACCACGGGATCGGTGAATGTGCCAGCATACTTGGGAGTTTCGTCTGTTGTGAATGTTACGGGCGTATTCTGCACCGTGGTGGAAGTCGCAAACTTCGCAACGATGCCGCCTGCCTCCTTGTCGGTGAGCTTGCCGAACGCACCCTCTGCCGTGTAGGGCAGCTTGTATTCAGCCGCCCCTGCAGTCTGCATATTGAACTTGCTTGCGCTGGTCAGGGAAACAACGATCTCCTTGCCCTCGTTCAGAAATACGCTCTCTGCCTTGATCGTACCGCTGTTCGTATAGATACCCTCGCCGTTATCTGCAAGCTCAACCTTTGCAGGGATAGTAACGGTGAAAGCAGGATCAACCGTGAACTCCACCGAACTGTCGGCAGTTTTCGGGAGCGTATCGGCTTCTGTGATAGTCGTATCGGCAAACGCACTCATCGGGGCGATGAGCATTGCCGCTGTAAGTAGTGCGGATATACCGCTTATCAGTTTTTTCATTTGGTTCACTCCTTATGGTCGTTAATAGGTCATCTCACCCCACCGAGCTGCACACCGCAGCTTAGCAAAGCATTTGAATTCCTGTTAATTTGCGTAACCGTATACCTCAATTGATGTTACGCCATCCATAGCATGTTTTGTATCTTCTGTGATTTTCCCCCTGGTAGAATGTATCTCAAATGGTGCCTCGGTATCCGTGATAGGCGTTTTGGCATTTTGGATGAATACGCATTTGGTGATAGTGTATCCTTCTTTCGCTGTAACAGACAGGGAGCCTTCACGATACCAAAGCCATCCAAACGTAGCATCGTAATCCGTAACGTTTGTGGCTGTAACACTAACTACTCCACTTGTAGTTTCACTGTAGGTAGAACTACCTCCGAAAGTGAGGGTGGTCAGCAGTGTCTCTGCTTTAACAGCTTCCTTCACCGCAATCCCAAATGTCAGCACCTCAGAGTGAGTGCCTGCATAGGTCGGTGCAATAGTTGTTGTTCTGCTGAATGTCAGGTCAGCAGAAAGCGTGTCTTTATCGAGGCTTGCGACAACATCGCCTACCTTGACATTACCGCCGTTGATCTGGTAGCTTGCCGAGGAATTGCCCGATGCGGTCTTAGCTGTGAAAGCGTTGCCTGTTGTGGTGTATGCACCCTTTTCAAGCACGACCTCGATCTTAGTACCCTCTGCAAGCAGTGCGCCCTCGTCCAGCGTAATGCTTGCTGTCTTATCGCCCGTTGTAATGTCCACTCCGGCGGGGATAGTCACCGTGTAGGACGGATCAACGTCATATTTCACCTCAAAGCCTGCGGTTGCAGGTGAGGGCTTGCCGTCCGTGTCAGGTGTTACGTTTGTGGCAAATGCACTCATCGGGGCGATAGCAGATACCATAGCAAATGCCATTACAGCCGCCAAAAGTCTTTTCGTATGTTTCATGTGAATTCCTCCATTTATTCATTTATCTGCCCCACCGAGCTGCACGCCGCAGCCCGGCAGAAACGAGATATTGTTTTTAGTTTGCGGTCATCTGGCTTGCGGTAATAGTCGTATCACCGATCTTGATCGATGTAAACGAGCCGCTGACCGTGTTATACCACTGTTTGTACGACTGTGTATAGGTCATGTTGTCGAAATCGAGCTGTAAATCAATAACATTCATGTTTATACCATCATCAGCACGAAGATGAACAGTATTACCAGTTTGAGTTAAATAGAAATTACCATTAGGGTTTTCATGCATATAAAGAGTACTAAAAGCCCATTGATCCGCCAACTCTTGCATTATCGATCCACCGGACTTGCTATTCACATCGTTGTAAGTATTAAAATTCGGCACGAATTTATTGTCGGCAGCAACATACTTGAACTGAACCCAATTGTCGCCTCCGCCGGCATTGCAGTGTGGCTCGATGATCATGCCATCGGTCAGCGTCACGCCTGCAAGAGTTGGTGCGGTAACTGCATCTTCCACCGAGATACCAAACGTCAGCTTTTCGGTGTGTGTGCCTGCGTAGGTGGCGCCTGTTGGCTCGGAGAAAGAGAGTACCTGAGAGCCGTCCGCTGTGAACTCTGCAACGGTATCACCGACCTTAACGCCTGTTGTGGCTGTACCCTTGCCGATAGTGTATGTTACCGACGAACTGCCGTCTGAGGTCTTTGCGATAAAGGTGCTGTCACCTTTGCTTACATACTGTGCGCTGTCGAGGGTAACGTTTATCTGCTTATGCTTGGTGGTGTCGAGATATACGTCCTCAGCCGTTATGGTAGCTGTGGGTGTCTCAGCGTTCAGGTCAACGCTCGCAGGGATAGTGATAGTGTACTCAGGTGAGATACGGGGAGCGTCAAAGGTAACTTCTGTCGTATCGGCAAACGCACTCATCGGGGCGATGAGCATTGCCGCAGTCAGTAATGCGGATATACCGCTTATCAGTTTTTTCATTGTGTGTTCCCTCCTTATTTAGCTTCCAAGTGTAACGGGTATCTCTGTGCCGTTTACTGATATAGAAACGAACTGTCTATAACCTGGAGATTGTGAATATTCATTTACAGGCGGAGTATATGTATAAGTATTATCAGCTACATTAAAGGTATATGTTCTTACATATTGCTCAAAAGTGGCTGAGCCTATTGTTCCGTCAACACATCCCATTGTTTTTAATACAAGATTATCATTATCTTTTGTAAGAGTAGCATAAGCCCAATTGTTTTTATAACCATTGTTTCCGTCAGGGGCTATCGGTGTAAAGGATCCGTTATCGTTAGTAAATCCATAAGCAAGTGTCGATCCAGATCCATTACTACCAGTAACTACCACTTTAGTTACAGAGCCGTTTTTGAATGCATCTGCCAAAGAGGGTGCTGCCGGCTTCTCCACCGCAATACCAAACGTCAGCGTTTCGGTGTGTTCGCCTGCCGCTGTCCAGCCTGTCGGCTTGGAGAATGTGAGGGTCGAGGTCTGTTTCGCAGTACCGTTACTGAATGTAGCAACTGTATCACCTACAGATACGGCAGCAGCAGGAGTGCCTGCGCTGATAGTGTATTCAGCGGTAGAGTCGCCCTTCTTGGCATGGAAAGTGCTGCCCTCGGTTGTGTTGGTGCCGCCTGTCAGCTTGACAACGACCTGATCTCCTTTTTCGATCAATACGTTTTCAGCTGTGATATTACTTGTTACTTCTGCTTCAGCATCAAGCGTAACACCGGACGGAATGGTCACGGTGTACTTGGCTTCAACTTCATAGGTAGCTTTCATTTCGCCGGATTGTTTTGTGCTGTCCTGCTTGACTTGCGTGTCGGCAAATACGTTCATCGGAGCGATAGCCGATACCATAGCAAATGCCATTACAGCCGACAAAAGTCTTTTCGTGTGTTTCATGTGTTTTCCTCCATTCATTCATAAGTTATTTCAAATCTTATCACTAATCAATTGTCAAACAAAGCTGTCAGTAATTCATTTATCTGCCCCACCGAGCTGCACACCGCAGCTTAGCAAAGCATTTGAATTCTTGTTAATTTGCGTAACCATACACCTCAATCTTTTTTAACCCTTTACTCTGACTCTTGCCACCATCAATGGGTGTGCCATTTATTCTTGGTGTCTTATCTAATTCCGTAGTCTCCACTACAAAAGGAGCTTCACTATCCGTAGCAGTGCGGTTGGCATCGTCATAGAATACGCATTTGGTAATGGTGTATCCCTCTGCAGGGGTAACAGTTGCTGTCCAGCCGTATCCCCACCAGCCCCAGGCAGGAGAAGCCTGGTACGATAAAGTGCCGCTGAACGTAAGGGTTGCAATGCCTTCAGTGCTATAGGTTACATTAGCAGATGTCGCTGTGCGAGCATTGGAGCCTGCTCCCGTAATTGTGGTCAGCAGTGTTTCAACTTTAACTTCCTCCACCGAGATACCAAACGTCAGCGTTTCGGTGTGTTTGCCCGCGTAGGTTGGGGTGCTGTCTGCTTTCTTTGCGAAGGTCAGCGTTTGTGTGCCGTTCCCGGTAAAGGTCAGCGCAGTACCGCCGTCAGCAACATCAGCAGAGCCGTTTTTTATCGTGTACGAAACGGTGGAGTTTCCTGCTTCGTTCTTTGCATTGAACGTTGTCTGTCCGCTTTCGGTGTTCTCGCCGTCAACAGTAATGTTTATCTTAGCACCGTCGGGGAGAGTAACGTTTTCCGCCTTGAATTCAGCCTTTCCGCCGTCAATGTTGACCGATTCGGGGATAGTTATGGTGTAGGTGGGGTTGGTGGCAGCAACCGTAAACGCCGCACTCTTTGCCGTGCCTGTGTAGGCTGTGTTGGTGTCCTTCGGTGTCACATAGGCATAGTATGTGCCTGCCTCTGTTGGAACGGCTGTAGCGGTGTGCGATTCGTCTGTGCCGTAGGTGATGCTAAAGCCTGAAAGGTCGGTAATTGTATCATCGCCTACTTTAATAGATGCAACGCTGTTGTCAGCCGTAAGGTTGACGGTGGCGGTGGAGATGTCGGTAGCAGTGGGCGTGACATATCCATACACCTCAATCTTTGTTATACCTTTTGACTGGTATGCCAGAATTGGAGTGCCATTTACTTGCGGTGTCTTATCTTCTTTCTCAGTCTCCACTACAAAAGGAGCTTCACTATCCGTAGCAGTGCGGTTTTTATCGTCATAGAATACGCATTTGGTAATGGTGTATCCCTCGGCAGAGGTAACAGTTGCTGTCCAGCCGTATCCCCACCAGCCCCAGATAGCTGTGTATGTTGAACCGTAGTTTGGCAAATTACTGAACGAAACGGTTGCAACATTCGCCGTGCTGTAGCTGGCTTGTTCTGTACCAGTTGCCGTTATTGTGGTCAGCAGTGTTTCAGTTTCTTCCGCACTCGCCGTAATAGCCGTATCAAACAGCCGCAAGCCGCCAAAGGGCAGACCTCCCGCTGATGAAACCACCACAGCCAGCGCACACAGCACCGCCGTCAATCGTTTGAATTTCATTACATCAACTCCTTACTTTGCTATCAGCACCGTTTCAACATTCGCACCATTAAGGGGCGTTTCACTGTCGAGCGATATTGTCGATATTTTTATTGTTGCGGGATATTCGCCCGCCGCCAGAGGCTTGTTCAAATGAACGTCATAAATGCAGTCACCGGGCTTGACATACTTCGATTCAAAGATCGTTTTACCGCTGTCCTTCAGCACGATCTCAAACTTGAAGTAACACGGATTGCCTTCGGGGTTCATCAGAGCCATCTGCACATCCTGCTTGTCCTTGGCAATAGTTATCGAGGGGTAGCCGGGTATCTTGATACCGGTTTGCTCACCGCCCTTATCCTTTGGCTTTTCGCCTGTGTACTGCCCTGCTTTCTCATCAAGCTCGATCCCCGAAGATGTGGAGCTGCTTTCTGCCGCAGAGCTGCTGCTATCATTATCTTTGAACCATTTGTTCCAGTTCACACCAAGTATGATACCGCCTGCAATAAGCAGAACGATAATAATACCCCCGATGATGAGCTGCTTTTTAGTCAGCGTGATTCCTTTTTTTTCACTCAATTTATCGACCTCCAAACAACAAAAGCGCACCCTGTGGGAAACACTTATCCCAAAGAGCACGCTTCTATTAACATATTTGTGAAAAGGGCGCAGTTAAGCCATGTCTGTCTGTCTGTCTGTCTGTCTGTCTGTCTGTCTGTCTGTCTGTCTGTCTGTCTGTCGAATTATACAGCAAACGCATAGCCTTGTCAACCCTTTCTGTGTAAAATTCACACTTATTATGAATATATGATATCATAAATCAATCAAAATGTCAATTGTTTTTTATTTTATTTTGTAGTGTTAACAAATTATTTTTTATGTGACAAAGCTTGCTGATCATAATTGCATATAAATTTAACGATCCACTCTTTGCTTGTTATTCTGCCATTAGGTGTTAGGACGGACCGCAGCTTGCCCTTTTGCATCCAGCGGTCAACTTACTTACTGCTTTTGAATCAAGCACATCGGGAATGGTGTCAAACTTATTAAGTATGCGTTTCGGGATCAACGAGCGAAAAGTAGTTAGCGACGATCTTACTATCCTTTATCGCTGTTATTCCTATCGCACTCATACGGTCATTCGCCCGATTAGGCGTTTCAACGTCAAATACTATGTAAATAGCCATAACCTTATCCTCTATCAGTATAGTTTCAACTTGCAGTCGTATCCTGTGTCATTATGGTCAGCGATATTATCTATGATAGCTAACATTATAGTATCGCCAAGTTCCTTTCTGCTTTTCTGATAATTGAGCCACTTGATCACAAACGGCTCTCCCGGTTCATGGCAGCCAAAACCGCCGTAAAGAATATCTCTGAAAGCATTAAGATTATGTCCTGTCTTGAAACTTATGCCTTTGGTCATGATGAGGTCTATCTCATCGAAAAATCCTTCGATATTTGAAAATTTATTGCCATCTATTATGTAAGTCCTCATCATTACCACCTCAAATATCATCGTATGTATCGTTATAGCAGGGTATAGGATAATTATACCATACTGCGGTCAAAAGTTCAATTGGCAGATCATTATTGCTCACAACCCAATGTGACATTCTTGTTAAAAAATATGAAAGCTGTGTGAAAATTAGCACTCTCCCCTTGACAGTGCTAATTCAGAGTGCTATAATATAATCAGAACAAAGGAACAGAGAAGCACCAAAGGATCCGGGTGCTGAACCCTCCGTCCCCTTGCTCGAAGCA
>Ga0256404_1012224_pt1 | contig 11213 bp, 7 predicted proteins | sample RumenRJG_01DNA_FD_185990 | JGI IMG/M metagenome (GOLD analysis project Ga0256404, IMG submission 185990) | Bovine rumen microbial communities from Lethbridge, Alberta, Canada - RJG_01 | ecosystem: Host-associated > Mammals > Digestive system > Stomach > Rumen | place: Canada: Alberta | collected... | reverse complement strand
CTCCGCGATGTGGCCGACGTTCTTCTCGATGGACTGCATGCCCGTGACGGCCGTCTTGACGTCCTCGCCGCCCTTGGCCGCGACGGCGCTCGTCTCGTCGACCTTCTTGCCGGCATTGTCGAGGTTCTGGCGGAACGACTCCATGTTCTCCGTGAGCTTCTGCGTGTGCTCGTTCGCCGTCTCGACGTCCGTGAACTGCTCGCTGCACGAGCCGGCGACGTTCACGACGGAATCCGCAATGGACTGGCTGACCTCGGCGGCCTGGTCTGCCGTCGACGTGAGCTCTTCCGAGGCCGCCGCGAGGTATTCCGCCGTCTGCGCGACATCGCGCATGAGCTCGCGGACTTTTTCATTCATGTCCTTCATGGCGTGCGCCATCTTGCCGATTTCGTCGGGGCGCGCAGCGAGGCTGTCGAGCTCGGCCGCATCCTGCGAGCTGAGCGTGAAGTCGCCCGTGCCGATGACTTCCAAGCGCTTCGTGACCTTCAAGATCGGTCCGGCGATGTTCGAACCGATGTAGCGCGCAAACGCGATGAAGATGAGCTGGATGACGACCATGACGATGAGCGACGTCACGATCTGCGAGCGGAGCTTCGCATCGCAGATTTCCGTGCGCGCAGCGACGGCCGTGTCGATGTCATCGATCCAGACGCCCGTGCCGATGACCCAGTTGAACGGCGCATACAGCACCGTGTAGTTGCGCTTCGGCAACGGCTCCGTCTCGCCCGGCTTCGCAAACTCGAGGTCGGTGTAGCCGCCGCCCTCCTGCAAGCCGTTCTTGATCATTTCCTGGATGAAATGGACGCCGTTCTGGTCGACGAGATCGATGCGGCTCTTGCCCTCGACGTCACGGCCGAGGAGGACGACGTTGACGCCCTCTTTCGTGTCGATCCAAAAATAGCCTTTGCCGTTGTCATAGCGGAGGTCGCGCACGCGGTCGGCCGCTTCCTTCTTCGCCTGCTCGATCGTCATCTCGCCGGCCTGGGCTTTCTTGTTGTACTCTTCGAGGATGCTGACGGCGACCTGTGTCTCTTCCTTCAGCTGCGTCTCGACATTCGACTCGAGATCCTGGCGATAGCTCGCGATGCTCGCTTCGTTTTCCTTGACGGTCTCAAAGATGAAGAAGCCGCCGAGCAAGATGGTCGATGCGAGTGACACGCCGCTGATCGCTGCGATCAGTCGTGTCTTCATGGATGATAATTCCATAAATTGGTTCCCCCTCTGTACACTGGACATCATAGTTTACTTCTACCGTATGTGAAAGTTTTCCCCCCCGTTCTTTCTCCTATTACTTTCGCTCCTTTTCGCGAAATTCCTTCTTTTTTCCCATAAAAATTCTCTTTTCGATAAAAAAGGACTCGCGAACGCTATCGCGCCCGCGAGTTTCCTTCAATATAATGAGTTGCTGTGATGTCCTTAGTTTTCTGCCACGGCCGCTTCTTCTTCGTGCTTGTGCGAGAAGCTGAAGCCGTATTTGATTGTGAGCACGAGCAGCGCTGCCGCGAACATCATGCCGCCCATGATGAAGTAGCCGAGGTCGAACGCGCCCGTGTTCGTCTTGATCCAGCCCATCATGTACGGGCCGACCCAGCCGCCGAGGTTGCCACACGAATTAATGAGAGCGACGGATCCGGCCGCTGCTGGGCCCGTGAGGAATGTCGTCGGGATCGTCCACCAGACGCCCATCGCGGCATGGATGCCGATGGCCGAGAGGCAGATGAGGACGAGCGCGACCGTCGTGTCCGTTGCAAACGGCGAGAGCGCGAGGCCGAACGCGCCGACCATGAGCGTCAGCGAGACGTGCCAGACCTTGTCGCCCGTGCGCGACGACGACCAGCCGATGACGCACTGCACGAGGAGCGCGACCGTCATCGGGATAGCGATGGCGCCGCCGAGCAGCTGCGTCGACCAGCCCGATAAGCTCTTCAGCACGGTCGGCATCCAGAAGTAGAAGCCCCAGAAACCAACGACCCAGAGGAAATAGATGAGGCAGAGACGAAGGACTTTCGGATCTTTGAAGGCCTGCAGCACCGTGTATTTCTTTTTGTTCTGCATGGCAGCTTTTTCTTCTTCATACGATTTCGTGAGATACGCTTTTTCCGCGTCCGTGAGCCAGCCGACCTGATCCGGACGATCTTTCACGCCAAAGAAGAACAGGACGGAGAACAGCAGCGCCGGCACGGCTTCAATGATGAAGAGCTCCTGCCAGCCGTGCATGCCGAAGAACGACGTCTGCAGCAGCACGCCCGAAAGCGGCGCGCCGATGATGTTCGCAAGGAGCAGCGACCCGAGCATCAGGCTCGTAGCGCGGGCGCGCTCGCGGCCCGTGAACCAGCGCGGGAACAGCACGGAGTAGATGACAGGATAGAGGCTCGCTTCCGAAGCACCGAGCAAGAAACGATAGAGGTAAAATTCCGCTTGCGTCTGCATGAACGCCATGAGCACGCAGACAAGGCCCCACGTGAACATGATGCGCGCGATCCATTTCGTCGCCGAGAACTTCGCCGCGACGAGCGAGCCCGGGATCTCGAGCAGCAGATAGCCGGCGAAGAAGATGCCGGCGCCCGCGCCATAGATTTCCGGCGTGAGCCAGCCGAGATCGGCTTTCATCGTCAACGCCGCGTACGAGATGTTCACGCGGTCGAGGCAGGCGATGATCGAGACGAGGAAGACCGGGAAGATGATGCGAAGGTCCCGTTTTCGTTTGAGGGCTTGCAGGTCGAGCTGCTGTTCCATGATGATTCCTCCTAGAAAATGAAATGAATGAAAAAATAAATGATGAAAAATAAAAACATCCGTCCCTTTTGAACGTTCAAAAGGGACGGACGTTTATTTCCGTGTTACCACCCAAATTCCCACGGCAACGATGCCATGAGCACTCACCAACGCACTACCATGCGCGTCCCCTGTAACGTAGGGCGGACGTCTTGGCTTACCGGATTGTTCAGCCGCGCTCCTCCAGGAGGATTTTCGCTCCCGTCTCCGCTGCCATCTTTCAGCAAACGATGGCTCTCTGAAAGTTTCGACTGGAAGGTACTCTTTCCCATCATCGGATGTATTCGTATGGTGTATCGCGCTTTACAGATTTACGTATCTGTATCGCGTCGATGGGTATACCATACACCTGTCGTGGAATTGTGTCAAGCTTTTTTTGTAAACATCACTCACAAAGTTTCTCATACGCCTTTTTGACAATGCCAGCCATCAACGTCCTGCGCTGCTCCAAAAACTCTGGATATGACAGGTTTTCAAAATCCTCCGGCAACGCATTTTCCGCACATGTCTTGCGATAATCGTCTTCTCCAAGCTTCTCCCGATATGTGCCGACGTACTTCGTCGGTGCATCGTCAGAAATGTCGATATTCGTCTGGTAATCAAGATAAGTGAAATTGGCGAGCTGATTGCGGTCGCGATCATCCGTGAAGCCGATCTGTTCGAGATAATGTTTCGGGAATATGTGGTGCTTGTCCACGGCCTTCTTGTCGCCGCTCGCTCCTGGAAGCATCTTCGCTGCGAGCGTCGTCGTGCTGAACAACATTGGCGTCCCAAGGACGTTGAGCGCGGAAAGATAGCCGAACCATACGGGAGATGTCGCCGACGTTGTGACAAATTCCGAAGGCAACGTCACAGCAAAATAATCTTCGTTGAAGCGCGTGCGGATCACATTGTCGAGATATGCGACGAATGCCTCAGCATCATGAATGGCTCGGAAATCCGCAAATTGTTTTTCCACTTGCGACTCCGTCGAGCCCGTATAGAAACTCGTGATTGTCGACATGAAAATCCATTTCTTGATGATTTTCGTGAGCGTCGCAGCCGGCACTTTATACTCGTGCTTGCCTAAAAGATACAGGACATAACAAAAGACAACAGCATTTGCAGATGAAATCATGCTACGGTTCAGATAGCCCGCTTCTGTAAACAACCCCATGAATTGATGCCAGCTGTTGAGATTCATTACTTTTTTGAGCGCGTCTTTGAAAGTGTTGAGATTCTTCTCCATTTCTGTTTGCGAGAAAACACCCGTATCGAGATTTTTGCCGCGCAAAAGCATATACGCGTACTGAAGCCTTGCACGATGGAACCCGACGGCCACTGCCATACGAATGAGATGCGACGGGTCAACTTTGAGAATGAAATTGTACGCCGTCCTGTCCTGTGGGATGCGCGATGCAACGCAAAAGTCTTCAATCGCGTCATGCACATCGTTATCATACACAGCCAAAAGCGTCTCGATAAAATTCTTCTCCGAAAGCTTCTGCCCGCCCGAATTGACACGCACGAAAATATCAGCCACGTCCGCCTCTGTCGCTTTCGTGTTGATCTTGAGCGTCGGCAGCGTATAGATGTTCAGATTGAGCAAGTCGTTGAGGTTTGTTTCGATGATCTCCTCTTCCTCGTCTGTAAGCAGCGGACGGCCATTCTTTTCACGCCCGGCGTTGCAGTTTTGGATGAACCGCTTCCGGAACTTGGAAACTGCATGCACTTCATCCGCCTGGAACACTTCGCTGACCGCACTGATCCATTCCGGATTGCGTTCATACGCCGGCGTCCATACGGCAAATTCCCGTGTCAACGGCTGGAATGCGATGCGGATGATACGTTCCTTGTAATCCTTGTCCCGCACCTTGATGCCGCAAATCGCCGCGAGCAATACCGTCAAGCGTTGCTGTCCGTCAATCACCAGCGCCTCCGGTGCGTGGAAAATCTTATCATTCCCTCCAATATAACCAGCCGATTCATAGTCCTCCGGTGATTGCCAGAGCATGACATATCCAATGGGATATCCTTTCATCATAGAGTCCAGCAAATCACGCGCTTTGTTGTCCTTCCAAACAAACGGCCGCTGCAAATCCGGCAGTCCGATTTTCCCGTTGCGTACATCCGCCAGCAAATCGCCGATTTTGCTCGGGATGTTCGTGAAAAGTTCTTTCCCCATAAAGTCGATTGCCCCTTTCCAACGAGTTATATATTTTCTTTAATTTTATCCGTTTCCAAGGAAAATGTAAATCCCCTGACGGAAAACTCGTACACAAAAACGCGCCCTGCCCACACGACAGAACGCGTCGTATTTCATCGAAATAAACGTATCAGCTTTCGAGCTGCGCTTCGGCCGCTTCTTCCTTTGTCATGCGGCTGGCGAGGTAGTTCGCGGCGAGCGAGCCGGAGATGTTGTGCCAGACGGAGAAGATCGCGCCCGGGATGGCGGCGGCTGCGCCGAAGTGCATCATGGCGAGCGACGTCGCGAGGCCGGAGTTCTGCATACCGACTTCGATGGAAATGGCTTTCGCTTTTGCCATGCTCATGTGGAGCGTCTTCGCGAGCGCGAAGCCGATACCGTAGCCGAGCAAGTTGTGGAGCATGACGACAAGCATGATGAGGAGGCCCGTCTCCATGATGCGCTGAGAGCTGACGGCGACGACGCCGCCAACGATGAGCACGATGGCGATGACGGAGACGAGCGGCAGGAGCTTCACAACTTTCTGCACCGTGCGTTCGAAGAACGTGTTGATGAGGATGCCGGCGACGATCGGCACGATGACGACCTGCACGATGGAGAGCATCATGGCCGAGAGCGAGATATCGACCCACTCGCCCGCGAGCCACCACGTGAGGAGCGGCGTCACGACCGGCGCGAGGATCGTCGTCGTCATCGTCATGGAGACGGAGAGCGCGACATCGCCGCGTGCGAGGTACGTCATGACGTTCGACGACGTACCGCCCGGACATGTGCCGACGAGGATGACGCCAGCGGCAAGTTCTGGCGGCAGGCCGAAGCCTTTTGCGAGCAGCCATGCGAGGCCCGGCATGATTGTGAACTGCGCGAGCGCACCGATGAACACATCACGCGGACGCTGGAACACGAGCTGGAAATCTTTGAGCCGGAGCGTCATGCCCATGCCGAACATGACGATGCCGAGGAGAATCGTGATTTTCGGTGCCGCCCATTGGAACGTCCACGGCTGGAACAGCGCGATGGCCGCGATGAGGATGACGAAGACCGCCATATACTTCGAGATGAATCCGCTGAGTTTTTCGAGTTGCTTCATGAAATGATGACTTCCTTTCTCACGAAATTGTATACAATATTACAACTCTGAAAATCATCTGTCAAGCGGTCATTTGTCCTCCGCACGCAAAAATCCCGTTCCGAACATCTGGAAAGATGCAGGAACGGGATGATTTTACGAAATCATATCAGGTATCGCACATACACGTAAACCGTCGAGAGCAGAATCGTCAGCAGCATGATGGGGAAACCGATCCAGAGGTAGCGGATGAACGTGATCTTGACGCCGCGTTCGGCCGCGAGGCCGGCGACGATGAGATTCGCCGACGCGCCGACGAGCGTGCCGTTGCCGCCGAGGCAAGCGCCGAGCGCGAGGCTCCACCAAACGGGGTCGAGATTCGAGACGCCCATGGCACCCATATTTTGGATGAGCGGGATCATCGTCGCGACAAATGGGATGTTGTCGAGCACGGACGAGACGATGGCCGAGAGCCAGAGCACGAGGAGCGACGTCGTCGTGACATCGCCGCCCGTGAGCTCGATGGCCATCGTCGCGAGATCGCGGATGATGCCGGTCTCGACGAGGCCGCCGACGGCGATGAAAAGGCCGATGAAGAAGAAGATCGTCGCCCACTCGACGGACTTCATCGCATGCTCGACGAGGTGCGCGCTGCCGCCCGCGAGGAGCAGCAGCAGGAAGCCGCCGCCGAGCGCGATGAGCGCCGACTCGAGGCCGAGCATGGAATGCGTGAAGAAACCAAGCACCGTGAGTGCGAGCACGAACAGCGATTTCACGAGCAAGCGGTGATCTTTGATGCACTGCCCCGCATCCATGGCCATGACCTCGGCCTGGAGTTCCGGCTTCGTCTGGAGCTGTTTGCGATACAACGCCTCCATGATGAAGATGACGACGAAGAGGTCGAAGAACGCGATGGGCGCGAGGTTTTCGATGAAGGCCATGAACGTGAGCTCCGGCGCCGCGCTGCCGATCATGATGTTCGGCGGGTCGCCGATGAGCGTCGCCGTGCCGCCGATGTTCGACGCGATAATCTGCGTCAGGAGGAACGGCATCGGCGAGATGCGGAGCTTCTGCGTGATGGAGAACGTCACGGGCACCATAAGGAGGACCGTCGTCACGTTGTCAAGGAAGCCCGAGAAGACGGCCGTGATGAGCCCGAGGTAGATGAGGATCTTGCGCGGCTCGGCCTTTGCCTTTTGTGCGGCCCAGACAGCCACGAAATCAAAGAGGCCCGTGTGGCTCGTGACACCGACGAGCACCATCATGCCGACGAGCAAGCCGAGCGTGTTGAAATCGACGTGATGCAGCGCCGTGTCCATGCTCAAGACGCCCGCGTACAGCATGACGAGCGCGCCGAGCACGGCCGCGACCGTCCGGTGGATTTTCTCCGAGACGATGACGACGTACATGAGGATGAAGACAATACCGGCCAAGACTTCCATAATGAAAAACGCCTCCTACAGCTGGTGTTGAGCGGCCTCGTCTAAAAAAGCGGAGCCTGATGTTGACCAGTCTCCGCCTTGAGGTGCCCGCTTTTGTTTGTTGTCTTATTTTATCATGAATAGTAAGGACTTGACAAGCGTTTCAGCAATATTTCGTCACATTTCTTTGCCCGGCGCCGGGAAGCGATAGCGCTCGAACTCGATCCAGCCGACTGCCTTGCCGACGCGGTAAAAAATGAGGCGGTCCGGCGTGTCGATGCCTTTCGTCCACTTCACGAAATCATAGGCGACAGCGCCCTTCCCCACGAGATCCGTCTGCCCGACGCGGCCGCCAATGACCATCTCGGATTGCAAGACGCTCGTGCCGAAGCGCGGCTCCGTGATGAGGAGCGGTGCCGGCTTGCCGCCGTCGCGGCTCTTGCGCGCGAGCTTGATGACGAAGCGCCCTTCTTTGTCCTGCTCGGGCGTGACCGTGATCTCCGCATACGCGTCGCCCGATGCGAAGAGGCGAAACATCTCCGGGTGCTTGCGGTCGAGGCCGTCACGACGATAGCCGTCCGGCAGTTTGTTCTGCACGGCAAGCATGTCGCGGCGCGCGGAAAACAGCGCGTCCTGCCCGCCTTTCGCTTTTGTCGCGGCATATGACTCGATCTGATAGCGATACGCTTCCTTGTTGTCCGCTTCAACGCCGACGCCCTCTTGGAAGTCGCGGCTCATCTGGTTGGCCGCAGAGATGAACTGCGTATCTTTTTCGCCCGCGACAAATTTCGCGCGCTCGTCCTCATAGATGCGGCGATGCAGCTCGTGCGCTGTCTCGCGGCTCTGGAGCGTGCCCGTGCCATCGGCAAAGAGCTCGGCGAGCTCGTTCATGCTCTCGTGATCACCGTAGATCGTGCCAACCGTAAAGAATTTCACGGCGAGATCAATGTCCGGCTGCCCTTCTGCCATGCCGATGCCATCGCGCGCGAATTTGCCGAGCTCGCGCGCGTACTGTGCCTTGTGCGTCGTCTCCCAGAGCGTCATGTAGCAGCCATAGGCGACGTTCTCGTCCTTGGCATACAAACGGTTGCCCTTGCGGCAGCCTTCGGCCGTTAGAGCGAGCGCCGTCTCGTTGCCGTCCGCCGCGAGCTCTTCGGCGAAGGCCCGGCAGATGGCGAGCTCGCGGTCATTTGCGGTTTCGAGCCATTCTTTGCGCTCATATTTTTTCAAAAAGCCGAGCTTGTCCCAATACGAGAACGAGCGCTCCGTCACCGGCTTGTCTTTTTCCTCGAGATACCAGCGGATGATCTCCATCGCGATGGCGAGGTCTTCCTCGAGCGCGATGGCCGTGTGGTAATCTTTCTGCGGCATACCGCCGATGAGCGTCCAGACGCGGTAAAAGACATCGCACTCGTCGACGATGAGCCCGCGCACGCGATTCGGGAGCTCCTTCTTCGTCTGCTCGTCAAAGCCCGAAGCCGTGAGGATGCCGAACGGCGCGAGATGGTAAATCGGATACCACCACGCGAAAATCGCATCGTAAACCGTCGGATTCTTGTGCTGGATGTTATCGAGCGCCACTTGCAAATCCTCGAGCGTCATCTGGTACGGCTCGGGGAACGTATAGTCCGCGAACAGCGTGCGCAATTGGTCGAGCGTGATCTTCTTTTCCTCAAAGCCGAATGTCTCTTCATAACGCGCGATTTTTTTCATCTGTTCCGATGTAAAAACACGAGCTGCCATCGATTATTCCCTCTTTCCACGCAAGAGCGCGATTTCCTTCGCATAGCCCGCCGCATCGTTCGGCGTCTCCAGGATGAACGGAAGATCGCGCAGCGCTTCGTGATTCACGACGCGCACGAGCGCATCAAGTCCGATCTCGCCCGCGCCGATCTTCGCATGGCGATCCTTGTGCGCGCCGCAGACGTTCAGGCTGTCATTGAGATGCACGGCGCGCAGGCGGTCGAGGCCGATCACGTTGTCAAACTGCGTGAGCACGCCGTCAAGATCGTGCACGATGTCATAGCCCGCATCCCAGACATGACAGGTGTCAAAGCAGACGCCGAGATGGTCTGCAAGCTCGACATGGTCGATAATCGCGCGCAGTTCTTCGAACGTCCGTCCGACCTCCGAGCCCTTGCCCGCCATCGTCTCTAAGAGCACCGTCGTCGTCTGCTCCGGCTTCAGCACGCGATTGAGCTGCGCTGCAATGAACTCGATGCCTTGCGCTGCGCCCTGCCCGACATGGCTGCCGGGATGAAAATTATAAAGCTGATGCGGTGTGCTTTCCATGCGCACGAGGTCGTCGGCCATCATGGATTCTGCAAACGTGCGCAGATTTTCTTTCGCCGCACAGGCATTCATCGTGTACGGCGCATGCGCGACGATGGGGCCGAACGCGTGCGCCTTCATGAGATCGCGCAACCGCGCCGCGTCGTCCGGGTCAATGTCCTTCGCCTTGCCGCCGCGCGGATTGCGCGTGAAAAACGCGAACGTCGTCGCATCGAGATCGAGCGCCGCCTTGCCCATGGCCTCGTAGCCTTTCGACGACGACAAGTGGCAACCGATGTAGAAAGCACCCATTTACTTCACCCGATACGCCGCGACGATCTCGCCCTCGTAGATGATATGGTTGTCGCGCTTGCCGTCCTTCTCAGGATAGAACTGTTCGCGATTCTCCCTCGTCATCGCCATCGGGTCTTTCTGCTGCTTGAAAACGACCTTGCATTCGAGCGTCAACGGGAACTCCTGGATGGCCGGCACATCATTCACTTCTGGTTCAACGAGTGTCAAACCACACTCTTTCACCTTGTCCATGTCGCGCCCGCTCTTCGAGCCACAGACGCCAAGCACCTTCTTCGCCTGCTCGCCTGCGCCAATCGCGATGTTGAACTCACCCGTTTTGTCGAGCAGTCCCTTCGTGAACCGGCTCTCGCGCACATACGTCGTAAACGTCGGATGCCGCCAGTCAATGCCGAGCGCACCCCAAGAAATCGTCATCGCATTGACCTTCTCGCCATCCTTCGTCACAAGCAGCACGCCCGTCTTCACGGACTCGAGGATTTCTTTGGCATTTGCCAGTACGTCGATTTGTTCTTTCATGTTGCATACTCCTGTTCTATCAAGCATTTTCAATTTATCACAATTTCCCAATATCCAAACCTGCGCCCATCTTTTCTTCTCAGAATCCCCTTCTTTTGAAGGTCAGGCAAGATACGACGAATTGTCCCAAGAGAAATATTTGTACGCTCGGAAAGGGCTGTTTGTGTCAAGGTTGGTTCTTTTTCCAATGTCTTTAATACAACTTGCTCCTTCGAGTTCAACTTCGCGCTCAATTTCTCCAACATCTCATTTTTTGAGAGGTTGGAATCCATATTCGCATCCAAGTTCGCATTTACCCTATCAGACTGGTTCGATAGGATAGTTTTTTCTAACTGGTTAGTTAATTGGGTAGTATCTTGGGTGGTCTTCCGATACATATTGATGCGGACGGCACTTTCAAAGTCTCTGAACTCCACATCCGGCAATCCATACGCCTTGCAATCCCGAATCATGTTCGGAATGCCATTTAGTACCTTGGGCAATTAATTGTTTTGGTTCAATCACAAAACTTGTGGGATTGAATAGTTTCGAAGAATAATTCATGTTGTCAAAAAAGAAGACATCCACTAAGATGTGGAAATGCATCTAGCAAATGTAAATCCACACAAAGGAATGTCCTCTACATGGATTATATCGAAAATCTTCAGTTTGAGCAACTCTC
>Ga0256404_1012223_pt1 | contig 11214 bp, 7 predicted proteins | sample RumenRJG_01DNA_FD_185990 | JGI IMG/M metagenome (GOLD analysis project Ga0256404, IMG submission 185990) | Bovine rumen microbial communities from Lethbridge, Alberta, Canada - RJG_01 | ecosystem: Host-associated > Mammals > Digestive system > Stomach > Rumen | place: Canada: Alberta | collected... | reverse complement strand
TCGATGGTCTTTGTATGGTTTCTGTTCTTAGGGGTACCTGTGGGTATTCAGATGAACAAGTGGGGGCGTAAGAATACCGTCCTCTTAGGTATGGTGGTGACCATTGTGGGTATGATGATTCCTCTGATAGGCACTTCATGGGCCTGCATTGTGGGCTATGCCGCCTTAGGTATCGGCAATGCCATCCTGCAAGTATCGGAGAACCCGCTCATTAAGAATGTGGTGACAGACGAAAAGATTCTCACCAGTTCGTTGACGGCAGGTCAGGTAGTAAAGGCCATCTCGTCATTCTGTGGCCCATTCATCATGCTTCTTGCTGTAAATGTATTAGGTGGTGGTGACAAACAGAACTGGTATCTGGCCTTCCCCGTACTCGGTGTCATCACACTACTTTCTGCTCTATGGCTCATCGTTTCTCCTATTGAGCGTGAGCCAAAAGAAGAAACGAACATTAGCGTAGGACAAACTTTTGGTTTACTGAAAAACAGTACCATTTTGCTCCTTTTCTTCGGCATCTTCTTTGCCGTAGCTATCGACGTCGGTACCAACTTCGTATCTTCCAAGGTCATGATCAGTCGTTATGGTTGGTCGTTGGAAGAGGCAGGTATTGCTCCTCAGACCTATTTTATTTGTCGTACCATTGGTGCATTCTTAGGTGTATTCCTTATGACCAAGATAAAAGATATGACCTATTTCCGTCTGAACATACTAACATGTATCGTGGTCATTCTCTCCTTGGCATTTATTCAGTTGCCTGCCACATGGACTCTGGCACAAATTGGAGCCATTGGTTTCCTGTGCTCCTGCATCTTCCCCATCATTTACTCGATGGCAGTACAGGCTCAACCCGATAAAGCCAATCTTATCTCCGGATTGATGATTACTGCTGTAGCTGGAGGTGGAGCAGCTACTCCATTGATTGGTTTGGCTACTGATGCAGCAGGTACAATTACAGCCGGTGTCTTGGTGCTCCTACTCTGTGCCGGCTATCTTGCCTATTGTGCATTTGGCGTGAAAACAACAAAACAAACTATATAATGGAACAGAAAAATACAATGAAGCCATACGTTATTGGCTTGGATTTGGGAGGTACGAACTCCGTGTTTGGCATCGTCAATGCCCGTGGTGACATCAAGGCAACAACCGCTATCAAGACTGGTGGCTTCACGAGTGCCGATGCGTATGTGGATGCTTGCGTTAATGCCCTGCAACCTATTATAGAAGAGGTGGGAGGCATTGATACCATTTTGGCAATGGGTATTGGGGCACCCAACGGTAACTATTATCATGGTACCATCGAGTATGCGCCCAATCTGCCCTGGGCTCACGATATCATCGTTCCCTTGGCTGATATGTTCAGTGAGCGTCTGGGTATTCCCGTTGCGCTGACCAATGACGCCAATGCTGCTGCCATCGGTGAGATGACTTATGGTGTGGCTCGTGGCATGAAGAACTTCATCGTTCTCACTTTGGGTACTGGTGTGGGCAGTGGTGTTGTCGTTGATGGAAAGTTGGTTTATGGTTCCAATGGCTTTGCCGGTGAATTGGGGCATGTATCGACACACTGTCATGAAGGTCGTCAGTGTGGCTGTGGGCGTAAGGATTGTCTGGAAACTTATTGCTCTGCAACGGGTTTGGCTCGTACTGCACGTGAAATCCTAGTGAAGGATGCCCGTCCCTCCATACTTCGCGGCCTGAGTCCTGAGCGAATTACCTCGCTCGATGTGAGCATTGCCGCAGAGAAAGGTGACGAGATAGCACAAGAGATCTATCGCTTCACAGGCCACATGCTGGGTGAGGCGTGTGCCAACTTTGCCGTCTTCTCTGCTCCAGAGGCTTTTATCTTTTTCGGAGGTATGACAAAGGCTGGCGAGTTGATTATGAAGCCTATTCGCGAGCGTTATCTAGAAGAGGTTCACCCCCTCTTCAAGAATGTCAAGTTCCTCGTTAGTGGTCTTGACGGCAGTAATGCTGCAGTACTGGGTGCCTCAGCCGTAGGCTGGGGATATAGTTCTTTGTTCAATGTCTAAAATGAAAGGAGAATAGGTCCATTCCTCAATATCTGTATTTCAATGAAACCGTATAAGTTTGAACCTTATCTGAAGACAACCCTGTGGGGTGGCTATCAGATTGCACCCTTCAAGGGTATCTTTACCGCTCAGCCCAATATCGGCGAGAGTTGGGAAATTAGTGGTGTGCCAGGGCATGAAAGTGTGGCTATAGAGCGCGGTCTCATCGATGATGTAGATGTGGGTCTAACACTTACGCAACTCATCGAAAAATACAAAGGTCTGCTCATAGGCCAGAAAGTTTATAAGAAGTATGGCAATCAGTTTCCGCTGCTGGTCAAGTTTATCGACTCCCGTCAGGATCTCTCTGTACAAGTTCACCCTGATGACAAATTAGCACAGGAGCGTCACGGCTGTCAGGGTAAGACAGAAATGTGGTATATCATCAAGAGCGATGTGGGCTCGAAGATTTATGCCGGATTGAAGAATAGTATCACCCCTGACGACTATGAGCAGTTGGCAACTGCCGAACCTGTAAATGGTCACTCTCCCATGCAGGATGTCATTGCCACCCATGAGGCGCATCCTGGTGACCTCTACTATCTACCTGCGGGTCGTCTGCACGCTATCGGTGCTGGCAACTTCCTCGCTGAAATTCAGGAGACCAGCGATATCACCTACCGTGTCTATGACTTTGGCAGAAAGGATGCCCACGGCAATCCCCGTGAGTTGCACATTGAACAGGCGAAGGATGCCATCGACTATCAGGTATGGCCGGAATATCGTAGTTCATATGACAGCACGCAGCCCATCTCACAGCTCATCAACTGTCCCCATTTCGTGGTGCACCGTGTGGTAGTACAGGTCGCCAAACAGGTCGATTTCCACGTTGACTCGTTCGTCATCGTGATGTGTCTTTGGGGCGAGGCCAACATCAATGGTATTAAGATACGTCAGGGCGAGACGATTCTTGTTCCTGCTAGTGAGAATGTGCTTTACATCTTTGGAAATGCATCATTCCTAACTGCAACTATCGGATAATCATGACAATGCTTGCGTAAACCTATTGTCTCTTTCGTATTATAGATAGAAACACAATAAGACAGATTTTTTTCATAAGCATAGTTTTAGTTAATTAGTAGTTTGTAGTTAGTCTCGTACTTTAGTTAGCAAGGTTAGTAATTTTTAAGGTAAAAAAGCCGACCCCTGTGAAGGAGCCGGCTTTTTGGTCTTAAATAGGGCAGACATATCATCTGTTGATTATCCGAAGTCCCAGCCTGTTTCGTAGTGGTCGAACTTAATGCCCTCGATACTGCCGAATTGGGCCAGAATTTGCAGGATATCATCCTGTTGCTTGGGTGTGAGCATGTTTTCACCGTGATGAAAACGATAGTAGGGTCCCATGCCTTTGCTAAAGTATGAGCGGACACGTTGACGTGCCTCTGCTTTTCGATAATGTGGCACATTGTCATATAAATGACTAAATCCCCAAGCCTTCCTCGCCAGCCTTTTTTCCTTGTAGCATGGGCACTCGCTTTCCTGCCAGGCAGTAGGATACACAGCCTGACCAATGAATCGATCCTGCTGGTTGGTCAACACCCTGGCCAGATAGTGCATACAGGTGTCCTTGCGCTTGCACGTATCGTTGAAACATCGGGCATAGCCCCAAGGAATATTTTCCGCTTTCAATTCTTTTTCTTCCATATCTCTTAACTCTTAATTCTTAACTCTTAACTTAAAAATCCCTCATCTCTCCCATAATCTTTGGAATCGCCTTTGTATAGAGGGGTTTGAGCACGGGAGAGATTTTTTTCATCTCTCCCATATCTCTCCTTCATCTCTCCCGTCACCCTCATGCAACTTTCAGGGGTACCACCTCATAATAGGCTACATGGGAATGTTCCTTGTGTTTGAAACCAAGAGCCGAGATGGTCTTTCCGAGCCTTACCTTGTTGCCAACGGTGTTCTGTAGAGTAGGGTAGTCCTTCTGCATAAGGCTAATCATCTCGCCACAGTTCATGGTCTTCACCACCTCGCCCTCATGAGGCTGACGGAAGCAGGCCAAAAATATCTCGCCCAGGTCCTTTTTCTCCATGAAGTCTTGGTTCAGTTGTTGGATGCGGGCCACCTCATCGTTGTTGAACCAGTAGGGTGCCTTTTGTTTCAGCAACTCATATTTTACCTGTGCATACAACTGACCATAGTCTATGTCGCCCGTGTTGTCAATCATTTGACTGTCAGGAATCTGGATGCAGATGTAACGACGCGAGCCTGTGACATCTTTCAGCGGATGGCGGTTGTTGGTGGTTGCCACAAATGAGGCAAATCGTGGGCGGTCCTCCTGGGCACGTCCGAAGATAGGTCGTCCGTTCACCTTGCTGACACTTAGCGTCTGCTTCAGCGACGACTGCTGAGAGGGACGGATGGCATCGAGCTCGTCCAGGTTGACGAAGAGATTGTTCGTCAGCGCCATCTCCTTGTCGAACTTGTTCGACAGGTTCAGGTGGTCCAGATAGTACTGACGCAGATGCTGAGGCAGCAAACGGCGTACGAAAGTGGTCTTGCCACAGCCCTGTGCACCAATCAGCGTTGGTACACACTCGTTGCCGTGCAGCATATCCATCTGCATCCAATGGGCCACAGCCGAGCGCAACCAGATGGTCAGAAAGTTCACCTGTTCAGAGGTGATGCCAGGAATGCGTCCGAAGATGCGGGCAATGTGGTTCTGGCCGTCCCATTGGGGCAGGCTGTTCAGGAAGTCCAGAACGGGATTGTATTCAGGAACCTCCTCCGACTGCACATATTCCGTAATCTCCGTTTTCGGACTGCCCTTTTCCATCACCTGTTCGCGCTTGGCACGAATCACGATGCTGTTCAGAGCAGCCTGTGTCAACGGCCTGTAAATCAATTCAGCCTCATCAGAGGCGCCAGAGAGTGTTGCCCCAGTTTCCTTGGGCAGGATTGCACGCTCGGCTTTGCCGCTTGGCATCGCCAAGAACTCTACCTTCCCGTTCAGGACATTCCTACGGAAACGATAGTTCTCGTTGAGGAACAGCTCGATGACGAGCGTTGCCTCCTGTGAAGCAGCAAGTGCCTCACCATTGGTAGTCATGTTCTTGTCCATAAAATATGCTTTTCAATAAGATTATTCAGTCTCCTTGAATCCTTCTCCTTATTCTATTATTGGTGCGCTTTTCACAGCGTGTTTTCCAATGTTCGCTAACTTGTTGCAAAGATACAAATTTTTTGGGGATTCTGCAAGTCTTTTCCCGATTAATTTCTGAGTTTTTTCCAATTGTTAAAAATCGACATCAAGAGTCGACGGGAGAGATGACGGGGGTGTTGTGGGAGGGATGACGGGAGAGGTGAAGGGAGAGATGAAAAATGAGAGACTCCTTTGTTTAAAGGGCTTTCCGCTGTCTGATGGGAGAGATGAACACTTTTTTCACAATAACGCACGCTTATTTATCAATAACCCGTCCTTATTGCGCAATACTTAGCCCTTATTGGCACTAAACTTTTTGATTTAATGCTCGCTAGGCATTCCCTTAACGGGAATTGTTTATTCCCAATGTGGGAACAAAACATTCCCAGTCTGGGAATAGAATATTCCCAATGTGGGAAAAAGTCATTGTTAATGCAAAAATGACATTTTTCTTTGGCTGTTTCCTTTTTTCTTTGTACCTTTGCCCATACTTACTAACTATTGAGATATGAACGCTAACCATAAATACCGTATATTGTTGCTCATAACGGTCCTGCTGATGTCGTTAGCAGGGTATACAGCCACTATGGATGAAAAGCCAGTGGCTGGCACGCGTTGTCCGATGGTAAACCTGACATTGACAGATGGATTGGCGGGCGAGACGGTGCGTAGCTTTATGACCGACCATAACGGGCTGGTGTGGATAGCTACAACAGGTGGTGTGAATATTTTTGACGGCAAACACCTGCAAACGTTACGCATCCTAAACGATAAGGGTCATAATACAGAGATTTACGACCTGTGCGAAACGCATGACGGTACGGTATATGCCGCAACACTGCAGGGCTTGTATCGGCTGAAGCTGGCTTCGGATGGTTTTGAACAGATCTTGCCAGAAGTGAAGAGCCCTATTTCGTTGTTGGCGGTGGGTGATACTGTTTATATTGGCAGCGAACAGGGCTTGCAGTTCTGGGATGGCAAGGAATTGCATCATCAAGACGTAGGAGCCAGCCGACAGGGGCTGGATAATGTGGTACGCTATTATCAGCAGGATGAAAAAGGACACATTTGGTTCTTAGGACGACATAACCTAAAAAGCTATGAACCTAAGACAGGGCGTATCACAAGCTATGACCTCATTACGCTGATGAATGGAAAACAGGCGCTCACTCAGTTTTCCATTGTCAACGGGAAATTCTTCATTGGTACACGCAGCAATGGATTGTTTGTATATGATCCCAAGACGAGAAATGGTCACTATGTTGACGGAATAGGACAGTTGGTAACGGCAGTCAGCCTGAGTAAGGACGGCTATATCTGTGTGGCAACTGATGGTACAGGGGCTTATCTTGTAGACCCTAAGACCGAACAGGTGGTGGAACATTATAATATGGGTATAGGACAATTGCCCACGAACGCCATCTATAGCTTCTATCGTGACAAGCATGGTGTCAATTGGTTTGGAACGGTGCGCTGTGGACTGGTCTATAAGCCTCATAATAGCCGTTTGTTCAAGGTATATGAACCCGATGGCATGTCAACATTAGGCATGAACGTGCGCAGTTTTTGCATACGAGGCAGTCAAAGTGTCATAGGCCTTCAGGACGGTCTGTGGTTTGTGGATGCGGAACGACATGTCAAGAGATTCTTTACGGCAGAGGAAATGGGGGGACATATTGTTAATAACATCGTTTGGTGGCAGGGACATTACTATATAGGTATGTATGATGGTGGTGTGCGATTTATTGATCCACAGAGTCTGGCATTGGGCCAGCAGCCATTCAGTCCGCTCCTGATGAAAACCTCTGTTGGTAAGATAGTGGCAGGGCCTGACAGTTGTCTATGGATAGGGTGCAGTGACGGTCTTTTTATTATTAAGAAGGATGGCAGTTATCGGCAACTGACAGAGCAAAACTCGCATATCGTGGGTGGTATCATCATCGACATTACCTTCGACCGTGATGGCAATGCATGGCTCTCGGGAGCCAAGGGCCTATCGCTCTATAGTGCCGCCAGCCGAGATATTGTAGCGACAAAGTTCCCGTCTGGATTCTGGAACGAAGAACCCTATATGCGCGGTTGTTTGGGAAGCGATGGGACAGTCTATATGCGCAACGGACCACAGCTATTTTATACCCGCAACAACATGAACGACTTTGGCGAGATTAAGCTACCGCTGATGTTGTCAGACAGGTGGTGCCGCAGCATGACAGACGATGGTAAGGGTCATCTGATGCTGGCCTCGGAGCGTGGTCTGCTTCATATGAATCCTGATGGTGGTGAACTGGTCCAGATGGGACCAGGTGAGGGACTGATAGGCAACCAAATGAGTGAGGTGTGGTTGGACAATAACGAACAGCTATGGGTGGCTACGTCGAATGGCTTGTTTACGTCTTTACGAGAAAACTTTGACCACTGGCTTGCTAGTCGTCAGTACAAGGTTATGCTTTATCCTGTGCGTAAGGGCAGCGATCAACTGACGCCACGAGAGATGAGCATCATGGTCGAGAACAGCCTGATCAGTCTCAGTTGGAATTTCACTTCACAGGTGCTGCAAGCTGAGCCAGTATTAGTGGACTATGCGCCACAACAAGGTCGATTGTATGAATACCGAGTGGATGGTGGCGAGTGGCAACAGATTGACAATGGTGAGCCTATTGACGTGCGCCACCTGTTGATGGGACAGCACACATTGACAGTACGCCTGATGGGAGTTAAGGGTACGGAAACCACTTGGGAGTTGATGGTAAAACCTTCCGTATGGGCTTGGCTGGAGTTGATACTCTTTATCATTGCCGTCGTCTCTTTATGGCTATGGTGGCGCTATAGGAAGTACACCAAGAAAGTGATTGCTGAACATCAGATGACAGAGCAGGCACTCATTGAAGAGAGTGAAGAGTTCTTAGCAGAGCTAAGCGGCGTAGCCGAGCGAAGAGTGAAGAGTGAAGAATTTACTGCCGTCATTGACGAAATGACACAAAAGTACCAGAAAGTGAAGATTGACGAGGAGGAATGTTCCGACATTGTCAAGCGCATGAAGGAATACCTAGAGCGAGAACGTGTCTATACCAATGCCGACTTGAAGATGAAGGATTTGGCCGATGTGCTGCACTTGTCGGCACCGAAACTCTCGCAGGTCTTCAATATCTATCTGGGCGAGAACTATTATGACTTCATCAACCGCTACCGTCTGGATGAGTTCAAACGACTGATAGCAGAGGGTAAATACAAGCAATTTACCATTACGGCACTCTCCGAACAATGCGGTTTCAAGAAGTCGAATTTCTTCTCTACATTCCGCAAAGTAGAGGGTCTTACACCTGCTGAATATCTGAAAAAACAAGGTGTTAAGGTATAGCTAATTTAGACAGACTAAAACAAAAGGCGCTGAAAATGAGATAGTTAATCAATTTGGACTACTGGCTAAACCAGTTGGCTGCAAGCAAGGAGAAATTTCTTGTTTGCAGTCTTTTTTTTGTTTTACTTTGCAGCAGAAAATCATTAAAACAATTAGCGTATGACTACTATCGAACAATCAAACCGCCAGATGATAGGCAATGCTTATCAACAGGTAAGACAGGAAGTTTTTTCCATTTTCCGTCAGGCATGTATCGCAGAGGATACGTGTGAGGATCTCGTACAGGAAGTTTTCGTAAAGGTGTTGGGCATGGACATCATCATCGAGAGCCAGTTAAAAGGTCTCATTGTGACAATGGCCTACCAGAAGCGAGTAGACTACCTGCGTCGTCGCGCATGTATTAATAAGGTACGCGAGAACATCGGTTGGATGATGGAACGCAGCTATGCCAATACCGACGCAGAGGTGAACGATATCCTGAAGGTGGAGATGAATGCTATCAATACTATGTCGGAGAAAGATGCCCAGATTTACCAGATGACTCGTTTTGAGGATAAGACCGCTGATGAGATTGTGTTGGAGACAGGACTCTCAAAGCGAGCTGTTGAGTCACGTATCTATCGCACTCGTAACTTGGTACGCAGTCAGGTTCGTGAGGCAATGGGCTTTTGATTAGTTTTTGCATTATTCTTGTATACAAAATAAAAATCTAATTCGTTATTATAATTAAAAACCAATTCGTTATGAAGGAAAAAAGAAAATGGTTTCTTGCCTTGTTCCTGATGTTGGCTACGCTGACGTGGGCTCAGGGCACTATCACTGTCTCAGGACAGGTGACAGACCAACAGAACGAGCCGCTGATTGGCGTGACGGTCCTTATAGACGGTCAGCAGGCTGGCGGCACAGTGACAGACTTTGACGGTAACTATACCATCAAGGCTCCTGCTAAGGCAACGTTGAAGTTCTCGTATATTGGTTACGCAGACCAACGGGTGCCGGTAGGTGGTAAGAACGTCATCAATGTAAAGATGAAAGAAGATGCCGAGTTGCTGCAAGAAGTGGTAGTTGTCGGCTTCGGTACGACGAAGAAGGAGTCGCTGACAGGTGCTGTGTCCGTAGTTGATGCCAAGGCATTTGAAAACAAAGGATCGCTGTCAAGTCCCATGGAAGCCTTGCAAGGTGAGGTGCCGGGTGTTATTATTACCCGTTCGAGCTCTGCTCCTGGTGAAGAGGGGTGGAACATGAAGCTGCGTGGTTCGGTTTCAAAAAACTCTGGTGGTCCGCTGGTCATTATCGATGGTGTGGCAGGTGATATGAACACCATAAATGCTAATGATATTGAGTCCATGAACTTCCTAAAGGACGGTTCGGCAGCCATCTATGGTAGCCGAGCTGCCGATGGTGTAGTCATCATCACAACTAAGAAAGGTAAGGAAGGAAAGGTGAAGATCAATTACAGTGGTTCTATTACTGTGAAGACCGTAGGTCTGCAGCCAGAAACGATGTCGCTCACAGAGTGGGCAGACGGACTGATGCAGTGTTTGGAGAACGATAATAACACTTCGAACGTATGGTACACTTACGGTCAGTTGGCCAAGCAGTATGCAGGTCGTTACATCGATTTGTCGCAGAGTGCCAATCCTTTTGGTTCTGCAGCCTTTACCGATGTTGCCGACTTCGTTTTTGCAGATGTTGACTGGTTGGGTGGACTTTTTGGCAATGCCTATAACACAGAGCATAACCTGAGTGTGAGCGGTGGAACCAACAAGAACAGTTATCGTATTTCGTTGGGATATAACTACGATGGTTCTAACCTGCAGTATGGTAACAACTCGAACAAGCGTTTCAACGTTCGTTTCAATGATACTTACAAATTTAACGATAAGTTGTCGTTACAGTCGAGCATCGGCTACTTCCGTAAGGAACAGGTTGCTCCTACCCGTATTGCTGCAGCGCTGACGACCTCATTGCCTCAGCCTGGTCTGCCTATGGCGGCTGTGAACGGCAAGGGCTATGCATGGGGTACTTGGGGCTCTCCCGTTGCCAAAGTGGAAGAGGGTGGTGACAAGACTACCAGCGTTTCACGTATCGATATCAGTGAGACACTGAATTATGATATTACAGACTGGTTGACAGCCAATGTCAACTTGGGTTACAACACTGCTGATAAGATGGTGGATGAGGTTCAGAATGCAGTACAGTTCTATAACATAACAGGAGAGATGCCGACGCTGACTGATCCTGTACAGTCGAAGTCCTACTACCAGCAGAATTCAGAGCGTATTGACAACTACTCATTCTCTGCTTACGTCAATGGTCATAAGCAGTTTGGCGATCACAACCTTTCATTGACCTTGGGTACACAGTATGAATTCAAGGAGTATAAGCAGTTTGGCGTTCGTGCTACCGACATCCTGGATGGTCTGGAGGTGGTCAATGGTACTGGCGATATTACCTTGCAAAATGTAGGCAAGTATCAAAACAGCATCCTCTCATATTTCGGTCGTTTCAACTACGACTACCTGGGACGTTACCTCGTAGAATTCAATGGTCGTTACGACGGTAGCTCGAAGTTCCTGCCCGAGAACCGTTGGGACTTCTTCTGGGGTGTCAGTGCTGGTTGGCGTCTGTCGGAAGAACCA
>Ga0256404_1012221_pt1 | contig 11215 bp, 8 predicted proteins | sample RumenRJG_01DNA_FD_185990 | JGI IMG/M metagenome (GOLD analysis project Ga0256404, IMG submission 185990) | Bovine rumen microbial communities from Lethbridge, Alberta, Canada - RJG_01 | ecosystem: Host-associated > Mammals > Digestive system > Stomach > Rumen | place: Canada: Alberta | collected... | reverse complement strand
CGCGCCGGAGCGCCTGGGCCACAATCTTGTCCACGCTCTGCAGCGCGCTTTTGGGCAGGTCCTTCTGTTGATACGCCGCCACCTCTTTCCACAGGCCGGCATACGTCTGCGCAAAACCCGCCAGCGAGAACAGGGCGAGCACGATACTAAGCAACAGGTTTTTCATGATTGTTTATTCCGTATAATTTTTCATCGTCAGTTTCCCTTCATCGAGCACCACGTAGGTATACTTGCTTATCCATTCGCCCAGGATGATGAAGCGTGTCTTGGGGCTCAGCATCTCGTCCACCTCCACATGGTAGTGGCCGAACAGAAACGCATCGGTCTCGGGATGGTCCTTCAGGTAGTGGCGTGCGAACACGGCCAGGCCTTCCTTCTCCATGCCTTCGAAATGGCCTTCCTCTTGCTCGTGCTTCTTGCGGCTGTGTTTGGCCCAAGTATAGCCGAACCACATGGCCCAGCGGGGATGTATCGATGCGAACAGGCGCTGGCAGACGCGGTTATGGAACATCCAGCGCAGGGCCAGATACTTCTTGTCCGTGCGGTCCAGGCCGTCGCCGTGGGCCATGAAGAGATTCACGCCCTGCAGTTTCACCGTCAGGGCCTCGCGGTGCAGTGTCACGCCACATTCTTTCTCCAGATAGTCGCCGCACCAGAGGTCGTGATTGCCGGTGAAGACATGCACCTCCACGCCCTGGTCGCACAACTCGCCCAACTTGCCCAGGAGGCGTGTGTAGCCCTTGGGCACCACATAGCGGTACTCGTGCCAGAAGTCAAACAGGTCGCCGAGTATATAAATGGCCGAGGCCTCGTGGCGGATGCTCTCCAGAAAGGCCACCAGCCGGCGTTCATTCTCGCGCCAGCGGCCTATGGCCCATGAGCCGAGGTGCGCGTCGCTGAGGAAATAGACTTTTTTCATTTCTATATGCGTTTTCGTGCGAACTAAATCGGTTTTCGTCCGTTCCAAATCCGTTTTCGGCTTTCAGAGCCCTGCCGGCGGTTACAGAAATCCCAGGTCGGCCTTGGCCTCCTCGCTCATCATGTCCTGCGTCCACTCCGGTTCAAACACCAGATTGACCACCGCCGAGGTCACGCCTTCGATGGCCACCAGTTTCTGGCGCACGTCCTCCACGATGTAGTCGGCCAGCGGACAGCCCGGGGCCGTCAGCGTCATGTCCACGTCGAGCGTGCCGTCCTCCTCGTGGTAGTCCACCTTGTAGATGAGGCCCAGATCGTAGATGTTCACGGGTATTTCGGGGTCATAGACCGTTTTGAGGGCTTCGACGATGCTCTCTTCAATCTGCAGTTTCTTGTTTTCTTCCATATTCTCTTTTACGTTTCTTACGGTAGTCTGCCCTGCTCGGCATAGCTGTAGTACCGGTCGCCATGCACTATCAGGTGGTCGAGCAGGCGGATGTTCATCACACGGCAGGCCTCGCCCAGGTTGCGCGTCGTAGTGTCGTCCACCGCGCCGGGCTTGAGCGACCCCGACGGATGGTTATGAGCCAGGACAATAGCCGTGGCGTTCTTCAGCAGAGCCAGTTTCAGCACCTTGCGGATGTCGGCGCTGACCGATGTCAGGCCCCCCGTGCCGATACATTCCTTCGAGATGAAATGGAGGCTCTGGTTGAGCAGCACCACCCAGCACTCCTCCTCCGTCTTGTCCCAGAAGAGCGATTTCAGGCACGTGTGGAACACCTTGTCCGAGTTGTCCAGTTTCGCCTTCGGCCGCGCGTCCTTCACCATGCGGCGGCGCCCGAACTCGCAGGCGGCCATCAGCGTCACCGCCTTGGCCTGCCCGATGCCTTTGAAGGCCGTCAGCTGGTCGTAGGTCAGTTCGCCCAGTTTGTCCAGGCTGTCGTCGCACGAGGCCAGCACCTCACGCATCAGCTCCACGGCGTTCTGCGACGGAGTGCCCGAGTGAATGAGTATGGCCAGCAGTTCGGCGTTGCTCAGGGCCGAAGCCCCTAAGCTCAGACAACGCTCGCGCGGACGGCTGTCCTCGCTCCACTCGTTGATCGACGCGCGGCGGGCCGCTGCGGGCTCCACCGGCGGCTCATCATGCAATTCGCCCAGCCGCTCCAGCAGACGCCGGCGGCCGGCCAGTTCGTCTTCACCCGGTTTCATCACTTGTAGAAGTTATCTTTGAACGCCTCAAACGAGGCCTTGCCTCTCACACACTGCCGCCACCAGGCCCGGAGGAAGCCCGAGCCGTAGCCCGTCAGCTGCACAAACGAGGCGACGACGGACTTCAGACCTATCACCACGCTGCGGTTGCGCACGGAGGCATCGACAAACAACATCAGCGCGTACAGCACGATTGGCAGCAGGCCCAGCCCCATCAATGCCCAACCGAAACTCCGGTTCATGTGGTCGGGACCTATTATATATAGGTACAGACCGGCCAAGAACAGGCACAGCAGGGCGGCCACGCCCACCGTGAACACGGCAGGCAGCAGGTGGACCAACTTCAGCGACCCGGGATGGCGCTTCATCAGGTTGATGCGGGCGATGCCGCTGTTGTGCACCTGCTTGAAGAATTTCCGCAAGTCGGTGCGGCGCTTGTGCCACACCCAGGCTTCGGGAAAGAGGCGGCAGCGGTAGCCGCCCTTGTAGATGCGCAGGCTCAGGTCGATGTCCTCGCCGAAACGCATGGCCGAAAATCCGCCCAGGGCCTCATAGACCTCGCGACGGATGCCCATGTTGAAACTGCGGGGGAAGAATTTGTCCAGTTTCTTCCGTCCGCCGCGTATGCCACCCGTGGTGAAAAACGACGTCATGGCGTAGTTGATGGCCTTCTGCGTCGGGGTGAAGTCGGCATGGGCCCGGTCGGGACCGCCGAAGGCATCGGCCGGCTCGCGGGCCAGTTCAGCCTCCACCGCGGCCAGGTAACCGTCGGGCAACACGCAGTCGGAATCGAGAATGATGAGCCATTCGCCTGCGGCACGCTCCGCACCGTAGTTGCGTGTCTGACCGGGGCCTGAATTGGGCTTTTCCAGGTAACGCACGGGCAGGCTGGCCTGATACTTGGCCACCACGGCGTCGCACCTTACCGACGAGCCGTCCTCCACGACGACCACTTCAAAGTCGCGCTCTGTCTGCCGCGTGAGGCTGGCCAGGAGTTCGTCCACCTCGTCCGGACGGTTATAGACCGGAATAATGATACTGTACTTCATAATTACTGCAAATTTAAGGCAAACCGAGCGAACAGGCAAACGCAACCGGCAAAATTCGTCTGTCGGGCCGAAAAAGAATTACCCTAAAATGACATCGGGCCCCCTTTTCGGGGATGCTGATAATCTAAATCCGTTTTCGTCCGGCCTAAATCCGTTTTCGTGAATTACAAGTCCGTTTTCGTGCAAAAAAAACGTCCTGAAAGCGGAAAAACGGGGGGTTCTTCTGCCCGCAAAAACACTTTTTTGCTAAAAAACACCGTTTTTCGGCAGAAAATTAACGGGGGGGCGGAACACATATGTAAAAATATATTTATCTTTGTGGCAAATACATCATTCAATACATTTTACATTATGAGAAGGACGTTTTTAATCTTGTTTTCCGCGCTCGTCGCCATGGCCTCGGGCGTGCAGGCAGCCACTGACTATGGATTTAAAATCTTAAATGTTTCAATCAATTCCGACAATTATAAGTCGCAGAATTCAGAGGGAATATGGTACTACGATCCTACGAATAATGTGCTCCATTTAAGAGAAGGTAATACGATTGTCGGCACACAAAATACACGTATAATTTATATTAACGGGGACGTGAATCCCACGTTGACCATCCAAGTGGACGGAGCATGTCGATTCAGTGGTCTCTTTTCTGAAGGGATTCTTTTTGAAGGTAACGGCAAACATACCATTTGTGGTGATGGCACATTGACGATGGAACCGGCTTTGATAAATCAACAGATAATACAATCAAGAGGCAATACGAGTCTGACCATCAAAGACGTCACCATCAATATCAAATCTTATGGCGGTTCCGCTGTAGGTTTTCTTAATATGAGTTTTTCCGAGATTATCCTGGACAATTGCGAAATCAATATCGAAACATCAAATGTCTATGCATGGTCAGCAATCAATGAGCAATCGGCAAGACCTGTTCTGAAAAACTGCGTTTTCACCAATGGATATTTCGGCACTAACGGAACGGCATATGACCCCACCGGCAAGCCTCTCAAAGAAGTGCATATCAAGCGTACGCCCATCAGTACTGTAGATATTGCCGTGGATAAACCTGTCGCAGGAAATGTGGTTTCGACAAAGTGTACGGCCAAAAGTGATAAATATTACGCAACCATTGCAGAGTGGTACAAGATTGTGGACGGCTACCAGATTAAGATGAAAGAAGGAGATGCTTTTAAAGATGGTGAAACCTATCTATTTATTGCGATACTAAGGACGACAGAAGGTTATAGTTTTGCCGACAAAGAAGACATCACTGTTTATGCAAACGGAACAGAAGGAGAAATCTATGCATATCATAATAACCAAGCAATAACGATTAATTGCACCTTTGACTCAAACGGCTTAAACACCCGCCATGACCTATGGGTGTGCGGCAGACAGGTAACCAGGGAAAACCAGTCTGACATTCTCGGCGACGGCACATTCAGTTACAGTCCGAAGAAGAACATGCTCACCGTCAGCGGAGACAAGACTTATAAAGGCAATAGCATTATCGAAAACAAAATCAAGGGACTGACCGTCTATGTTGCCGGTGATGCGACATTGAACAATCAGGAGCTCACGGCCCTAAAGTCGGAAGTTGACATGACCGTTACCGGCCCGGGCAAGTTGACCCTGTTAAGCACGAAAGATGCCGGGCTCTTCCTCAGCAAGACAGCCACACTGACTCTGAAAGACGCCTGGATTGAGGCCTCGGGACAATGGGGCATCAGCGGGCCCTACGGAAATTCCTATAACGCCAAATTGGCCGTCATCAATTCCAGGGTTGAGTCAGAGTCTACGGCCGCCGACGGGGCCGTGTGCGACTTCCGCGGCGGCATCACGCTGAGGGGATGCAAGGTCGCTATTCCTCAGAACGGCCGTGTGGACGGAGGCAGGATAGTCTATGACGGTTACCAGGCAGCCAGAAGTGTGACGATAGCATTGGCGGAGGAGGATGAGGGCTACGACCGCGCCGACGTGAACCTTGACGGTTCGGTAGATTCAGCGGACATTGTGGCCGTGATTAAGGCGATGAAATAGCTACGCCATCTCGCCACATTAAACCCGGTTATCTAATACAACAAGGCCTGTGTCGATTGACACAGGCCTTTATTATTATAAATGCAGGTTGATACCTTATATTATATTATTTAATAATACCCATTTCGCGGAACACCTTGGTGAGGCGGTCAACACCCTGGTCCACATGTTCACGGGTGTGGGTGGCCATGAGGGCGAAGCGCACGAGGGTGTCCTGCGGAGCACAGGCGGGCGGGATGACGGGATTGATGAACACGCCTTCGTCCAACGCTTTCTGCGTAACGACAAACGTCTTGTCGGTGTCGCGCACATAAAGGGGGATGATGGGCGATTCGGTTTCGCCAATCTCAAAGCCGGCGTCACGGAAACGCTGCAAGGCATAGCGGGTAACGTCCCACAGGCGCTCGATGCGCTCAGGCTCCTGCTGGATGATGTGCAGGGCTTCGAGTGCAGCGGCAGTGGCTGCCGGGGTGTTGCTGGCGCTGAAGATGTAGGTGCGTGTGTTATGGCGCAGCCAGTTGATGATGCTGCTGTCGGCGGCGATGAATCCGCCGATGGAGGCCAGCGACTTGCTGAAGGTGCCCATGATGAGGTCCACTTCGTCAGCCAGCCCGAAGTGGTCGCACACGCCGCGGCCCTGACGGCCGAAGACACCGATGCCATGGGCTTCATCGACCATGACGGTGGCGTTGTACTTATGCTTCAAGCGGATGATTTCGGGCAGGTTGGCCAAGTCGCCTTCCATGGAAAATACGCCATCCACCACGATGAGCTTGACGGCGTCTTCACGACAACTCTGGAGCTTGCGCTCGAGGTCTTCCATGTCGTTGTGCTTATACTTGAGTGCCGTAGAGAACGACAAACGACGGCCGTCCACTATCGATGCATGGTCGCGGTCGTCGCAGATGATATAGTCTTCGCGCCCTGTCAGGCAAGCGATCACGCCGGCATTGACACTGAAGCCGGTGGAGAAGCACAGGCTTTCGTCTTTTCCCACAAACTCGGCCAGTTCTTTCTCCAATTGCACGTGCAGGTCAAGCGTTCCGTTAAGGAAACGTGAACCGGCACAACCGGAACCGTATTTGTGGAGTGCCTTGCAGGCGGCATCGATGATTCTCTCGTCATAGGTCAGGCCGGTGTAGGCGTTTGAGCCAAACATTAACACCTTGTGCCCGTCCATATCTACAACGGGTCCTTGTTTGCCGTATATCTGGCGGAAGTAAGGATATATACCCCGAGCCATAAACTCTTGCGGGCGTGTAAATTCTTTTAATCTATCTTGCAGTAAACCCATAACTACTTTCCAGGTATTTCTGTCTTCGTTTGATTATAGGGTGCAAAGTTACACAAAAAAGTAAACAAACGTGCAGTTCTTAAACAAAAGTTTCTTTTTCGTTTCACTTTGCACAACCGGAGCACAGCGTGCAAACTGCTGCGGAAGCCCAAAGGAATACCCTTTTGAGGCTTTCGGCGACCGTGAATATTTATTCTTCTTTTTTTCGCTTTTGGCTATTTTTCGTAACTTTGCACGGCGATAGCGAGCGCTCCACTGCAGCAAAATCAGACTGAAATGAAAAAGACATCCGTTCTTTTCATCGTGAATCCCATTTCGGGTACCGAGAGCAAACAGCAGATTCTGCACGATGTCGAAACATATCTCGACCGGCAGAAGTTTTCCTGGCAGATAGCCTACACGGCTTATGCCGGGCACGGTGCCGTGCTGGCCACCATGGCCGCCGAAAACGGCATGGACATGGTAGTGGCTATCGGGGGCGACGGCACAGTAAACGAAATTGCCCGCTCGCTGGTTCACACACGGACCATTCTGGGCATCATCCCATGCGGTTCGGGCAACGGTCTGGCCCGCCACCTGCGCATCCCTATCGACTCGCGCCGGGCAATAGAGGTTATCAACCAGTTCAATGTTCGTGAGCTGGACTATGGGACCATTAACAAACGTCCGTTTTTCTGTACTTGCGGCATGGGGTTTGACGCAACAGTCAGCTACAAATTTGCATCTTCCATCAAGCGTGGCATGCTTTCGTACATGGAGAACACGCTGAAAGAGATTACCCGCTACAAGCCAGAGACCTACATCATCGAAGACGAATCGGGGCAACAGCAGCTGAAAGCATTCCTGCTCACCTGCGCCAACGCTTCGCAATATGGCAACAATGCCTACATCGCCCCCGAGGCCTCCATGAGCGACGGCCTGATGGACGTGACCGTCATCCGCCCATTCACCATGGTAGAGGCTCCCCAGCTGGCATACCAACTGTTCAACGGCACTCTGACCAACAAAGGCCATATCTCCATGTTCCGCTCCAAGAAACTCCACATTGTCAGGGAGCACGAAGGTGTCATCCACTGCGACGGCGACCCGTTCAAGGCCGGCAAGGAAATTACAGTGGAAATAGAGTCGAAACAGTTGCGCGCCATCACGGGCAACGACATGGAAATCAAGTCGGACACCCTGCTCCAGACCATCACCGAGGCCTTCAGTTTCTTTGTTGCCAAAGGCCAAAACACCATTGAGACGGGCATAAAACAGGCCGGCAGGGATATTCTGTCGAAACTGCAACCCAGGAAGCCGGACGAACAGAAATAGCACGCCCCTTCCTGATTCAGGCATTCCCCTATCCCATCCTTTTTTCTGTACGCGCCGCATCGGAGTCCCGAAGCGGCGCGTACTGCTTTCAAAAGCAGCCGATAAAACCTTTCGGAACTGTTGTCAGCCACCACGAACAGCGAACCGGAAAAACGAAAACGCATTTGGAAACGACGAAAACGGATATAGGAAAAACGAAAACGCATATGGCGCAACCGGAACGGCAGCCCGAAACGGCTAAGGGCTACGCGCATTGGTCTGACATCACCCGCTCAGCGCAGATAGAAGGCTTCGGTGAGGGAGCCGTAAGCCTCGCTGCGCGTACCGTCGCCATTCATCAGGCAAAGTGATTCAACGTGCAATTCGCCAGAGGTTCTCTCAAAAACGAGCACGCTCCGTTTGTATGGTTTTCCATACTTTGTGCACACATCTACCCTGCGCCTCAGAAACAAACCGTTTTGCCAGCACAACCACGCAAAACGCCCGGTGTCGCCATAGGGCAAGATAACAGAGAAACAACCATCGGGCGCCAACAGACGACCGACGGCAACGGCCAGCTGTTCATGGGTCAGACGGTCGGCGACACGCGCCTTCTGACGCGTTTCACTGCCGGCCGCAGGCGAATGCTCATAGTATGGAGGATTGCATACGACGGTGTCGAACGGGAGCGCCGGTTCGTAGGAAACGACATCGGCCGGTAAAGCCGTCAGACGCGAAGGCCAGGGCGAGGCGCGGAAGTTATCAGCCGCCTGATTCACGGCACCGGAATCAATGTCTATCGCCGTCACACGGATTTGCGGGCTTCTCTGGGCCAGCATCAGGGCCACCAGACCGCTGCCGGTGCCTATGTCGAGCGCCGATGAGCCCCGCACTGCAGCCAGAGCTCCGAGCAACACGCCGTCGGTGCCCACCTTCATGGCACAATGGCGGTGGCACACGCTGAACTGACGGAAATGAAACGTATCCTGACCCATGGAACGGCATTTTGTTGGCAAAATTAACGAAAAAACACAAGATTAGACGCTTCCCCACCAATCCAAACGCAGAAAAAATCGTAATTTTGCAACGTAATTTGCGGAAATGTGCCTGGAAACGATTTTTTACACAGAAAAAGGCGGGGCGCAACGTCCCCGTGGCACATTCTTTGCAATGGTATCGGGAACATCCGATAAACATAAAGACAGACAGACAAAATGAGCGACGAATCCAATCAGAATCCGTTTTCACTGATAGCAGACTTTGAAGGAGATATCCAAAATCTCTTTAACATAAAACTGGGCGCCTTCCTGCCCCTGCTGCCCCTGCGCAACATGGTGCTGTTTCCGGGCGTTGTCATACCCGTGGCCATCGAGCGCCAGTTTTCACTCGATGTCATCAAACAAGCCAAGGAAAACGACAGCTTCATCGGCGTGGTGTGCCAAACCAACGCCTCGGAAGACGAACCGGACGTCAACGGACTGTTCCGCGTGGGCACCGTGGCCAAAGTCATGCGCATCCTGGAACTGCCAGACAAGCGCATAACGGCTCTGCTCCAGGGCTTCTGCCGTTTCAGCATCATAGACCTGGTGCAGCGGAAACCGGTATATCTGGCCGAAATAAAAAAGATACGCGAGCCTAAATTCGACACATCCGACGAGGAATTCCGCGCACTGGTTGACGCCTGCCGCGACCTGACGTTCCGCCTGTCGAAACTGAACGGCAACCTCAGGGAAGAATCCTACTTTGCCCTCAAAAACATCAGCAACGCCATCTTCCTCATCAATTTCATCTGTTCCAATCTGCCCATCCAAACAGAGGAACGCATGGAACTGCTGCGGATAAGCAACATCAAAGAACGGGCCATCAAGCTGCTGGAAATACTCAACCGTGAAGTGCAGTACGCCTCGCTGAAGGCCAACATCCAGGAACGGGCCCGCGAAGAACTGGACCAGCAACAGAAGGAGTATTTCCTGCAACAGCAAATAAAAAACATCCAGGACGAACTGGGCGAATCGCCCGTGGACCAGGATATCCATGAGCTGCGGGAAGAAGGGGAAAAGAAGAAATTTCCCGAAGACGTCCGCAAGACGTTCGAAAAGGAATTGGCCAAGCTGGAACGCATCAACCCGCAGAGCCCCGACTACAATGTGCAGCTCAACTACCTGCAGACCGTTCTCAGCCTGCCGTGGAACGAATTCACCAAAGACAACATCGATCTGAACCACGCCGAGCGCACGCTCAACCGCGACCACTACGGACTGGAAAAGGTGAAGGAAAGAATTCTTGAGCATCTCGCCGTAATCCAACAACGCGGCGATTTCAAGGCGCCCATCATCTGCCTGTATGGTCCTCCGGGCATCGGCAAGACTTCGTTGGGCAAAAGCATAGCCAAGGCTTTGAAGCGGAAATACGTGCGCGTATCGTTGGGAGGCGTTCACGACGAAGCCGAAATACGCGGTCACCGCCGCACCTACGTCGGTGCCATGCCGGGGCGCATCATCAAGAGTCTCATCAAATGCGGCTCGAGCAACCCTGTGTTTGTACTTGACGAAATAGACAAGATTTCGGAGAAAAACATCAACGGAGACCCGTCGTCAGCGCTGCTCGAAGTGCTCGATCCGGAACAGAACGTGGCGTTCCACGACAACTTCATAGACATGGATTTCGACCTGTCCAACATACTCTTCATCGCCACCGCCAACACGCTGAGCACCATCCCAGCTCCCCTGCTCGACCGCATGGAACTCATCGAGATGACGGGCTACATCACCGAGGAAAAAGTGGAAATAGCCAAGCGCCATCTCATCCCCAAAGAAAAGAAAGAAGCCGGCTTCACGGGCAAGGACAGAATCAACATACCCAAAACGACCATTGAAGCTATCATTGAAAACTATACCCGTGAAAGCGGCGTGCGGCAACTTGACAAGCGCATCAACGAAGTATTCCGGAAACTGGCATACCGGAAAGCCAAAAACAACGGCACTCTGATACACGACGTCAAGACCGATGCCCTCGCCGAGCTCCTTGGCAAACCAATCTACCAGCGTGACAAATACCAAGGCAACGGCTACGCCGGCGTGGTGACCGGATTGGCTTGGACTTCCGTCGGAGGTGAAATTCTCTTTATTGAAACCAGCCTCAGCAAAGGCAAAGGTGCCAAACTCACTCTCACAGGCAATCTCGGCGATGTCATGAAAGAATCGGCCGTACTGGCCCTCGAATACATCAAAGCCAATGCAGACAAACTGAATATCGACTCCCGCATATTCGACAACTGGAACATCCACATCCATGTGCCCGAAGGCGCCGTGCCCAAAGACGGTCCCTCGGCCGGCATCACCATTGCCACGTCTCTGGCTTCGGCACTCACCCAACGCAAAGTGCGTGAAGCTGTGGCCATGACGGGCGAAATCAC
>Ga0256404_1012220_pt1 | contig 11216 bp, 10 predicted proteins | sample RumenRJG_01DNA_FD_185990 | JGI IMG/M metagenome (GOLD analysis project Ga0256404, IMG submission 185990) | Bovine rumen microbial communities from Lethbridge, Alberta, Canada - RJG_01 | ecosystem: Host-associated > Mammals > Digestive system > Stomach > Rumen | place: Canada: Alberta | collected... | reverse complement strand
ACGCTCGCCGACGTGCATGCCTATATCGATAGCCGCTACGGGGTGAGCCCCGTCAAGGCGTTCGACGAGGATCCGAGCATCGGCGTCTTCGCACGGCCCGATAACGGCAAATGGTTCGTGGCCACGAAGAACATCCGCTGCAGCTCGGTGGGCGCGGCGGGCGACGGCCGCGTGGACATCGTCAACCTGCGGCTCAACCCGCGCGACGTGGCCGAGCTGCGCACGCGCGAGGGGTTCCGATCCGCGTGGCACATGAATCCCAACAAGTGGGTCACCCTCCTGCTCGACGGCTCGGTGGCCGACGACGAGGTGCGCGCCCTTATCGACAAGAGCTACGCCTTCATGGCCTAGCCGCACTTGGCGCGTGGCTGCGAGCCCGCGCTTACGGAATCTCGATTTCGAAAAACGCCAGCAGCCTTCTGAACTCGTCCTGACCGTCCAGGCAGGTGCCGATAAGATACCCGCGCTCGCGGCTCCACTCCTGGAGCCCGCGATAGTAGAACGCCTTCTTCGCGTCTTCGATGATGAAGGGGACGATGCTCCAGCGCAGGCATTCTTTGAGCGCGACGAGCCTCCCGACCCTGCCGTTGCCGTCTTGGAACGGGTGTATGCGCTCGAACTCCGCGTGGAAGGCGACGATGTCCTCTATGGTTGCGGATGTGCGCGCATTCCAGCTCTCCAGAAGCTCCCTCATCCTGGCGGGGACGTCCTTCGGCGCTGTTGTCTCGCGGCCGCCGACCATGTTGGCGCGCTGCTTGTAGTCGCCGATGGAGAACCACGGAAGCGAGGCATCCCGCGTGTCGTGCTTCAGGATGCGGTGGAGCCCCTTGATCATGTCCTCGGCCAGCACGTCCTCCGCGTGGTCGATCACGTAGTCGATTGCCCTGAAGTGGTGGATCGTCTCGAGGATGTCGTCCACGGGGATGCCGTCGCCGGCGTCGATAGTCCTGGTCTCGAAGATCAGCCGCGTTTGCTCCTCGGTGAGCGTGCTGCCCTCCAGATGGTTGGAGTTGTAGGTCATGCGCACCTGCAGCTCGTGGTACAGGCCCCCGCGGATGCCCGCGTCCTTCTCCTCGCGCAGGCGCTGCAGCACCGGGTTCGCCGAGATGATCCGGTAGAGGTCCTCCGGCGCGCATCCCAGGGTGCCCGCGATTTTTTGGAGAACGATGGGGGAGACCCGCTCGCCTTTCGCGATTTTCGCAATCGTGCGCGACGAGATGCCGGGGTCGCGCGTGAGGTCGGTTCTGGTCAGGCCCTTCTCGGCCAGCTTTTGCTCGAGCCCTTCGTACGAATACAGAGCAATCACCTCCGTGATGCTTTACTTTTCGCTTCAATTATACCCATAAAAGTAAAGGTAATGCGCCCAGATTACCGCGCAAAGTAAAGGTCACGTGGCGCCTTTGCCCGCAGCAGTTCTGTCATAATCCAAGCAGGTCTCTGCGCGGAGGTTCACCCGATGTCCGAGCTCGACAACATGTTCGACTATCTCCTCGACGTCGCCCGCGGCAACGCGCCTGGGCCCATCGGCATGCTCAAGGCGCCCGACGAGAAGGGCCCGCTCGGCGAGTACCTCATCAAATACGCGCTCGACAACAACCTCGCCACCACGGGGTATCCCACCTACACGAACCTCATCGTGCCCGGCACGGACGCCTCCGCCAACATCGCCGAGATCGACGTGCTGCTGCTCACCGCCAAGGGCATCTTCGTGTTCGAGTCCAAGAACTACGCGGGGTGGATCTTCGGCAGCGCCAACCAGCGGCAATGGACCGCGACCCTCTCCAAGACAAAGCGCGAGCGCTTCTACAATCCCGTGCTGCAGAATCGCACGCACGTGCGGGCGCTCGCGGCCTACCTCGGCATTCCCGAGCGCGCGTTTCGCTCCTACATCGTCTTCAGCGCCCGCTGCGTGTTCAAGGAGGTCCCCGACGACACCGCCGAGTACTGCATCTGCCAGCGGCCCGGCCTCAAGAGCCGTCTCAACGCCGATCTGCGTGCCCGCGAGGCGATCTTCTCCGCCGAGCGCCTGGGCAGCCTGCGGGCACGCCTCGACCTGCTCGCTGCCGCCTCGAGCGAAGACGCGCGCGAGGAGCACGTGGAGCAGGTGCAGGCAGCGCTGCGCACCTGCCCGGTCTGCGGCAATCCCCTCGTGGAGCGCCATCGCAAGTCCGATGGCGGCACCTTCATCGGCTGCAGCGGCTACCCCAAATGCCGCTACACGCGAAACAGCTGGTAGGGGTCTGTTTCAATAGTCACGTCCGCTTGGATTGGCTCTTTTCAACTGACGCGTGAGTTCATCCGTCAGTTCTTGTCCTGCCTGCATGCGACAATACCCGCATGGAAGGATGATTGCTGCTCTGGCCATATTGTATGGTGGGGTTATATGTATAATATAATTATATCAGCATGGAATGACTTGTCGTTCGCGTGGGGCCCGGCAAAGGCGGAGATAAACCTTTCCAAGCATGGGGTGAGCTTCGAAGAGGCAAAGAGCGTGGCGAGCTACTACTGGAGGTTGAGGAATGGAAGCTGAATACGATTTCACAGAATCGCGGCCCAACCCCTATGTCCCGCGTGCACGCAAGCAGGTCACGATGAATATCGACGTAAGCACCATCGAGTACTTCAAGGAGGAGTCCGCGCGCACGGGCGTGCCTTATCAGACCATCATGAACATGTTCCTCGGCCAGTGCGCCCGGGAGCAGAAGCACCTTGTTTTCTCGTAGATTCTGCTGCTGCCGTTAATTCCAGCGAGACCAGCGCGTCACGTCCCACGCCCGCGCAACTTGCTACGATTGAACCATCGCCCATCCGCAACCAGGGGAGACGCACCGCGATGAATGCCGAGACGCGCGAGTTCATCAACCTGTACAACCAGCTCGAGAGCCTCATCCGCAGCTCGTACGACCTCCCGAAGGACGCCGGCCCCATCTACTGGCTCTCCCACAGCCTCACGAGCTTCCGCGACGTGAGCGCCAACCTCGACTACATCCGGCGCGTGCGCAACCTGCTCTCGCACTGCGGGCTGGTCAACGGCGACTACCCCGTCACCCCCAGCGCGGGCATGCTGGAAACCCTGCGCGAAACCATCAGCAAGGTGCGCGACATCCCCAATGCGCTGCGCCTCTGCATCGAAACCCGCGACATCTACGCGGCCAGCATGAGCGACTGCATCCGCCCGGCCATGCGCGAGATGGCGGAGAAGGTCTTCACGCACGTCCCGATCCTCGAGGACGGGCGCGTGGTGGGCGTGTTCAGCGAGAACACCCTGCTCGCCTACATGAATACGTCCAACATCGTCGTGATCTCCGAGAACGACACGTTCGAAAAGGTGCGCGACTTCCTGCCGCTCGACCGGCACGTCTCCGAGAAATTCGCGTTCGTCTCGCGCGGGACGATCGCGACCGAGGTCGTGAAGCTGTTCCAGGACTCCCTTGCGCGACGCGAGCGGGTGGGCATGGTGTTCGTCACCGAGCACGGCGAGCCGGACGAGGAGCTGCTCGGCATCCTCACCGCGTGGGATATGGCGGCGTTCTTCTGATGGATCCTCCATGGGGCGAGAACGCAACGAAGGGAGGTACCCCCAACGAAGGGGGGTACGCCCTCTGTTGTGATGATCCTTCATTAGGGGAGAACGCAACGAAGGGGGGTACCCCCTATGTTGCGTTGCTATCGCTGCTCCACTCCCCGCGGAGCGCGGCGCATCCGCCTAAGCGCGGAATTGCACGCCGCCGCGCAGCCCCATAATCGAACCTGGAAGGCACCCGCCCCCATCCGCACCCAGCGAGAGGAGAGACCATGCTTCACGAGATCAAGTTCGCATCGTCCAACGGCCGCGACGAGGTGACCGGCTGGATCTACGTCCCCGCCATCGCCGAGCCCGAGGGCATCGTCCAGCTCGTCCACGGCTTCGGCGAGCACTCGCGCCGCTACTTCCACCTGATCGTCTCCCTCATGGAGGCCGGCTACATCGTGGCCGCCGACGACCACGTGGGCCACGGCGCAACCGCCATCGCCAACAACACGTGGGGCGACTGGGGCGACGCCGGCCCGCACACCATGATGGAGGACGAGAAGCTCTTCCACGACTGTGTCGTCGAGAAGTACCCCGACCTGCCGTACTACATGTTCGGCCACTCCATGGGCTCCATGATCGCGCGCGACTTCTCCGCGAAGTACGGCGACCTGCTCACGGGCGTCATCTACTGCGGCACCACGGGCGTCTTCGCGAACTCCGCCGCCGTGCGCGAGGAGGTCGACGCCGCGTGCCAGGCGGGCCTCGCGCATGAGAGCGACCCGAAGTTCGTCGCCGACCTGCTCGGCTGGATGTTCAGCCGCTGCGAGGAGGGCGTCACGCTGGGCAACGAGTGGATCTGCCACGACCCTGCCGTCCAGCTCGATCACGCGAACGACCCGTTCGACGCGTTCACGCACCCCACGCACAACATCAGCCTGCGCGACTTCATCGACATGATGACGTTCATCCAGGGCAAGGAGTGGGCCGAGAAGGTGCCCGCCGACCTGCCGATCCTGCTCATCGCCGGCGACCAGGACCCCGTGGGCTGCTTCGGCGAGGGCGTCTACCAGTGCGCCAACTGGCTGACCGAGACCGGCCACCAGGTCACGACGCACCTCTGGAGCGGCTACCGCCACGAGATCCACAACTACGTCGACATCAAGGACGAGGTTGCGGAGTTCATCATCGATTGGCTCTACGAGACGTACTAGGATTGGGTGCAGAGGGTTGACCGGGGCGGCCCTTCGCGGGGCCGCCCCTCCGTTGATGGGGGAGAAGATGCAGTACCGCAGGCTGGGCAGGACGGAGCTCCGGGTTTCCGAAATCGGCGTCGGCGGGGAGTGGTTCGAGCACAAGAGCCCCGAGGAGGTCGCGGCCATCATGGCGGCGGCCCGCGAGCAGGGCATGAACATCCTCGACTGCTGGATGAGCGACCCGCGCGTCCGCTCCATGATCGGCGACGCCATCGCCGGCGACCGCGAGCACTGGATCGTCCAGGGGCATCTCGGCTCCACGTGGCAGGGCGGCCAGTACGTCCGCACCCGCGAGGTCGAGCCTGTGAAGCGCGCGTTCGAGGATCTGCTCGACCGCTTCCGCACCGACTACGTCGACCTCGGCATGATCCACTACGTCGACTCGCCCGAGGAGCTCGCGCACATCCTCGACGACAGCCCCTACCTGCGCTACATCCAGGAGCTCAAGGCCGCGGGCACCATCCGCCACATCGGCTACTCCACGCACAACCCCGTGACCGGCCTCATGGCGATCGAGTCCGGCGTGGTCGACATGATCATGTTCTCCGTGAACCCCGCCTACGACATGAAGCCCGCGAGCGACGACATCGAGGACCTCTTCGGCGAGTACGGCGACGACATCACCGGCATGGACGCGCAGCGCCTGGAGTTCTACCGCGCCGCCGAGCGCGCCGACATCGGCCTCACCGTGATGAAGACCTTCGCCGGCGGCCGCTTGCTCGACCCCGCGCGCTCGCCGTTCGGCGTCGCGCTCACGCCGACCCAATGCATCCACTACGCGCTCACGCGGCCAGCGGTCTCGAGCGTGCTCATCGGCTACTCCGAGCCTGGGCACGTGGGGGAGTGCGCCGCCTACGAGACGGCCGACGCCGACGCGCGCGACTACGCGAGCGTGCTCGCCGCCGCGCCGCAGCATCCGGTTTCGGGCCTCTGCACCTACTGCGGGCACTGCGCGCCGTGCACGATGGGCATCGACATCGCCGCGGTCAACAAGTTCTACGACCTCGCCGAGATCCAGGTCGTGCAGGGCGGCGAGGTTCCTCCGCTCGTCGCCGATCACTACGCCGCGCTCGACGTGCACGCCGACGCCTGCATCGCGTGCGGCGTCTGCGAGGGCAACTGCCCGTTCGGCGTGCCGATCATCGAGCGCATGGAGGCCGCCGCGGAGCTCTTCGGCTAGCGTTTTCGCCCTCCCACCTCGATTTATTAACCGCTCGCACTTTTTTGGAAACGACCGTTGACGCGGTCGTTTCTTATGTCATACTGGTTTTCCGAGGGTATAACAAAATCATACTAAGTAATACCCGAACGCAGCCAGAAACGCAGGACACGGGTCTTATGACAGAAAAAATGACGCCAGTCGTAGCAAAAGTCTCGCCGGCGGAGAAGGACAGGTTCTTCGAAGCCACCGAGCTGATAGGCACCACACCCTCAAATGCGATTCGCATGTTCATCTGTGCGTTCAATCGCTGCGGTACGTTTCCGTTCGAGATCCTGGCACCCGAGGCTGCAGGGGAGCGTGATTCGAGGCATGGCCGATAGATTGCGTTGGTGGTTGCTGAGAGTGATGTGCCGCATCCCGCGCAGCTTCAACAGCACCGCGGTGTCCCGCCTGCGCCAGGGCCTTATCGGTCGGTGCATGACTCCCTGGCTCTAAGGTCGCCGCTCGCCCAATCTGACAGAAATCTTGCGTATATCTGCAGTTCCCTTTGGGGATAACCTTCTTCATACCTTTTTGAAGGAGGCTCGATGCGGCTGTATCTATGCGGTCAATCCGCACTCTCCATGATTCGCTATCTGCGTAAGATCAACGACGACCGGCTGTTCGAGCCGCCTGCGCGTGTGCGCTCGCTGACCAAGCCCGTGTACGGGACGCGCCTGTTCAAGGGCATATCGCATAGAGCCGAGCTCATCATCGGCCATGCGGGCGACGTAGTGCATGCGCTCGTGGCGAAGAAAGCGCAGGTTGTATCACGCGGCGGTCTGGAAACGCACCTTTGGAGCTGGCCGGTTCCCGCGGGATCGTTCCTCAAGCTGGAAGATGATCTTTACGTGAGCTCGCCGGCGTTCACGTTCCTGCAGATGGCCCGGGAACTCGACGAAGTCGAACTGGCCAAGCTGGGCATGGAGCTGTGCGGGTTCTATTCGCTGCCGGAGAAGCATACCCCCTTTGTCTCGAAGGGAACCGATGAGACGCTGTACGAGCTGCGCGCGGTTACCATGGCGCGCAGGATTAAAGCGCTTTGCGATTCCGCGGATAACGGTGTGATAGGCGTGCGGAAGGCGCGCATGGTTGCAAACTGGCTGGTAGACGGCTCCGCCTCGCCTCGGGAAACCGCAACGTACCTGCTGCTGTGTCTCCCCAAGCGCAAAGGTGGGTACGGATTGCCCAAACCGCTGCTCAATCCCACGGTTACGGTATCGACGACGCAGGGTGAGGAGACGCGTTTGCCCGATCTGTTCTGGAAAGATCGATCAATCGACATCGAGTATCAGAGCGACCTTTCGCATGGCGGGGACTGGAATCATTATCGGGACTCCAAACGGCAGGTCATGCTTACCGTCAACAAGATTACGGTGCTCATGCTGACAAACACGCAGCTCAGCAATGCCGACGACTTTCACGAGCTTGCGATTGGCTTGCATCGGCTGCTGGGAGTAAGGGTTCAGCGGCTTGGTGCGGCTTGGGAGACAAGAAGGGATGCGCTTCGCGATACCTTGCTAAAGGGGTAGCCTTGCCCTCCGGCATGCAACTTGCTCCCTTCTGCTCAGGATGGCGAATTTTCCGCGAAAAGCTGGTGCCATTCATTCATCGGGGGTAGACCCGGTTTTCGGAGTCGCTGGTAGAAGCATCGCAAAAACCGCCTTGTCTGGCTCCGATGGACAAACCAGCCTCCCAAACCGCGGAAAATTCGCCATCTTGAGCAGAAGGGCCCAATCGTTTGCCAAAAGACATCCAGAACTCCGCCGACAGCACCCCGGAAGGCGCGAAAGTGCGTGAAATGGCCTCCGCAAGGTGCAGCAGGCGGGGTTATAGCGCTACAATGACTGTTTGCGTGCAATCCGGCGCGCACCTTCGCCATCAGGAGGAGAACCATGGCCGACAAGCCCAGCTTCTACATCACCACCCCCATCTACTACGTCAACGCCGCGCCGCACCTCGGCACCGCCTACTGCACCATCCTGTGCGACGTCATGGCCCGCTACAAGCGCGCCATGGGCTTCGACGTCAAATTCCTCACCGGCCTCGACGAGCACGGCGAGAAGGTCCAGCAGGCCGCCGAAGAGCACGGAATGACCCCGCAGGAGTGGTGCGACTCGCTCGCGCCGGCCTTCCACGAGATCTGGCATACCCTCGAGATCTCCAACGACGACTTCATCCGTACCACCGAGCCCCGCCAGATCGCGGCCGTCACGAGCCTCTGGAACCGCATGAAGGAGGCCGGCTACATCTACAAGGGCAGCTACGACGGCTGGTACTGCGTCCCCGAGGAAACCTACTTCACCGAGACCCAGGTCGCCAAGGCCGACGAGGAGCGCCACACCGAGGGCCAGCACCTCTGCCCCGACTGCGGCCGCCCGCTGCAGCGCGTCCAGGAGGAGTCCTGGTTCTTCAAGCTGTCCGCGTTCCAGGACCGCCTGCTCGCCCTCTACGACGAGCACCCCGACTTCGTCATGCCCGACTTCCGCATGAACGAGGTCCGCACCTTCGTCGAGGGCGGCCTCAAGGATATCTCCGTCTCGCGCACGAGCTTCGACTGGGGCATCCCCGTGCCGTTCGACGAGAAGCACGTCACCTACGTGTGGTTCGACGCGCTGCTCAACTACTGCACCGCCGTCGGCTTCGGCAACCCCGACATGGCCGACGAGTTCGCCCGTCGCTGGCCCGCGCAGTTCAACGTCGTGGGCAAGGACATCATCCGCTTCCACTGCGTCATCTGGCCCGCCATGCTCATGGCCATCGGCGAGGCCGTGCCCGAGCACGTCTTCGCGCACGGCTTCCTCATGGTCCGCGACGACGAGACCGGCCAGACCCGCAAGATGTCCAAGTCGCTCGGCAACGCGATCGCGCCGCAGGACGTCATCGACCTGCTCGGCATCGAGGGCTACCGCTACTACTTCATGACCGACTGCGTGCCCGGCGAGGACGGCGGCATCTCCTTCGGCCGCATGGAGCAGGTCTACAACGCCGACCTGGCCAACAGCTGGGGCAACCTCGTCAGCCGCGCGCTCAACATGAGCGCGAAGTACTTCGACGGCAAGACGCCCGAGCTCGCCGAGGGCTGGGCCGCCGCGGCCAACCCGCTCAAGGACATCGCCGACGGCATCGTCGAGCGCTACGCCGCGCACATGGACAAATTCGAGTTCGTGGCCGCCAAGGACGAGATCATGGACCTCGTCCACGCCGCGAACCACTACATCGAGGACTCCATGCCGTGGGCCGTCGCCAAGGATCCCGCCCGCGCCGACGAGCTCGCCGCGATCATCGCCAACCTGCTCGAGACGATCCGCATCTGCGCGCACCTGCTCGCCCCGTTCATGCCCGCCACCAGCGAGGAGGTGCTGCACCGCATGTCGCTCGAGGACGAGGCCGGCACCGAGGACCTCGCCGCTGCCTGCGCGTGGGGCGGCCTGCACGGCGGCGTCGCCGTCACCAAGGGCGACGCGCTCTTCCCGCGCCTCGGCGGCAAGTAATCGCGTGGCGTCCCCGCTCGCCAATCCGACCGCAACCCGTGCCGTTCTGATGCGGCACGGGCTTTTGCTCAAGCACCGCCTGGGCCAGAACTTCCTCGTGAACGACGCCATCATCGAGAAGATCCTCGCGCTCGCCGCGCTCGAAGCGGGCGAGCAGGTCCTCGAGGTCGGCCCCGGCATCGGCACGCTCACCACGGCGCTGCTCGGCGCGGGCGCATGCGTCACGGCCGTCGAGGCCGACCGCACGCTCGAGCCGGTCCTCGCCGAGACGTGCGACAGCCCGCGCTTCACGCTCGTGCTGGGCGACGCGCTGAAGGCCGTGCCCGCGGGGCTCCCCGCCGGCTTCGAGCCCACGGCGTTCGTCTCGAACCTGCCGTACCAGATCGCCGCGACGATCATCATGCAGGCATTCGAGCAGCTCCCGAGCCTGAACCGCGCCATCGTGATGGTGCAGGCCGAGGTCGCCGACCGCATCGCCGCGGCTCCGGGCAGCAAGGCCTACGGCGCCTACACCGCCAAGCTCGCGCTGCACGCGCGCGTGACCGGCCGCTTCGAGGTCGCGCCCGGCAACTTCATGCCGCCGCCGCACGTGTACTCCGCGGTCGTGCGCATCGAGCGCGCACCGCTCGTCGACGCCGCCACCGCAGCGCGCGTGGCGCCCGTCATCGACGCCGCGTTCGCGCAGCGCCGCAAGACCATCCGCAACTCCATGTCCGCGTCCGGCTTCGACAAGGGCGCGCTCGACGCCGCCTTCGCCGCCTGCGGCATCGCGCCCACCGCGCGTGCCGAGACCCTCGCGCCCGAGCGCTTCGTCGAGCTCGCGGCCGCGCTGGGGTAGGGGACCGCCATGGACGACCTCGCGCTGTTCCACAAGGGCAAGTCGCACACGCCGGTCGAGGCGCCTGCCCCGCTGGCCCCGCTCGCCGACACCCACGGCCACCTCGCGCATTTCACCAGGGGCGACATGCCCGACGTCCTGTGCCGTGCGGCCCTCGTCGGCGTCAGGCTGCTCGTGGTGCCCGTCGACCCCGTGTCCGACGTCGGGCCGAAGGGCCGCTTCGGCAGCGTGCAGGGGTTCCTCGCGTGGATGGACAAGGGCGTCGAGGAGGCCGCCGACCGCATCCTCGAGGCGCTCGATGAGGGCTTCGTCCCCGCGGAGGTGGGAAGCTCCCCGTTCAGGCTGCTCGACCAGGTCCGTATCATCGCGGGCGTCCATCCCTACGGTGCGCCCGACGTCGATGCGGGCGCGCTCGAGCGGCTCGATGCCCTGCTCGCGAGCCCGCGCGCCGTGGGCGTGGGGGAGATCGGCCTCGACTTCGGGCCGTGGAACGAGCTCGGCCCCGAGATCCAGATGGAGGCGTTCCGGACGCAGCTGCGCATCGCGCACGAGCGCGCGCTGCCCGTCGAGCTGCATCTGCGCGACGGCGCCGACGACCACCTGGGCCACGACCTCGCACTCCAGGTCCTGGGCGAGGAGGGCGTGCCCGAGGCGGGCTGCGACCTGCACTGCTTCACCGATTCGCCCGAGGTCATGGCGCCGTTCGCCGAGATGGGATGCCGCATCGCGTTCGGCGGCGCCGCCACGTTCAACCGCTCCGAGGACATCCGCGCCGCGATCGCCGCCTGCCCCGAGCACCTCATCATCTCCGAGACCGACGCGCCGTACATGGCGCCGGTCCCCCTGCGCGGGCAGGAGTGCGAGCCCGCGATGGTGGCGTTCTCCGCCGCCCTCATCGCCGACGTGCGCGAGC
>Ga0256404_1012219_pt1 | contig 11218 bp, 13 predicted proteins | sample RumenRJG_01DNA_FD_185990 | JGI IMG/M metagenome (GOLD analysis project Ga0256404, IMG submission 185990) | Bovine rumen microbial communities from Lethbridge, Alberta, Canada - RJG_01 | ecosystem: Host-associated > Mammals > Digestive system > Stomach > Rumen | place: Canada: Alberta | collected... | reverse complement strand
TCGATCCAACGGATGACACTGGACAGTGGCGGGACGAGTCAAAGCCGTATCGGGGTGGCTTTTGAGCATCGCTCCATGAGTCAAGTGTTAAAATTTTAAACACTTGAAGACTTTTTCAGCAGCCTCTGCAGAAAGGGGAGGGGATTGTATGGTTTGGATTCCCGTTTGTATGGCGGTCACGCCGCACGCCGAATCCCCACATTGTGCATGAGGCTGAGGGGAATTCCGTCAAATTCTACTAGACTTATTTGATGGTCTTGCAATTGTTCTCAATCACGATGCCGTGATAGTTGGCAGTGACGGCCTGACCTTGCAGATTGTAGGCATGCGATGCCTGGGTGCCGGGCGAGGTGACTGTGCTGATGCTTGACTGGCCCTGTGTCTTGGCGGCGTATTCGGCCTGAGCCTTCTTCATCTGTGCGATGAACTCCTCGCTGCCTTGCAGGGCGCAGAATCCGACGCTGGCTGCCGTGCGGCTGTTGTCAACGTCGCTCTGCCAGTGAGCACCCACGATGACACGACTGTTGCAATAGTCCCAGCCACGCTTGTAGACCTGCTAGGCACGTTGCGGAGCTATCTGGGCCAGTAACAGCGAGATGGTCCAACCGCGCAGGCTGTGGCCGCTGGGATAGCTGCCCTCGCCGCGCAACTCGTCCTCCTCGTGCGACGGCATCGGGTCGTCGTAGCGCTCAAACGGGCGCTGGCGCTTGTAGTGAGCTTTGGTCTCCTTGCGCATCGGGTCGGTGGTGGCAAGGCTGGTCTCCATCAGTTTCCAGATCTCGGGCGTGCCGGCTGGGGTAATCTCCAGACCGAAGGCTTCCTGCCACAATCCAAAGAGCTTGACATGGTCGTACCATTCGGCATCGGCAATGGCTTGAGCCACACGGTCGGCATCCTGGCGTTGCTGTTTGCCCCAGCAGTAGCGCACCACATCGGCCGAGAACTCTGGGCTGTCGAATGCTGGAGGCTCGGGCATGATGTTGATCAGTCTGGGCAGCTGGTCCAGTTCGAAGTAGGGTTGCACGGTCTCCTGTGCACTGATGTTCATTGCAGCCATCATCATCGAGGCTAGCATCCAATAGGTCTTTCTCATTTTATTACTCTTGATACTATGATTTTTATTTCGGCCGACAAAATTAGTTATTCTCGTCAAAACCTGCAACTCAGATACGGTTAAAAAAAACTACGCGCTATCAGGTGAACAACTGCAACCCAGGTGCGCGTTATGGCTGCTGTGGCGAGCCATATTTTTTCTCGAACAGCTGCTGGTGCTCCTGCCCCCATTGCAGCATGGCGTCGATGATGGGAATCAGCGACATGCCCAGCGGCGAGATGGCATAGAGGCTGCGAGGTGGCAACTCGGGGTAGATGGTTTTGGTGACCAGGCCGTCATCGACCATCTCTTTCAATTGCATGTCGAGCACACGCGGCGTGGCCTCGGGCAAGGCCTTGTGCAGCTCGCTGGGTCGCATGCTGGTGTATCGCAGCTCGTCGAGGATGCACGACTTCCACTTTGAGTCAATCAGACTGATTGTCAGCCGCAACGGGCAGCTGAGGTCTACTGGTATCTTGCGTTTATACATGATTAAATAGCTGTTTTGTTATGGCGCAAAGTTAGTGATAATGTCTGGAATAGAGGGTATATCGAGAAAATTTTCAGTACCTGAAAAATTTTTCGGTACTTGTGCGGTCGGTGATTAGTGCCTAATTTTGCACCGAAATTATTAACCATAAACCAACATAATCACAATGAGATCACCGATTTCTGAGTATGCTGCGGTCGAGGCTGCCGCAATGAAGTTTGTCAAGAGCGTTGCCGAGGGCAACAGCAAGTATGCCAAAGAGTTGTTTACCGACGATGCCGTGCTGTTCGGCTATCTTGACGGGACACTGGAGCATGGCTCGATCGAGCAGTTCTACCACAACGTTGACACGGTGGGGGCCGGTGCCGACTTCAAGGCTCGCGTCGATGTGGTGTCGATTGAGGAGACTGTCGCTGTGGTGCGTGTGCTGGAGGAGAAGTGGGGCGGACGCATCGACTTCACCGACTATCTGCTGCTGATGAAGATGAACGGCGAGTGGAAGTGTGTGGCAAAGGCCTACAACCAGAACTCTGACACCATCAAGAAGTGACTCATCCGTGTGATGCTACAGCATTAAGCGGCCCGCCATTGTGGCGGGCCGCTTAATGGATTATGGTGACTTCATTCCTCAAAAAGAGCTGGATTTTGACGACGTGGTCGCAAAGGCTGCTCAGCGGAGCTTTGGCATCCGCTGGGCGCACTTCCTTATTTGACGATCAGTTTTTTGCCGTCCTCGATGACGATGCCGTGGTAGTCGCCAGTCACCGGCTGACCCATGAGGTTGTAGCGCTTGCCACTGGTCTGACGTGTCACGGCCAGGTCGGTGACGCTCGTCGAACCCGACGACCCGAGGAAGATCTTGAGCATGGGCGTGCCGGACGCCTCGTCTTGGAGCCACACCTCTTGTTCGCGGTCGGCTTGCAGCGCGACGGCAATTGTCCCGTCGGCCAGCTGCTCGTCGGTCATCTGCATCGCCGCCGGAATCGCTGTCGGGAACTGCTTGACAAAGCAGTTGGTGTAGGTGCCCGGGAAGCCCGATGTGCCTGAATACTCAAAATTGGCGACCGACAGCGAGTTGGTCACTGTCGCCGAGCCTCCGCTGTTGACATATCCGATAAAGCATCCTTCGTAGCTGCCAGCCGACTTGACGCTGCCCGACACCAGGCAGTCAGTCACGACGACTCGGCCACCCTTATATCCGTCGACACATCCCACGAGGCCAGATGCCTCGCACCAGCCAGATTTGGTTGAGGTCACGGTCACCGAGCTCCAGACCTGGTCGATTGTGCTCACGCCATAGCTTGTGCGGCCTATCACAGCCGGTTGCGTGGCCACGGTGCTGGTGATGGTGCCGTCGATGTGCAGATTTTTGATGGTGGCTTGCGACAAGTTGGGGAACGGCGAGCACAGATAGGCGGCATTTGCCGGGTCGGTGGTGTAGTGGATGGTCAGCGTGTGGCCAGCGCCGTCAAACGTGCCTTTGAAATAGTACTGTTGGCTCAACTCGCTGGGATGTCCAATTTTGGCCTGGCTATCGCCCAAATCGACATCGGCTGTCATGCGGGCATTGGCATCGTTGGTGGTCTGCACGATGGCTGCAAAGTCGTTCCAGTCGTCGGCCGATGCGATGAGGTAGTAGCCGTCACTGGCCTGCTCGATGGCCGCTGCCGACAGGCTTGCCATCATCGCCGTCAATAGGAGTAATGATTTTTTCATGTGCAAATGTGTTTGAGTGTAAGTGAAATCGGTTTAAGTCATCAATTTTTTTTACAAAATTAGATACGCACTGCCGATTACGCAACTATCAAAACACAATTCGACTAACAATTTTGATTTTTGTCAGTCGAATTGCAAAAATTGTTAGTCTTTCGGGTGCCGATGGGCACTTGTGCAGTGGGTGGTCACTTGGGGCTGAGGGTGGCCAGCATAGCGACAAGCACATCCTGCGCCTCGTTGGCGCGCTCGAGGGGACACTGAATCGAGCCCGAGAAACCTTGTGGCTCGGTCGAAATCATGAGGTACCATATCTCGACAGTCTTGGTGCCGTCCTCATCGTCGGTCAGGATTGAACGCACCAGCGCATAGTCGTCTTTCACCAGTTTCTGGTCGACAGTGGCTCCACCATTCTGTTTCATGTAGACCCAGTTATCAACCGCTTGCTTGAGTTGCGCCTTGGTTGGTCCCATCTCGTTGAACGAGCACGAGAATCTGATAGCGTCGTCGTCGGTGGCAATGTTGACAAAGCTGTCACCGTCCCACGTCACTTCCCAGCTGGCAGGATAATCGATTGAGAAAGCCTTGTTTTGGTAGCTTTTTAAGTCCTGGGCGCGAGTTGCTACTGTCAAGGTCAGCACAGCGACCAGCAGCAGAAATAATTTCTTCATAGCTTGTGAATTTTGAATTTGAGGGTTGGTTAAGCGTCGGCAAAGACCTTGCCGTCGTCAAGGATGACTTGCAGCTTGGCGTACTCGCAGTGGAAGTCGTGCTGCAGGCGGTCGAGATAGCGTGCGCTCTCCCATTTGCACATGGGCAGGTCGTGAAGCAGATAGTTGCCACAGGCTTCGGGACGTGTGGCCGGCACCTCGGTCTGGGTGAGAATCCACTGCAGACACTCGATGGTGAGGTCGCGCATATCATGGACAGTATACGCTCCTGTCATGATGACATACATGCCAGTGAGGCAGCCCATGGGCCCAACATAGACCACATCGTCCTTGGCGCGGCTGTTGCGGAACCATGTGGCCATGAGATGCTCCAGACTGTGCATGGCTGCCGGCGCGACGGCGGGTTCGGCATTGGGTTGGGTGATGCGCAGGTCAAATGTGGTGAAGCCGTTGTCCTCGCGTGAGACATAGATGCCCGGCTTGAGGCGGGTGTGGTCGATGGTGAAACTTTGTATTACTTCCATAATCTTTTTGTTTTGAGCGATGCAAAGGTACACAATATTGCTCAATTCATAATTCATAATTCATAATTTATAATTCATTAAGACAACGCCCTAACTCAGTAACTCTATTCACCGATTGTGATAGCGGCTGTTCCCCCTCTAAGTTGAGCAGCTCCCCCTCTAAGTTGAGCAGCTCCCCCTCTAAGTTAGAGGGGGCCGGGGGGAGTGTGTCACGGGGTTTGGGGGAGTGTGTCAGCCAACTTTGCTCCGCCATGGCGGTTGTCATACCACCTAGTTCTGCTGGATTTGCAATCCAGCAGGATAGAGTATAAGCATTTATAATGCGCTTATTTCGGATTACAAATCCGACCGAACGGGGATGCTGGTCGAAGACCAGCGCGACCCCGACGGGGGTCGAACTAGGCTAACCCCACGTCGTGCTGGTCGAAGACTAGCGCGTCGTGGGGCCAAGCATCAAGAGTAACTCCGGTCCTCGAAGAGGGCCAACAACACTCACACCCACGCAGTGCCCACATGACGATGTTGGCCCTCTTCGAGGACCAGCATTGCGATATGCCATTCACCCCACGTCGCACACGTCTTCGACGAGTGCGACGTGGGGTTCTATTCAGTTCGACCCCCTTCAGGGGTCGTGCTGGTCTTCGACCAGCCTATTTGGTACCTAGTTCTTTGGCTTGTTGCCCTGAAGGTGTATCATAATTATGAATGCTGGTCTTCGACCAGAGACGGGGAAGAGTTGTTTGCAGGATCTCAGCCGTTTGAATTAATGGCTATATCTCTGGCGATATGGGCATCGACCACCAAAGGTTGATGAACAAAAACTATCTCAAAGAACAACCACAAGTAACTGTTTTTGGATAAATTTGGCGGTGCCTCAACAAAAACACAAGATTTTGTGTTCGGGTTGCGCAGATTTTCACTACTTTTGCAGCGCAAATAAACTAAATTTTTAAATAATTGATTTAATTTTCTGATTATGAAGAAATTATTTTTGACCCTTGCAGTGGCTACTCTGCTTGCCACAACAGCATTTGCTCAAGATGCTAAGTCTTATCGTGGTTTTACTGACCTTAGCTACACGCTGGGTGTGGGCGAAACAAGTGAAAACTTTGACCGTTTTACACTGTCAACAACACATGGCTACCAAATCGATGACATGTTCTTCGTGGGTGCCGGTGTGAGCTTTGAGTATGTTCGCGATGCTGCTATCGCCTTAGTTCCTATCTATGCTGATGTCCGTATGGACATCCCTCTGCGCAGCCGAAGCGTCAAGCCCTTTGTTGATGCCAAAGTCGGTTATGCAGCAGGGCAAGTTGATGGTTTCTATTTTGCTCCTACTGTTGGTGTGCGAGTTCCTGTGAGATTTGTCCAGGCCATGAACTTTGGTTTGGGTTACAAATTGCAGAAAATTCAGGATGCCGGCACAAACACCAACGCTATTACCTTCAATGTAGGTATTGAATTCTAAATAAGACACACGTCTTTTCAGCACCAAAGCGGTTGAGTCACTCTTGCAAGGTCTCAACCGCTTAACTTTTGGCTATGTCACTGACAACAAACCGCAGGTTGTGCTGGAGATTGTCTTTAAGAGAATTGTGCTTTTGCTGATGCTGACGGACTGCTTGCTGGCGATTGAACTGCCTGTTGTATGTCTTCTCGCGCACGGCGATGCTCAAGCCTTGCGAGCGTCAGCCGTAGGTTGTCTTGTTCTGGCGCAACATGCGCAAGAATTCTGTGCTGAGAATGCAGAAAACGCTGAGTTATAGTTGACCTCGTCTCCTATAATTCAGCGTTTTAGTTCTTGCTGGTCGGGGTACCTGGATTCGAACCAGGGACCTCCTGCTCCCAAAGCAGGCGCGCTAACCGGACTGCGCTACACCCCGAGGTGCCATCCGCCACTGGGCGAAAAAGCGGTGCAAAGGTAATGCTTTTAATCGAGAATCGGGTGCTGATCGCCGAAAATTTTTGTTTTTTTTGCTTTTCATGCTGCTCGCAAACCGCAAAAATGGGGCAGAGATCATTTTTTTTGCCCAAAAAAGCTTCGGTTTGAGCAAGTTTTAGTAATTTTGCAGGTTGGATAATCTTGGGCCGCACTCGGCAGAACTCGAGCAAGCTCGGTTCTGCACTCGCTTGCACAAGATATGGTAATTAGCACCCCACTCAGGCTTGTCGCAAGCACAGGGTGAGGACAGCAGTTCTCAATTGTCAATTTTCAATTAAGATAGATATATGTACAGAACGAAAACATGTGGAGAGCTTCGCCTGGCAAATGCCGGCGAGGTGGTGACGCTGGCCGGCTGGGTGCAGCGCACGCGCAAGATGGGAGGAATGACCTTTGTCGACCTGCGCGACCGGTATGGCATCACGCAGATTGTGTTTAACAACGAGGTCGATGCCGCACTGTGCGACGAGGCCAACCGGCTGGGCCGCGAATTTGTGGTGCAGATTGTCGGTACAGTGGCCGAGCGCTCGAGCAAGAACGCCAACCTGCCAACGGGCGACATCGAGATTATCGCCAGCAGGCTCAATGTGCTCAGTCCCAGCGAGACACCGCCATTCACTATCGATGACAATACCGATGGTGGTGACGACATCCGCATGAAGTACCGCTACCTGGATCTGCGCCGGAATTGTGTGCGCAAAAATCTGGAGCTGCGCCACCGCATGACCATCCTCATCCGCAACTTCCTCGACTCGAAAAACTTCATCGAGGTCGAGACGCCGATTCTCATCGGCTCGACCCCTGAGGGAGCGCGCGACTTTGTCGTGCCCTCGCGCATGAATCCCGGCCAGTTCTACGCCCTGCCGCAGAGCCCGCAGACGCTCAAACAGCTGCTGATGGTGGCTGGGTTTGACCGCTACTTCCAGATCGCCAAGTGTTTCCGCGACGAGGACCTGCGCGCCGACCGCCAGCCTGAGTTCACGCAGATTGACTGCGAGATGAGCTTTGTCGAGCAGCAAGATGTGCTGCAGATCTTTGAGGACATGGCCCGTCACCTGTTCAAGGAGGTGCGCGGCGTCGACCTGCCCGACAAGTTGCAGCAGATGACATGGCATGATGCCATGCGACTCTATGGCAGCGACAAGCCAGACCTGCGTTTCGGCATGACCTTTGTCGAGCTGATGGACGTGATGAAGCTCGGCAAGTTCAGTGTCTTTGACGATGCGGCCTATATCGGCGGCATCTGTGTGCCCGGCTGTGCCGACTACTCGCGCAAGCAGCTCGACGAGCTCACCAACTTTGTCAAGCGTCCGCAGGTGGGGGCAAAGGGGCTGGTATATGTCAAGTATAACACCGACGGCACCATCAAGAGCAGCGTCGACAAGTTCTATGACCACGACGACCTGATGGCCCTGAAGCAGGCCATGGGGGCCAACGACGGAGACCTGGTGCTCATCCTCAGCGGTGACAATGCCAACAAGACGCGCATCCAGTTGTGCTCGCTGCGCCTCGAGATGGGCGAGCGGCTCGGCCTGCGCGACAAGGACAAGTTTGAATGCCTGTGGATCGTCGACTTCCCGCTGTTTGAGTGGAGCGACGAGGAGCAGCGCCTGATGGCTACCCACCATCCGTTCACCATGCCCAATCCCGACGACATACCCCTGCTCGACGAGCATCCCGAGCGCGTGCGCGCCGTGGCCTACGACTTTGTGTGCAACGGCATCGAGGTGGGTGGCGGCAGCCTCCGTATCCACGACGGCCAGCTGCAGGAGAAGATGTTCGAGATCTTGGGCTTTACTCCCGAGAAGGCCATGGCACAGTTCGGATTCCTGATCAACGCATTCAAGTATGGTGCACCTCCTCACGCAGGGCTCGCCTTCGGTCTTGACCGCTTTGTGTCGATCATGGCCGGCCTGGACAGCATCCGCGACTGCATCGCATTCCCCAAGAACAACAGTGGCCGTGACGTGATGCTCGACGCGCCCAGCGAGATTGCACAGGAGCAGCTTGACGAACTCTATCTGAACATCGACAATGACCGATTGCGCGCTGTCAAGGGTTGAGGACATCGCTCGTGCCATCGAGCAGGTGGCGCCACTGCGCTGGCAGGAGACCTATGACAACGCCGGCATCCAGGTGGGCGACCCCGAGGCGGCGGTGACGGGTGTGCTGCTGTGCACCGATGTCACCCGGGCTGTCGTCGACGAGGCCATCGCCAGTGGTTATAACATGGTGGTGAGCCACCACCCACTCATCTTCCACGGGCTGAAGAAGCTGGCCGGACGCGACGAGGTCGAGCGCCTGGTGACCCATGCCATCAAGCACGACATTGCCATCTATTGCGCGCACACCAACATGGACAACGCGCCCGCCGGTGTGTCGCACCACATGGCCGAGAAACTGGGATTGACCGATGTCGAGGTGCTCGAGGCACACGATGACAATGGCGTGACTACTGGCTCAGGGGTGATAGGCTATATCCTGCCGAAACCCATGATGGATTTCCTCAAGGAGGTTAAGGAGGCATTTGGTGTTAGGGCTGTGCGTTACAGTGGTGACTCCAGTGGCGATGTCTACCGTGTGGCCCTGTGTGGCGGTGCCGGAGCATTTCTCATCGACCGTGCCCGACAGGCTGGTGCCGATATCTATATTACGGGTGATGTCAAGTACCACGACTTCTTCAAGGCCGACGAGGGCATCGTCATCGCCGACATCGGGCACTACGAGAGCGAGCACTTCACCGTCGAGCTTTTTGCCGACATCATCGCCCACCAGTGTCCGACGGTCAAGGTGACCCTGGCGCGTGAGGAACGCAACCCTGTGAAATATCTAGTATAAAACAACATCTGGCGGACCAGGAATGTGTCCTGGCTCTCCGGAACAAAACAATAACAAACAACTATGGCAAAAAAAGATCATGAACTGACCGTCGAGGAGCGACTCAAGGCGTTGTACCACCTGCAGAAGATTCTTTCGGAGGTCGACCGCATCAAGATTCTGCGCGGCGAGCTGCCACTCGAGGTCGATGACCTGGACGCAGCCATCGAGGGACTGCAGACACGCATCAACAACTACAATGACGAGATTGTTGGGCTGCAGCAGGAAATCGCCGACCAGAAGGCGGCACGCGACCAGGCCGAGGCACGCATCGAGAAGTACACCCGCGACCAGGACAATGTGCGCAACAACCGCGAGTTTGACCACCTGACCAAGGAAATCGAGTTTGAGACCCTCAACATCGAACTGGCCGAGAAGAAAATCAACGAGGCGGCACGCAAGATTGAGGCAATCAAGGCCGAGATAGCACGCGCGCAGGAGCAGCTTGAGGACAACCAGCACGTGCTGGCCGACAAGAAGAGCGAGCTCAACGAGATTGTCAGCGAGACCAAGCAGGACGAGGAGAAACTGCGCGAGCAGGCCAAGCGCCTCGAGAACAAAATTGACACCCGCCTGCTGACGGCATTCAAGCGCATACGCAAGAATGCACGCAACGGACTGGGCGTGGTCTATGTGCAGCGCAACGCTTGCGGCGGATGCTTTAACCGCATCCCGCCACAGCGGCAGATGGAAATCAAGATGCACAAGAAGATTATCGTCTGCGAGTATTGCGGACGCATACTGGTCGACCCGGCGCTGGCCGGTGTGAGCGAAGCCGACGCAAAGAACGCCTAGGCTCGGCGGCACCAACCATCCTGCCCAAGTGAGTTTGTGAGGCTTTGCCTCAAGTCAAGCAACATCTGACGGCTCTGCACTTCTCCAAGCAACAACAGTAGGGGAGGGGCAGAGCTTTTTGTCAATGTATGATCGGGGAGAACTCTCAATTTTTAATTCTCAATTCCATAATCTCAATTAACTAATGAACACATCATTTGTATTCCTGGCCGACGGCTTCGAGGAGATCGAGGCCCTGGCAACCATCGATGTGATGCGCCGTGCTGGCATGCCGGTTGTCACCGTGTCAATCAACCCCACGCTGCAGGTCACCGGGGCCCATGGCGTGCCTGTCACCGCCGACGCACTCATTGACCAGTGCGACCTCACTCAGGCCGAGTGGCTCATCTGCCCAGGTGGAATGCCCGGAGCTAGCAACCTGGCGGCATGTCGGCCGCTCACCGAGGCACTGGTCGCCCAGAACCGAAAAGGTGGCAACGTGGCTGCTATCTGCGCATCGCCGGCCATCGTGCTGGCACCGCTGGGCATCATCAACGGACGCGATGCCGTGTGCTATCCAGGCATGGAAGTGGAGTGCGGAGCCAAGTGGGCGGCTACGGCCATGGTTGTTGTCGATGCCAATGTTGTCACAGGACGTGGCCCGGCTGCGGCTTGCGAGTTCGGACTCACCATTGTGCGCCAGTCGTTGGGTGCAGATGCTGCCATGCAGGTTGCTCAAGGTATGCTAATCGCTTGAAATATAGCGCAAAAAAATATGACAACGCGTCTCACGACGAGTTGTCATACACATTGAATCAACTTCAGTTAGAGTGTTATGGTGCAAAGGTACTGCATTTTTCCTGAACAGACCAAATCTTTGGTAATAATTTTATATCTTTTAACAAAAATATTACAGCAGTAACTATTCACCTATTGTTGTTGGCAACAGTCTCCCTTCTAAGTTGAGCAGCTCCCCCACTAAGTTAGAGGGGGCCGGGGGGAGTGTGTCACGGGGTTTGGGGGAGTGTGTCAGCCAACTTTGCTCCGCCATGGCGGTTGTCATACCACCTAGTTCTGCTGGATTTGCAATCCAGCAGGATTGAGTATAAGCATTTATAATGCGCTTATTTCGGA
>Ga0256404_1012218_pt1 | contig 11218 bp, 12 predicted proteins | sample RumenRJG_01DNA_FD_185990 | JGI IMG/M metagenome (GOLD analysis project Ga0256404, IMG submission 185990) | Bovine rumen microbial communities from Lethbridge, Alberta, Canada - RJG_01 | ecosystem: Host-associated > Mammals > Digestive system > Stomach > Rumen | place: Canada: Alberta | collected... | reverse complement strand
GCGGGCGTTCTCGGCGGGGATGATGATGCCCTTGCAGCCTCGCTTCCGCGCCTCGATGGCGATGGGCAGCACGCCCTTGATGGGGCGCAGACTTCCGTCCAGCCCCAGCTCGCCCATGATGACATACTTGTCAAAGTCGTCGGCTTTGACCATGCCCACGGCGCCCAGCACGCCCATGGCGATGCCGAGGTCGTAGGCGCTGCCCTCCTTCTTGAGGTCGGCAGGGGCCAGGTTGACGACAATATTCTGGTTGGGTATCTTGAAGTTCGACTCGAAGAAGGCCGACGCGATGCGCTGGCCGCTCTCCTTGACGGCGTTGTCAGGCAGGCCCACGATGGAGAAGCCCGCCCCCGGCGACACCGTCACCTCAACGGTGACCGTCACGGCGTTAACACCGATGATAGCACTCCCGTATGTCTTGACTAACATAGTATCTCTGCGTTTAAAATGAAAGTGCAAAGATACTCATTATTTGCAATGTGACAAAATATTTTTTGAGTCAGCGCACCATGCCGTTGTCGTAGCCACCATTGTTGAGCGTCTTCTCGCCTTTGCGGAACTGACGGCCAAAGTCCATCTGCCAGTTCAGGCCGAGGACGACCATATTGCCGTTGTCGGCCGTCCAGTGGGTGTAGCGGAAGGGGTGTATGGCGCTGAGGCCTTATGTAATCACATCGGAGGTGGAATAGTCATCAAACTTAGAAAATATAATAACCATATTCTAAAACATTTAATTGAAACTAATGATAAAGGAAATCCATTTCATTGTCCAGTAATAATCGAGTTTTTTTTAATAGGATGAATTTTCAGCTCTGTCATGCCGTAGAGTTTCATATAGTCTGCTATCGGGCCGAGTCCCATGCCTGCACGGCGTTCATCGAGGCGCTCGATGTCCTCGATTGGTTCAAATGCGGTGATGCCGTCACGCGTGAGAAGTTGTGTGCCATATAGCTGTGGCTTGCCTTGATAAACCAAATCGCGGTCAGTCATCATGGCAATCCATGTGAGGTCAAAGTCGCCCTCAGCCGCAGCTGGCTTGGCTTGCTCCAAAAAACAATGCAGGAAATCTGGGTCGGCGTGCTGTGCTATCAGTGCCGCATCGTTCACACCCTGGTGGCCAACATTGTTGTAGGTCGGAAATCCATACTGTGCAATGAGTTCCTGCAAGCGCACAATGTGCAGTGAGTCGGTGGCGTTTATCTCTTGCCACAGTTTGTCGGAGCCGTCGTCGTCTTTGAGCAGTTGTTTTCGTAGTCGCTGGTCTTCGTCGCACATGGTCTTCAATTCGCTCATGTATGCTTCGTTTAGATTTGGACGGTTGATGTCTTCGCGGTCGATGAGATATTCGAGAATACCTCCGGGATTGTAGTCGCCGCTGTCTGCGGCCGCCATCGCCTCTTTCAAGTACCAATGCAGGAATTCCTGTGACATATTCTGCACGATGTAGGTAGCTTGGTCGTTGCAAAGGTAGCCAACCCTTGTCCAAGTGGGGAAACCGCGCTCCGCTATCAGTTGCTTGAGTTCGGTCTCGTTGCGGGCTTCCAACTCGTGAAGTGCCGCCCATACTGAGTCTTCGTTATGTCTGCTGTCGCCAATCAGATGCCTCAAAGACTGGTCGGCCTTCTTCATCGCCAACAGCCGGTTTTGATAGACGGTATCCTGATAGCCACGAGGCTTCACGATGGCCAACAGGTCGTTCCAATAGTCAAGCGTGTCAATTTTATATCCTGCGGCCTCACGCTCCAGATGTGCCATGTCGAACCATTTTATTTTGGCAATACGGAACAGCAGATTCTTTTCAGCATCACTGCCGGAATTGTACCAATGTGTTAAATTCAGAAAGTACATAAACGACGTATAGTCAACGGCGGCGATGCCATAGACAGAATCCATCAGGCAATATGTCTTGTACGAAGTCTCGTAGTCGCGGCTATTGAGAGCACCTTGGGCCTTTGATACCATTTCTTGGTATGGATAAATCGTTGCCAAGTCATTATTCTGACATCTTACTACAACCATCGAGAATAAGAATACTGCAAAAAACAAAATATATTTCTTCATTCTTTTTATTATTTATTATTTTATTGTTGACTTTTAGAGTATGTCTTTACTAACATGGCATCTATCAGTTAAAATGTGGGTGCAAAGATACTCATTATTCGCGAGGTGGCAAAATTATTTTTCACTATCTGTTACATTTTGCCTATTTTTGCGACTAATATGGGCAAACGAACCATTACAATGAGACCGAACGAACAAGACACCTTCATGGAGATGCTGGCACGCTGCGAGCGGACGGTGTTCAAGGTGTGCCTGCTGTACACCGACCGCCATCCGGAGCATGTGCGCGACCTCTATCAAGACATCGTCTGCAACCTCTGGCAGGCATGGCCCCGCTTCCGCAGCCAAAGTACGGAAAACACATGGGTCTACCGTATTGCGTTGAACACCGCCGTCACCCAGTTCCGTCGCACCCGCCGTGCCCCGTCCGTCATCCGCCTCACCGACGAGATGTATCGCACCCTGGCCGAACAGACTTCCGATCCGATGCGCGACCGCCTCTATGAACTTATCGACCGTCTGAACAAAGCCGATCGCGCACTTGTTCTTCTCGTCCTCGACGGATTTCCCTACCGCGACATCGCCTCCATCACCGGTCTCCGCGAGGGCGCGGTGCGTGAGCGTGTGCACCGTATCAAACAGAGATTGATAAACCTAAATAATAATGACAATGAATAGTTTTGAACAATTGGAGCAGCTCTGGCGCGAGCAGGACAGACGTCTGGAGCGTATCGAACATGTGCAGCGAGACACTATAGGCTGTCTGCTGCGGCGAAACATCGCCTCGACGCGTCGCCGTTTCCTCATCGAGGCCACCTGCGCCGCTGTCACCTGCGCCGGGGTTGAGGTTTATGTCCTCTCGCAAGCGGGCCGTTTCCTGGGCGACGGTCAGACGGTACTGCCCTATGTCGTCTTTAACCTCACCTATCTGCTTGTCTGCTGCTGGACGGCGGTGTGTCTGCGGCGCCTTTGGAGGCACGACCCTGCCTCCACACCCGCCGTCGAGATGATGCGCTTCGCCGACCGTATGATGCTCACCTTTCGCCGCTTGCTGGTGTGGGGCATAGGGGTGCTGCTACCCATTGCCGTTGCCAGCGGACTGCCCGTCTTCGCGCGCCTTTTTGGTCACGAGTTCCGCTATTCCGACCTGCAATATCTCGCTCCGTGGCGCATTGCTGCCGCCATTCTGGTAATCGTTGCCGCCGTTGCCTACTCTTTCTATGAGATGCACCTCGTCCGCGACCTAAAAGCCAACCTGCGACTTTACGACGAGCTGCTCGAAAAATAAATTTGTCCATGTGGGGAAATATCCGTATCTTTGCAGCCAGTATTAACAGTAAAAACTATAGACAATTATGAAAGACATCATGCCCGCCAATGGCCAGTTTGCCATGCCCGCCCTGCCTTACGAGGCGCTGGGCGACGTCATCAGCCAGCAGACCCTCTCGTTCCACCACGGCAAGCACCTCAAGGCCTACGTGGACAACCTCAACAAGCTCCTGCCCGGCAGCGGCCTCGAGGGGCTCGCGCTGCAGGAGGTGGAGCGCCGCAGCGAAGGCGGCCTGTTCAACAACGCCGGCCAGGTGCTCAACCACACCATGTATTTCGAGCAGTTCAGCCCCGCAGCCCGCCCCATGAGCGCCGCTTTTGCCGCCAGACTCGAAAAGGACTTCGGAAGCGTCGAGGCATTCAAGAAAGAGTTTGAGCAGAAGGGCGCCACCCTCTTCGGCAGCGGATGGGTATGGCTCAGCGCCGACAAGGAGGGTAAGCTGGTCATCACGCAGCAGTGCAACGCCGAGAACCCCGTCACCGCAGGCCTCACGCCCCTGCTGACCTTCGACGTGTGGGAGCACGCCTACTACCTCGACTACCAGAACCGCCGCGCCGACTACCTCGCCGCCCTCTGGCAGTTCGTTGACTGGCCCGTGGTCGAAAACCGCCTCTGACGACATCCTTCAACTACTTGATAACCAGCTACCATCTCCTGCCAACTCCCACCCCAACTCCTACCATGGTGGGGGTTGGGTAGGCGTTGATTGTCTTGGCGTAGTCTATACACAGATTGTGTAAGGAGGTCAGTAGTTGAATACGTTGAAGGCGTTCTTCGTGTGGCGGATTTCGGCGGTGGCGCCGCTGCCGACGATGGCGATGATGTCGAAGCGCAGGGGCTCGGTGCGGTGGTAGCGGCGCATGTAGTTGTTGGCCACGCGGATGATGTTCTGCCGCTTGTGGTGGTCGACGGCCTGCTCGGCGGCGAAGACACCCTCGCTCGTGCGGGTCTTCACCTCCACCACGGCCAGTTCGCCGTGGTCCAGCGCGATGATATCCACCTCCTTGTGCCCGCGGCGGTAGTTGCGATCGAGGATGACGTACCCCTGCTCCTCCAGGTACCGCGCCGCCATCTGCTCCCCCGTCACGCCGAACTCCTTGGCCTCTTGTCGGCTCTCCACGCTCCGCTCCTTCTGTGGAGCAAACCGGAATTTCACTATCGCCATTGACTTCTTTTTTGAATTAATCCAAGCCTGCACAACCTTGCCGCAATGCCTTCAGGGCTGCGTTGGCAGATGACCGACATTTCTTTTATTGGCTTGCTCTGGCGGAACAACTCGATGAGGATTGCATCCTCATCTTTCTTCCAAGGTAAGTATGCCTTGGGATGAGTAAGTCTGCTTTGCGTTACATAGCTTGGAAAGTGAGGTTTTGTGTTTGTGAGGAGAGTTGTTATGTGGTCAAGTAATTTGGCAGGACTGATAGCATTATTGGAAATTGACGCAATGCTGTCAGGCACATCTAATTGCGATAAGTATAGTACATCGGGGTCGCTGGGTAGGCCACCGATGCCGAGGAGGAGAAAGACGGGCATACGGCGCTCCGTGGCATATTTCTCGAAGAGGGCCACTCGGGCCGGCGGCAACAGTTCTTTGCTGATGTCTTTGGGCATGTGGCTCCGCCATTTGCGCTCGATGGCGAAGGGGCGGCCGTCGTATTCAAGCACCAAGTCGGGGTTGCTGTTGCCCTCGGGGTAGATGCCGGGCAGGCTCTTGTCGCCGCGCCATTCCTTGAGGGTCAGTCGGTCGTTGTTTGCTATATTGAGTTGTTCCAGCACATAGTCTTCAAACTCGCGGCCTTTCAGCAGTTCGTCGTTCATGGTGAGCGACTTGACGCGCCGGTAGACGGTACTGTATGGGCGGCCGATGGCCTTGTGGATGGCGTGGATTCCCATGTCTTCGTAGTACATGCGCAGCAGCCGCTTGTCCTCGGCCACCGTCCAGCGGTAGGGCTTCTCTACGGCTTCGGCGGCTTTCAGGGCGGCCTTGTCGAGCAGGTGGGTGACGTTGCTGTGCCCCGCCAGCAGGCCGAAAATGCTGCCGTTGGGGTTGATGTAGCCGCAGGCGATGTGCTGTACCTGGCCGATGACCCATTGGTTGCGCAGACGCGCCTCGAAGCCTTTGCCGTCGCTCTCCTCGCGTTGCAGCACGAGGATAAGCAGGCGGTCCTCTTTCAGCGCCTGCTCAATCTGCACGTTGTATGTGTTGCGGAACTTGCCTGTCACCACCAGCACCGTCGGCACGTGGCACACCAGCAGCGCCTTCAGCACCTCCTCTTCCAGCTCCGACGTGTTGAAACACACCGCGCACTGCCACCTGTCGAACTCCTCCACCCACCGGAACACCTTCTCATAGCACGACAGCGGCGCCATCCTCGACGTCAAGAACAACGTCTTCTTCCGCCCCCAAAGTTCCTTGTTACCAATGGTTTGCTTGATGATCATCTTATTATGCCTTATCCGATGCCATTTTTGATATGTTTTTATAGGATAACGCAATTATATTGATTTTCGTATGTGTGTTTGTAATTTGAAAATTGTTGTTGGTATTGGGAGAATTTGAGTTCTATGGCTGCTTCGATTGCTTTCTTTGCATTTTCTGGGTATTTGGATAAAGGTTATCGTATTCCTTATAATATTTGGCGTTAGATTACAAATCTGCCGCAGCTAAAGCGTAATTGCAGTACTGCCCTCGTCCTGTCTTTAAGGTGCCATTTGGGCATCTTAAAGATGATACTTCTTCTAGGCGGGACCGAAGCCGCTGCGGTAGTTCTTGCAATAAGGTATGGCAGGTGCCGAGCCGCCGTAGATGGAGGAGCAGCCCGTGGCGTTACTCACTTCATTTGATTTGAAGAAAGCGGTGTTCGTGGCCTTTAGGCTGGCCACCATCATCTGCTCGCCGAAGAACTGGGTGATGCACTTGAGGTACGGGGTCTCGCCGCAGCCAGCCGGCGCAGGCGCTGAGATTATTGGTGCATTCCTGTTATTTCGGAGCCATCTTCAACCATAATGTCATTATCTCCAATAATAGTGGCTCCATCATAGTATTCATTGATAGACAGGAGATAATCATCAGTCCACATAAAACTTTTGAAAGGAGGGTCGTAGCTCGTTGGGATAGAGATAACCCAATAGTAATGGTGTTCGCCTTTTCTAATGATGCCTTTCAGGTCTCTTAAATGGGCATGATGCTCTTTGAGTTTTGTAATAGCTCCTTGTATGTTTGTTTCTATATTCCTGTCCTCGTCTTTGCAGCATTTCAGTTCCACCAAAGCAAACCATGGTCTATCTCCTACCTCTGAACGCTGGGAAATACAAAGACATTCACATTGCTTACATGGTTTTCCATTTTTTCGTTTGTTAAGAGATGGATTGTGTTCCATATTTGCAACCAATATAGGAATATTGTGAGGGTTATGAATGTGTAATGGTGGCCATACTTTGTGAATTTCAATATTGCGTGTCACAATATCAACACCTTGAGAGGGTGCCTCACCTTTATAATTGGTGTAATCTGAAATATACAAGTCAGAGGACAGTACCTCTGGATGGGCAAACCGATTTTCCATGTTCAGATACGGTATCTTAACAGTGAGTTAAAGTCTTCCATTATACCCTTCATCACGCTATCAAAGAAGTTTTGACGAATAAAACCGTCATTATCTTGAATTGTGAGGTTCCCCAAATTGATATTTTTCTCAATTGAACAGAACTCACCATTCTCAAGCTGATATACCGAAACATCCTTCGGATTAATAAGAACATTGGAACACGAAACCTTATCAAACTTTGTCTTAGGCATTTTATCTCGAACAGTGTTGGCTAAAAGGCAATTGTTTAGTGCATACAGGATATAGGGGCTATGAGTGGTGATGATAAGGTTGTCTTTTCGATCATTTTGCATCAGCCTTAAAATGGCATACAAAAGTTCGACCTGCGTTTCTGGGAAAAGATTAAGTTCAGGCTCCTCAATAATAAGTTGGGTATAATGCGGAACTTTAATCTTGTCAGCAAGTCTTGAAATTGTCTTATAGGCACTCTCTGTGGAAGTATCTCCATCATGAGAAAACACATGTCTAATAAGGCGTATCATTGTGTCTTCATTGTCTTCGTATTTATCACTCTTGAATATTTCGTTTGTTGTGTCTCCCTGCTTCAAGTATTCAAATGTTTTACGACTGACACCATCCATTATTTTGTCCATATCTTCATATGACATATCCATAGTGTTGTCATATATCCATTGGCATACGTATAAACAATACATATATAATGGGATTATTGCCTGCAAACCACTAGAAGATTCCGTTAAACTAATATTCTTGTTATCGCTCAACTTAACAACATCTCCCTTCTCCGAGTCATAATAAAACTGAACAGTCGTCCCGGGAATGTTTATTGCTTCATTCCTTGAGTATTTTGAGCGGAGACTAAGCCATTCAAAAACAAAATCGCGCACATAATCATCCTCGAGCCTATAACTATTCACATTGGCCATTGACACAATGCTTCGTTCTGCGGGGACATAAGCGACTTTTCCAACCTCTGATTCATAAAATGCATTCGTTATGTTTACATTAGGCTTTTTGTTGTGGAAGTACTCTATCTCAATGGCATTCCCTGAATATTTAAAGTGAGATTCTTCCATAAAATATGAATTCATCTTATGGAATAATATAAGTTTGTTTTTTATAAACTTCAGGGTAATGTTTTTTGTGTGCTGTTGACGAATTGCTAACTTCTCAAGCCACAAACAGAAACTTATTATCTTAGCTATAGTGCTTTTGCCTACACTCTGTGGCCCAATAAACACATTGACTCTATTTAAGTCGAACTCTGTATGCGTTATCGGTCCAATGTTCTCTATTATAAAATGTGCCATATATTAATATTTGTTATAAGAACGTAATTCTATACTATTTATTTCAATGTTTCTATTATTGCGGCGACATCGGCTTCAGTGAGGTTGAACCATTCTCCACGAAGACGCTGTTGACTATAGGCGGTATGCAAGGCAGATTCTATTGCTTCGGCGATTTTGCGGGTTGGGAACTTTTTGCATGCAAGCATTTCTATTGTAGGCTTCTCGCTTTGCAATGTTTTTTCGCGATATTCTGGTGTATTAGAGATGCCTATTTTATAATAGCCATTGGAAATATCTTTCATTAAATAGACGTAACACCAGTTAAATTTGTACTCAATAGGATCCTCTTTTACCAAACGATACGGTAGTTGATAATCTGGAACCAGTTTTCGAATAGTCTCAATACGAGTCTTTATATAGGTGTGGATAGCCTCTTTTTTGTACTGATGATTCCAGCAATAATCCAATAAATCAATAGTATCTGGCTTTTTTGCTGCATTATTGTAAGTGATGCGATATGACGTTAATGATTCATGCAGTAGCAAGTCAACATCCTCTTGATACAAAGTGAAGGCAACATGATAGCTATCATCTTTTATCGGATTTGATGCTATACTGTAATCAAGAAGTTGGCCATCTTCAAATAATAACGAGATGCAATCGCCTTTCTGGATCTTCTCTTTTGTGTCATAGCACAAAAGCGCTTTACCTTCAACAAAATCAATGGATAAGTATTCACCAAAAGCAATGGGTAACCGCCGCAGATTAGACCATTTAATAAACGTTGACTTTGTAAATGGATCTGTTCTTACTTTTGAACCTTTGCAACTATAGTATAGGAGAAAAATTTCTTTAGGGCTTTTGAATATACCAGCAAGGGCGTTATTAATTGTCTCAATATCTTCATTCTCTTTGTCTGTACTAACTGTACAGTATTGAATGTCGATATAGGTGGACTCATCTTCGTCCCAATCTAAATTATATTCATCATATATATACAAATACCCATCGCAAGGAGAGTTTATTTCACATTTGCTGTTTTTGGGTTGGTATTGATTGGAAAACAATCTTTTTTTCTCTTCGATAGTAGTATAAGATACACGACCTAATAAATCCCCCTTTCTTACAAAGGAATAATTCTTGACAAGCCATGTAATACCTATATATTGGGAATTACATAGATTATCTCGAACGATTTTGTCTAAAACGATGTTCTCCATTTACTTTTCGTTTAGAAGTCTGGAAGGCCTCTCGACCTTCCAGACTTGGGTTTGAGAATATTACATCTCGCTCAGTTTCTTGTAGCCCTCGTAGCGCAGCTTGGCATTGCGCTCGGTGGCGACGAAGAGTTCTTCGGCCTCTTGGGGGAAGGTCTTCATCAGGGAGTTGTAGCGGACCTCGCCCATGATGGGAGCTGCGGAAGTTGAGCGCAGTGCCAAGCTTGCTTGAGCATTGCCGAAATGTAGCAGCGTAGGCGTAGCCAAGTCGCGGAACTTATTACCTCTTTCTTCTTCTGGTCGGCTGTGCCGACGACTTCCCCTTCTCGCAGGAGGCCGTAAAAAGAAATCTTCGGCGCCGCCGTTCATGCCAAGATGAGTGGAAGGGGTAAAAGAGGCTTGTTGGGCTCTATCATTGACCCGTGCGGAGCACCGGCGGCCACGCCGACGGTTTAGGCCCGCATCACAGGCAGCAGAGGACGGCCCCAGCGGGTATCCTTTCTTTTGCCATTCATTATAAACCACTAATCCCATTCCCATTTGATAACGCAATTTTATTAAACCATTATTCCGCTTTTAATAACGCCATTTTTTGATTAAACCAATCTATAAATTCCTTATTAATAACGCCATTTTTTATATATTATTGCCCGCAGGGCTACCTTTTTTCAATGTGTAGACTCAACAATCAAGTGCAACACCGTTGTGCAAAGATAGGAAGAATTTTTGTTTCGGGGATGAGAAGTTCAAAAGTTTTCTTGGGCGGAGATTCAGTTCGGTTTGCACAAAGAGGATGTAATTGTCGGAGAGAGAGGAGAAATCGGTGCCGTTAGGTATGTATTGCCGTATAAGTTTGTTGGTATTCTCGACGAGGCCTTTCTCCCAGGAGGAATAGGGGTGGGCGAAGAAGACTTTTGTATGCAGCATTTTTGCGATGTATTTATGTTCGGCGAACTCGGTTCCGTTGTCTGTTGTGATGGTGCGGACGTGCCGTTCAAAGGGCTTGAGGAGCTGTACGACGAGCTTTGCCACGGCCTTCGCGTTCTTGCCCTTGGGGGATTTTGCCATGAGGAGTTTCTTTGTGGTGCGTTCCACCAGCGTGACGATGGCGTTCTTGCCGTCCTTGCCTATGATGGTGTCCATCTCCCAGTCGCCGAAGCGTGTCTTTGCGTCGACCACTGCGGGTCTTTCGTCTATGCTGACGCGGTCTTTGATGGGAATGTGCGCACTCACCGGCCGTCGTCGGTGCTTTAGGTGATGCGGCAGGTAGGTGTACAGTGTGCCGCCACGTTCCCTGTCCAGCCTGACAAAGTGGTAAATCCACTCTGCCGACACGCAGTCCCTGCCGTTGCGCCGCATGACACCGACAACAGTCTCCGGGGACCAATGCCTCTTGAGAAGCGGGACGATCTCCTCCCACAGGTCCTTTGTCATACGCCGTGTTCTTCTGGGGATGTGCTTCCTCATATCGGAGAACTGCTGCGCATCTATCCAGACGTAGTGCCTGTACATATTCAGGTTCCTTTTTATCTCCCTGCTGACCGTTGATTTGCTGACATCTATGAATTTCGCGATGTCCGACACTGACATTTTTTTTCTCAGACACGCAGAAATTGTGTATCTTTGCTCTTTGGTAAGGTGTTTATATTTTTTCATATGCAACACAAAAGTAGTCACTTTACCTGAGAGTACCAAATTTTTGGTGCTCTTTTTTTCTACTCAATGTTGCACTTGTAACTGGAATTTAGG
>Ga0256404_1012217_pt1 | contig 11218 bp, 9 predicted proteins | sample RumenRJG_01DNA_FD_185990 | JGI IMG/M metagenome (GOLD analysis project Ga0256404, IMG submission 185990) | Bovine rumen microbial communities from Lethbridge, Alberta, Canada - RJG_01 | ecosystem: Host-associated > Mammals > Digestive system > Stomach > Rumen | place: Canada: Alberta | collected... | reverse complement strand
AACCATTCAGGATGCGGAAACGATTTCGCAACTGAAAAAGAGATGGCTCGCAAGATGATTTTAGATTCTCTAAAATTCCTTTTAAAAACCTACGATATTGATGGATATAGATTTGATTTGATGGGTTTAATTGATATTGAAACTATTAAACGCGCTGAAATAATTCTAAAAGCAATTAAACCAAACATCATGCTTTATGGCGAAGGTTGGAATATGTACCCGCAATCAAAGATTACCGACGAATTCGCTAATATGGATAATTATAAAAAAATCCCTCATATCGGCCATTTTAACGATAGATATCGTAACATTCTAAAAGGAATAGGGGATAAGTCTGAACTCAATGAATCTGGCTTCTTAATGGGCAATCCTAATTTCATGGAAGGCTTTAAATATATTTATAAAGCCGGAACTGAAGAAGGTATTTATCCGGTCTTATTCAATAATTATTCACAATCACTCAACTATGTTGAGTGTCATGATGGAACAACTTTAGGAGATGTCATATTGGATACTTTAACAAATGATGATGATTTACCTAAATACATCAAATTATTTAATAAAGTATTACTTTTATCTCCAGGCATGACATTTATTCATATGGGTCAAGAATTTGGTCAATCTAAATTTGGTCAATATAACACCTATAATTTAGGAGATAGATATAATGCTTTTGATTATGATGTAATGGACCAAAGAAAAAATCTTGTTGATTCACTCATTAATTACATTAAAATCCGTAAATCTATTCCATTATTCAAAGAAGACAAACCTGAAATCGTTAATAAGATGATTGAATTCGATAATAACGATACAGTTATCGATATTACTCTTAAGAGTAATAAAATCTACCATGTCGTTATAAATATTGGAGATGAGCCATTCTTATTCAATGAAGAAAAATATTCGAAATACCATCTATATGGACCATATAAAGATATTCCAGAAAACGAGAAGATAATTTTAAAAGAATTGGGATTATCTGCTCATAAATGCTCGATATTCAAAGAAGTTGACTAGCGAACTTCTTATATATAAACCGGGATTATAAAAGGAGAAAAAAATGAACTTTGTTGCATTAGTTGGTCGAATTCACGACCCAAAAGGATCTGTCACACGTCATTTAGAAGTTATTAAGCCAAATTCTGCTGAAAACCTTTTTATACCATGCCGTTATTGGACTCCAGGAGTTGCTTGCGCACTCTCTTCTTTAGAAGACGGAACACTTATTTCTGCTAGAGGAAGAATCGATGATGATAAAGAAATTGGTCTATATGTCATTATCGAAGATTTTATGGTTATTAAATAAAAATGAGAAAGTATTTAAGTTATATTAGAATCGCTTTTACCGCAGGACTTGCTCTACTTTGGGCTAACCTTGTATATTTTCGTAAATTTGCAAAGCATCCAGAGAAATATCCTTACGAATACCGTTATCAAAAAATTAGAAAGGTTATCTTATTCGTTTTTAAGCATTTTCATGTTGATTATAAGATTGAAGGATTTGAGAATTTTACAAATCTAAACACAAAGTGTTTAATTGTTGCAAATCATCACTCTGACGCCGACCCATTAATCATGATTGCTAATCATGAAAAGCCAATAACTTTTATCTCGAAAAAAGAAGCATTTGATTTTCCAATTATCGGAAATGCTCTTAAAGGATTAGAAGGTATTTCTTTAGATAGAGCAAATTTAATGAATCAAATTGGTCAAATAAGAGATATCGTTGCTCATCTTAAGGACGAAAGTAAACCAAATCTTGTTGTTTATATTGAAGGAACAAGAAACCGAAATCCAGAAAATGAATGTCTACCATTCCACGCAGGAACACTTAAAATTGCGAAGATGGCAGGGGTCCCAATTGTTCCTGTTTCCACTTATGGGACAAGCCGTATTTTAAGTGGAAAATCGTATTTAAAACGTTATCCTGCTTGGCTTCATTACCGTGAGATAATTGATTATTCCAAATTCAGAGAATTTGATTCTAATACTGAAGCTACTAAACTTAAAAAAGAATTCGATGATGATTTAGATAGAATTCGTCAACTCGATTTGGATTATATTTATAATTCTAAAAATTCTAAAAAACGCAAAGCACTAGAAACTCTCATCGATCTTAAGAGACTTTCTTAAACCTTTTGGATAAAGATTCTTTAGAGCAGTTCCAACAACGTGAGCTACTCCAATATTCATTCCTAGATATGAGACAAAACGATAACCTTGAACAAGGTTATTTTTTGTTAATGGCTCACCTTTAATAAATTTGATAGCTTCTTCTTTATTTAATTCGATTGAATTAGTACCGTTTTGATAATGCGAATAGTGGTGGGAAGGCACTTCTTTATCAGCAATTTTTGTCGATAATTCAAGTCCTGGTCTAAGCGCATAATCTGTGACAATTTTTGGCATTTTTTTATTCATTAAATAAGTAGAAATTTGTCGAGAATTTCCTTTTGAATTGATAACTCTAGAAATAGTGATTTTTTCATCGTTAGAAACCGCTAATTTTCCAGGTTTAATTATCTTAGCAATGTAATGACCTTCTCCAACAAATTTGTTTGGGAATAGATGTATTGTTTCCTTATATTTTGGCGATCTAAAATATCCATCAAAATCTTCAATATATTCGAGTTTTGCCGCTCTTTTTGATAAAAGATATTCAATAACTTCTTCGTCTTCTTCATATGAATATGAACAGGTTGAATACATCAACGTTCCACCTTCTTTTAGCATATCGAACGCCATTAAGATTAGTTCCTTTTGAATAGCGGCATTTTTAAGTACTTTTTCATAGGTCCAATCCGCTCGCATTTCTTCTTGCTTTCTAAACATCCCTGAACCAGAACATGGAGCATCTAAAATAATCCCATCAAATGATTCGAAAAATTCATCTTTTATCTTGGAAAAATCAAAGGAAGTAACAACGACATTTCCTAAGCCCATTCTTTCAAAATTTTGAAGAAGAACATTCGCTCTTGATTTTGATAAATCGTTGCTTAAAAGTAGGCCAGTGTCTTTCATGAGCAAAGACGCCATAACTGATTTACCACCAGGAGCAGCACATAAATCTAAAATCTTTTCGTATTTCCTTGGATTTAAGTAATGAGAGACGAGCATTGCTGATGGATCTTGGATATAAAACGCTCCAAGTTCATGATAGATACTTTTACCTAATTTGTATTCGTCTTGATCATATAAAAAACCATTTTCTACAATCGGATGTTCTTTAATGTTTGGATATAGTTTTAAAAGAGCGTCTTTCGACATCTTATTTATATTTAAATAAAAACCTTTGTGTTCTTTGTTATCAAAAGAGGAAACTAATTCCTCAATTTGTGAATCATTTAGGTATTTTTTAAGATGCTCTTTAAAATCCATGAATATAGTTTATCACAATATTAGTTAATTTGATTTAATCAAGTTGACCAATATGATAGAATACAATTGAGGTATTTTATTATGCGAATGGTTGATATTATTACAAAAAAACGTGATGGCCACGAATTAACCGACAAAGAAATTGAGTTCTTTGTTAAGGGATACGTTGATGGAAAAATTCCTGATTATCAAGTATCTGCTTTACTTATGGCCATTCTTTTTAGAGGAATGACAGATCATGAAATCGTTACTTTAACCGATTTAATGGAACATAGTGGTGATGTCATGGACTTATCCAGTGTCAAAGGCGTCACAGTTGATAAACACTCAACTGGTGGCGTTGGCGATAAGACATCCCTTGCTTTAGGACCAATGGTCGCTGCATGTGGAGCTTCTCTTGCCAAAATGTCTGGTAGAGGTTTAGGCCATACTGGTGGAACACTCGACAAACTCGAATCGATTCCAGGATTAAATGTTTTCGTTTCTGAAGAACATTTCATCAAACAAGTTAATGATATTGGCATCGCTATTGTAGGTCAAACTGGAACTTTAGTTCCAGCTGACAAGAAGCTCTATGCTCTTAGAGATGTTACAGGTACCGTTGAATCCACACCATTAATCGCCTCTAGCGTCATGTCAAAGAAACTCGCTAGTGGTTCACATTGTATTTTAATCGATGTTAAATTTGGTAATGGCGCATTCATGAAAGATATTGAATCCGCTCGTCATTTAGCCAAGATTATGTGTCGTATCGGTAATGCCTTAGGTAGAGATACAAGAGCAGTTTTAACCGACATGGAACAACCATTAGGTTTTGCCGTTGGCAACTCCTTAGAAGTCAAAGAAGCTATCGATACACTTCATGGTAAAGGTCCAAAAGACTTCACTGATTTATGCTTCCGTTCTGGTGCAATTATGCTTGAGCAAGCAAAGCTTGCTTCTAACGAAGAAGAAGCATATAAGATGCTCAAGAAAGTCATTGAAGATGGTTCTGCTTTCAACAAATTTAGAGAAATGGTTATCGCTCAAGGTGGCGATGTTTCCTATATTGATCATCCAGAGAAATTCGAAGTTGCTAAGAACATTATTGAAATTAGAGCTAATAAATCTGGTTACATTAGACAAATCGTTGCCTTACGTATTGGTGAAAACGCTATGCGTTTAGGTGCTGGTAGAGAAACATTTGATGATGTTATCGATATGTCAGCTGGTATCGTCTTAGCTAAGAAAGTTGGCGATAAAGTTGAAGCAGGCGATCTACTTTGTACCGCTTATACAAATAAGGAAGATTACGCTGAAGTCATTCAAGATATCAAAGAATCATTTGTTATCATTGATGAACCGGTCGTTGTTCCTCCAACCGTTCACGATTATATCCGTTAATGAGATTAGTTGTTCAAAATTCACTAGAAGCCTCTTGTGAGGTTGATAATAAGATCGTGGGACACATATCCCACGGTTTTGTTGTGCTCGTAGGTTTCACTCATGATGATAATGAAGAAATAGTCATTAAGATGGCTAATAAACTTCTATCAATGCGAGTATTTGAAGATGAAAATGGGAAGACTAATCTTTCTTTGAAAGATGTTAATGGAGAAATATTATCAATTTCTCAATTTACTTTATATGCTTCATTAAAAGAAGGTCGTCGCCCAGCTTTTGTTGATGCGATGGAACCGAAGGAAGCTAGTGATTTATATGATTTCTTCAATTCTTGTTTAGAAAAAGAAGGATATAAAGTCCAAAAAGGAATCTTTGGGGCTGATATGAAAATAAAATTAACTAATAATGGTCCATTTACTACCATCTTAGATTCCAAGGAGCTTTTTAAATGAAAGTCTTAGTTGGTTTAAGTGGTGGTGTTGATAGCGCAGTTGCAGCATACTTGCTTAAAAAGCAAGGCTATGATGTAAGTGCTTGTTTTATGCGTAACTGGGATGCGATGGCAAATGGCGATTATTTAGGTAATCCAACTATAAATGATGATCGTTGCCCTCAAGAAAAGGATTATCAAGATGCGATTAAAGTCGCTGAAAAACTCAATATTCCTTTATTGAGAGTTGATTTTATCAAAGAATATTGGGATCACGTTTTTTCGTTCTTTTTATCAGAATATGAAAATGGAAGAACTCCAAATCCAGATATTTTATGTAATAAATTCATTAAATTTGATGCTTTTCTAGAATACGCGAAGAAGAATGGCTTCGATATGATTGCCATGGGTCATTACGCAAAACGAGTCGAACATGACGGCCATTTCTATCTTTCTAAATGTGCTGATACAAGCAAAGATCAAACTTATTTCTTATCGCAAATCAATGAAGAACAAATTAAATCATGTCTTTTTCCTTTAGGAGATATAACAAAAGAAGAGGTTCGTAAGATTGCTCATGAGCTCGATCTAGAATCTGTTATGGATAAAAAAGATTCAACAGGAGTCTGTTTTATCGGTGAAAGAAACTTTAAAGAATTTCTTCAAAATTACATACCTGCTCAAAAAGGCAATATCATTGATATTGATACAGGTAAAATTATCGGAACTCATAAAGGTGTTTATTATTATACAATCGGACAACATAAAGGCTTAGGCATCGGTGGACGTAGTGGCGAAACTGCAACAGGCTGGTTCATCGTTAAAAAGGATGCAAAAAAGAATATCCTTTATGTTACTAGAGGTGACACCCAAAAATATTTGATGTCCAATAAATGCATTGTTAGAAAACTTAACTTTATTAATAAAGAAGAAAAATTTCCGCAAGAAGTTGGCGTTAAATTTAGATATCGTCAGCCAGATCATCCTGCAACGATTGATTTAGTAAATGATGAAATAATTGTCACTTATGATTACTTCAAAGCAGTTACACCTGGTCAAGAAGCTGTTTTTTATAATAAAGATGGCTTAATGATTGGCAGTGGAACGATCGATGAAGTTTATCGAGATAATGTGAGAATAGATAAATAAGCAAAAGAAAATGGATGCTTAGCATCCATCTTTTTTAAAAATCAAATTAGATCAATTCATCAGCGTCATTGAACATCTTCAAGAGTTTTTCAACGCTGAGGTTTTGTTTTTCTTTACCTTTAACATCATATATTACTCGTCCATCGTGGAACATTATGAGTCGATCACCATAAGTAATGGCGTCTTTCATATTATGAGTAATCATGATTGTTGTTAATTTCTTTTCGCGAACAATCTTATCTGTTAAATCAAGAACCTTCTTTGCAGTTTTTGGATCTAAAGCAGCAGTATGTTCGTCAAGAAGTAAAATCTTACGGTCTTGGTTAAAATCATGAAGCGAATTGCTAAAAGCAATATATGCATCTAATTTTTCTTCATCATTTTTGGCATTTATAAGCGCATCCTTGTATTCTTTTTCTTTTAATGAGTAAAAGTCTTCAGCAACTTTTTTGCCTTCGATTTTGACTTTATTAATCTCTTGCTTAATTTTAGCCTTTTCTTCTTTTGAAGAATTTTTATTTAATTTTGCTCTTAATTCACCAGTATGGATATCAAGATACATCTTCACAAATTCTTTTTTAGTGTCAAGACGAGGATCAGTCGCAGCCATAATAAGAGTTAAAGCTTGTCTTTGTCCACCAGACATGACACCAACTTTTTGAGATAATCTATCTTCAAGTCCTAAAGAGAATTCCGATAGTAGCTTCTTAAAATATAGTTTTACTATATTGTTTGAAAATCCCCATTTGATTGGTGAATGAGATTTACCTCTTCTAAAAGCAATCTCTAAATTCTCTAAACAAGACATTTCGGCAGTTGTTCCCATCATCGGATCTTGGAATACGCGACCAAAATATTTCGCTCTTTGATGTTCTTTCATTTCGGTGATGTCCATACCTGAAAGAATGACACGGCCTTCATCTGGGAATAAAGAACCTGTAATGATATTTAAAGTGGTGGATTTACCTGAACCATTTGAACCAATGATTGTAACGAATTCGCCATCATCAATCGTTAAATTAAGATTGTTTAAAGCAATTCTTTTATCATCTTCATTACCAGTTAAATTAAATACTTTTGTAACGTTTTTTAATTCAATCATTGTTTGACCTCCTTAGTTGCTTTCTTCTTCATTAATGAAGAAATCTTCATTTTAATTAGAGGTAAACATAACGCTAAAGTGATGAGAATAGCGTACAATAATTTTTGAAGTTCAGTTGGTAAACCTAATCTAACAGCGGTTGTAATAATAATGAAGTAAACGATTGAGCCTAAAGCAACTGATATTAACCAGTTCTTAAAGCTACGTTTACCAAATATTGCCTCACCGATGAGAATAGATGCTAAACCTACTACTAAATATCCAGTAGCAGAAACGGTGGAAACCGTCTTTGTTTCTTGGACATATAAAGCACCTGCTAGAGCAATTAAAGCATTGGAAATTGCGACACAAGCAATCGTTACAGCGTTTGCGTTGATGCCTTGAGCCTTTGCCATCTTTTCATTCATTCCTGTTGCTCTAATCGCCATTCCGTATTCAGTTCCAAAGAAGAAATAGATGATGACCATCGTAACGAAAACAACTCCAAACATAACGGCTACTTTAATGATGTTGCTCCAGGGAGCAATAAACACACCTAAATCATAATCATATGGTTGAAGAAGTGAATATATAGTTTGTGGTCCACTTACTTTAACAATGTTTGTAAATGAGATTTGTGAATTGAAGAAATTTGGAACATCGTTCGCACTTCCTAAAATGATTAAAACGATGCTACCAGCAGCAGTTAAAGTGATGATGCCACTTAATAATTTAGGAATCTTAAGGAATCGATTCAAAACGCCAGTTATAATTCCACAAAGTGCTCCAGCAAAAATACTTGTTAATGTAGCAATCCAAGGATTAATCTGGTTATAAATCATAACTCCGCAAACGGCCATTCCTATAAGGAAAGATCCTTCAGCGGTTAAATCAGCGAAATCTAATAAACGATAGGTCAAAAAGATACCTAAAGCTAGAAGAACGCAAGGTAAACCAGAAGATAAAATATTTAAAATAATATCTAAAACAACCATTTTACTTAGAAATATCGCTTCCTTTGGAAGTAATTGATTCTGGAAGTTCAATACCTGAACCTGCTAAATTAGCAGAAGAATATTTAATTTCACATTTATCAGCAGTCATTTGAACGACTGGTAAATCTTTCGCGCTTTTACCATTACGAATAATTTGAGCAGCTAATTTACCAGTTTCTTTTCCAAGCATTTCATAATCGAAAGAGTAGGAAATGTGACCACCTGTTTTAACTTCACCAAATTCGCCGCATACGCAAAGAACACTATTCGCATTACATGCATCTCTTACAGCGCTCATATTTGCAGCGATATTGTTGTCGGTTGGAACATAAATAGCATCGATTCCTTCGATAGATGCTAAAGCATTAGCAACAGTAGAAATATCACTTGGTCCACTGACAGTTCTTGTTTCAACTTCCATTAATAAAGTGGAACATAATGATTTAACTTGTTTAGCTTGTTCAACGCTATTTTCTTCACTTTGAGTGTATAAAACACCAATTTTATCAGCAGCTGGATTGATTTCTTTGATCAAACTTAATTGAGCTAAAACCGGTTGAGCATCACTTGCGCCAGTGACATAGCCAGTGCCGTTATCTAATGAATCGACTAATTTAGCTGCGACTGGATCGGTGACAGCGGTGAATAAGATTGGATTAGTCTTACCATTATCAATTGAAGCAGATTTTAAGGCCTTAGTAGCGCCTGTGCCTAAACCTAATGTCATATCGCTAGAAATGGAGAGGTTTTTAGCAAGAGTTTGAAGTGAAGCTTCATCGCCACCAGCATTCTTTTCATCGATGACATAATCTTGGTCTTTTGTAAGTCCGGATTCTAATAAACCTTCAATGAAACCTTTTTCTGCAAGTTGAAGAGCTTCGTGTTCAACTGGAAGTAATACACCAATAGTGTATTTGCTACTAGAACAGCCACTCATCATTGCTGTGGCAAGGACACCAAGAGTAAGTAGACTTAATTTTTTCATTTGTATTCTCCTTTTTAAAAAATAAATCCCGGGAGCAAACACCGGGTCATCTTTTTCCAGGTGTTTGACTTATGTCTCCCACCTGTCATTTTTAAAGTAGGAAACAATTACCTAAAATAAAAATAACCAAAGTAAAAATAGTATTTTGAGCTAGAAATATTGTTGAAATTTCTATTCATACTATTCTTCTTTCTTGTCTCTTATATTATTCCAAACTTCTCTTAAAGAAAATATTTTTTTATTTCGTTTGAAAAATTTAGGATAAATCGTGCGCGAATAAATAAAGAAAAATAAATATATTTTTTAAAATAGTTATGTTATATTTTATGTGCTCCGATAAAGGAACCTGCCACTCCTTTGGAGATGATGAAAGTCATCGTAGGTCTGCGTTAAAGATCAAATCAATTAAGTGCAATACAAAGTATTGAATAAGGATGGTACCGCGAAGAAATCGTTCCTTAGAAATACTTTTTTATTTTGTTTAGGGAGATCAAAAAATGAAATATTTAACTGGTCAACAAATTAGAGAAATGTGGTTATCTTTCTTTAAAAGCAAAGGTCACCATGTTGAAAAAGGTGCAAGTTTAATTCCTTATAAAGATCCATCTCTTTTATGGATCAATTCAGGTGTTGCAGCCTTAAAGAAATATATGGATGGTAGTGAAGTACCTCCATCAAGAAGAATTACCAATGTCCAAAAATCAATTCGTACAAACGATATCGATAACGTTGGTTATACCGCAAGACACCATACATTCTTTGAAATGTTAGGAAACTTCTCAATCGGTGATTATTTTAAGAAAGAAGCGATTGCTTTTGCTTATGAAATTCTCACTAGTGAGAAATATTTCGCAATGCCAAAGGATAAACTTTATTTTACCTACAACCCAATCGATGAAGAAACCCATAAATTATGGCTTGCTCAAGGTGTTGAGGAAGATCATTTGATACCTCTAGAAGGAAACTATTGGGAAATCGGTGAAGGTCCAGCTGGTCCAAACACCGAAGTCTTCTTTGATAGAGGTGAAAAATATGATGAAAAGAAACTTGGAGTTAAGTTATTAAAAGAAGAAATTGAAAACGATAGATATATTGAAATCTGGGGTATCGTCTTCTCCCAATATAATGCAGTTCCAGGCACTCCACGAAGTGAATATAAAGAACTTCCATCCAAAAATATTGATACTGGCGCAGGACTAGAAAGAATTGCTTCCGTCTTACAAGAGACCGAATCAAACTTTGAAACTGACTTATTTATGCCAATCATTAAGGAAGTTGAAAAGATTGCTGATAAAAAATATGAAAAACCATATTTAACAGCTTATAGAGTTATCGCTGATCACATTAGAGCAGTTACATTTGCTTTAGGTGATGGGGAAATTTTCTCCAACGAAGGTCGTGGCTACGTTTTACGTAGACTTGTCCGTAGAGCGATGAGATTTGCTAAACAAATCGGCATCAATAAACCATTCATGTATAGCCTAGTTAAAGTTGTAATTTCAATCTATAACGAATTCTATCCTGAATACGCTTCTAAACAATCTCATATCGAAAAGATGATTAAAGCTGAAGAAGAAAAATTCTTAGAAACTCTTACTACAGGTGAAGCAAAACTTCGTGAAATGATCGATGGCAAGAAGGAATTATCCGGTAAAGATGCCTTTATGCTTTATGATACTTTTGGTTTCCCAATTGATTTAACAAAAGAAATCTGCGCTGAAAATAATGTCAAAGTAGATGAAAAAGCTTTTGAAGAAGAGATGGAAAAACAAAAAGAAAGAGCTAGAAATGCCCGTAGTGATGAACAAAGTATG
>Ga0256404_1012216_pt1 | contig 11219 bp, 11 predicted proteins | sample RumenRJG_01DNA_FD_185990 | JGI IMG/M metagenome (GOLD analysis project Ga0256404, IMG submission 185990) | Bovine rumen microbial communities from Lethbridge, Alberta, Canada - RJG_01 | ecosystem: Host-associated > Mammals > Digestive system > Stomach > Rumen | place: Canada: Alberta | collected... | reverse complement strand
TTTACCGTGTCTCCCGGGGCTCCCATGCCTTTAAGGAGATCATGCAGGCAGGCTTGGAGTGCATCGGCGATATTGACAGCTACTGTGTCAGCGAGGTCCTCTACCTTGCGGCGAAGAGCCTTGCGACCATTACCGACCGGTATCTTCTGAACATTTCTCATCTCGGCATCATATCGGGTCTTATCGACGGGCTTTCCTTATCCTCCGAGGACAGAAGAGAGGTGCTCCGCCTGATCGGGGAGAAGAACCTGCATGAGATCCGTACGCTTTTAGAGCGCGCGGGCGCACCTTCAGAAGCCTCGGACAGACTTCTGAAGGTCCTCGATGCCGCAGGCACGCCGCAGGAGGTTCTGAAGCTGCTTGCGGAAAATAACTGCGATCCTGAGGCGCTGTCCGAGCTTTCAGACCTTGTCACACTGCTTGAAGGCACGGAGGCAGCCGGACATATCGTGATCGATTTTTCGGTCATCAACGACATGAATTATTATAACGGCATCGTCTTCAAGGGATATATCGAAGGTATTCCGACCGGCATTCTTTCCGGCGGTCAGTATGACCAGCTCCTGAAGAAGATGGGAAAGCGTTCCAAGGCGATCGGCTTTGCCGTCTATATGGACTTTCTGGAGCGGTTCTTAGAGGAGGAACGTGCATATGACGTGGATGCCGTGCTGCTCTACAAGGACGGGACTGACACAGCGCTGCTCTTTGCCGCTGCAAAACGTCTGACCTCCGAGGGCTACAGTGTGACAGTGCAGAAGGCGCTGCCGGAAAAACTCCGTTACAAGATGATCGTAGAGCTGAACGGGGAAGGCGTGCTGGAGACAAGGTATCTGTAAACGAGGAAAAGAACCATGCTGAATGTTGCATTGCCCAAGGGAAGACTGGGCGAGATCGTATATGATATGTTTGAGAAGGCGGGATACGAGTGCCCGTCGATCCGCGAGAAGAACCGCAAGCTCCTTTTTACCAATGAGGAGAAGGGCGTCTGCTATTTCTGGGTGAAGCCCTCGGACGTTGCGATCTATGTAGAGCGGGGCGCCGCGGATATCGGCGTTGCGGGAAAGGATATCCTCCTCGAGTACCAGCCGGAGGTCTACGAGCTTCTGGATATGAATATCGGAAAGTGCATGATGGCGGTGGCAGCCCCGAACGGCTACATTGACCGGCCGCAGCGCACCTTAAGGGTCGCGACCAAGTTCGAACGGATCGCCGCGGACTATTACGCTTCCGTCGGAAGGGATATCGACATCATCCACTTGAACGGCTCTATCGAACTGGCGCCGCTTCTCGGACTTTCCGACGTGATCGTGGATATCGTGGAAACGGGCTCCACCTTAAAGGCCAACAACCTTTCCGTCATGGAAAAAATCGTGGATATCAGCGCACGCTTTATCGCAAACAAATCTTCCTATGAGTTTAAGCGGGACGAGATCCGCAAGGTCGCCGCCGCACTTGCAGAAGAGGTAAAGTAAAATGATCAGAATCTTAAAATACGGCGAGGTCCCAAACAGCGAGCTTTTCATCCGTCAGGACGCTCTCGACCGGGTATCGGACACGGTCTCGGAGATCCTCGAAAATGTCCGTAAGAACGGGGACCGTGCGGTCCTTGGCTATATCGAAAAGTTTGACCATGTGCGCCTTGAAAGCCTCACGGTAAGCGCGGAGGAAATGGATGAGGCTCTCTCAGTGGTCGAGCCGGAGTTTATTGATGTACTGAAGCGCTCCGCTGCCAACATCCGCAATTTCCATGAAAAGCAGCTTCGCACCAATTTCATGATCAATGACCGGGACGGCGTGATGATGGGACAGAAGATCCTGCCCTTAGAGCGTGTCGGCATGTATGTGCCGGGCGGCACCGCGCCACTTTCCTCAACTGTGCTGATGGATACCATTCCGGCAAAGGTCGCAGGCGTAAAGGAAGTCATCATGGTGACCTCTCCGGGAAAGGACGGAAAGGTCAATCCCTATGTCCTCGCTGCGGCGCATGTGGCAGGCGTCGGCAGGATCTTTAAGTGCGGAGGCGCCCAGGCAATCGGAGCATTAGCCTACGGCACGGAAAGCATCCCGAAGGTCGACAAGATCGTGGGACCGGGCAGCGCCTATGTGGCAGAGGCCAAAAAGCAGGTCTACGGACAGGTGGCGATCGATATGATCGCAGGCCCGAGCGAGATCCTTGCGATCGCGGATGGCAAAACAGAGCCCCGCTATATTGCGGCGGATATGCTCTCCCAGGCGGAGCATGACTATAATGCGACCGCCGTGCTGGTGACGGATTCTCTTGAGCTTGCAGAGAGAGTGAGAGAGGAGATCGACCGGCAGGTAAAGCTCTTAGACCGCTCGGAGATCGCGTCCTACTCCATTGACCATACCGGAAAGATCATCCTGGTGGAGGATCTCCTCCAGGGCATCGAGATCGCCAACGAGATCGCTCCGGAGCATCTGGAGCTCTGCGTTGACAACCCCTTTGACTATCTGGACAAGGTGAAGCACGCAGGTTCTGTATTCCTCGGACGAAACTGCCCCGAGGCGCTCGGAGACTACTATGCGGGTCCGAACCACACCCTGCCGACGAGCGGCACCGCGCGCTTCTTCAGCCCCCTTTCGGTGGATGACTTCGTCAAGAAAATGCAGTATACTTATTATTCAGCGGATGCGCTTGACAAAGTCGCGGATGACATTGCCCTCTTTGCACGAAAGGAAGGACTTACCGGACATGCGAGAAGCGTCCTGATCCGCAGTGAGGACAGAAGAAAATAGAATCGAGCAGTGAGGAAAAGACCATGAGCCGTTATATGAGCAAAAATCTGGAAGCCATGACCCCGTATACCCCGGGAGAGCAGCCCCGTGACCAGCAGTATGTAAAGCTGAACACCAACGAATCTCCCTTCCCGCCGTCAGCGAAAGCGATGGAGTATATGCAGGAGCATATGCGCGCCTTAAACCTCTATCCGGACCCGACAGCAGAGGAGCTTCGCCGCGCAGTGGCGATGCACTGCCAGGCCTTAAAGGAAGAAGTGATCATGGGCAATGGCTCCGACGAGCTTTTATACTTTGCCTTCCGTGCCTTCGGTGACGCGGATCACCCGATCGTATCCGCGGATATCACCTACGGCTGCTATCCGGTCTTTGCCGCAGCGCTTGGCCTTAAGTATGAGACCGTTCCGCTCGATGAGGAGTTCGGCATCCGTGTCGAAGACTATGACGATAAGCATGGCGTGATCGTGATCGCAAACCCGAACGCTCCGACCGGACGCTGCCTTACGATGGCTAAGATCGACCGGCTTGCGGGCGCGCACCCGGACGATGTCATCATCGTGGATGAAGCATACATTGATTTCGGAGGCCAGAGCGTGCTGCCGCTTACCAAGAAGTATGATAACCTCCTGGTGGTGCAGACCTTCTCGAAGTCCCGCTCCATGGCAGGCGCCCGTCTGGGCTTTGCGGTGGGAGATAAAAGACTGATCGCGGACATGGAGACCGTCCGCAACTCCTTCAACCCCTACAACATCAACTCCATGACCATGAGCCTTGGTCTTGGCGCGCTGGCGGACCGCAACTACTTCCTTGCCAACTGCCGCACGATCATCAAAAACCGGGATTATACCGTAACGGAGCTGATGAAGCTCGGGTTTAAGGTCCTGGATTCCAAAGCCAACTTCATTTTTGCCTCCCATCCTTCCATCGGAGGAAAGGAACTGTACCTTTCCTTAAAGGAGCGGGGCGTACTGGTCCGCTACTTTGACAAGGACCGCATCCGTGAGTATGTCCGGATCTCCATCGGCAAAAAGGAGCAGATGGACGTTCTGCTCGAGAAGGTACAGGAGATCCTTGCAAAGTAAACTCCATGATTTGTCGAAGCACCACATTGCATATAAGCTGTGCGATGCTTCGCTGTAAAAGCAGCTCCCGCATCGCTTACAAGTATTCGGAAATCGCTTCGCTCGCACGCCATGCTTCGCGCAGCTTTTTTCCTCATACTTGTTGCCTTGTCAAATGTCCAGAAAAAAGAAAGCGAGCTTTCTTTTTTCTTCCATTTTCCAAGAGCTTATATAGTATATGAGGAACAGCTATGAGATCAGCTAAAATTATCAGAAACACTGCAGAAACAAAGATACGGCTTACACTGAACCTGGACGGGACCGGAAAGTCGGAGATCGACACCGGCATCGGCTTTCTCGACCATATGCTGACCCTGTTTGCAAAGCACGGCCGCTTTGACTTGAATGTTTACTGCGACGGTGACACAAAGGTGGATGACCATCACTCTACGGAGGATATCGGCATCTGCTTAGGCCAGGCCTTCCGGGAGGCCCTCGGAGACAAAAAGGGCATCAGCCGCTACGGGGATACCGCGCTTCCGATGGATGAGGCGCTGATCCTCACGGCAGTGGACATTTCCGGAAGAGCCTTCTTAGGCTACGGTCTGGAGATTCCCGCCGAGAAGGTCGGAAGCTTTGATACCGAGCTTGTGGAGGAGTTCTGGATCGCCTTTACGGCAAATGCCGCCCTGGATCTTCATATCCGCCAGCTTGCCGGAAAGAACTCGCACCACATCATTGAGGGTGCGTTCAAATCCGCCGCAAGGTCGCTTCGGAAGGCCGTGAGCATTGATCCGGACTCTGCGGATGAAATCCCGAGCACAAAGGGCCTGCTGGCCTGATACCTGTATGAAACGGCCGTAAGCCGGTCCTGACGCATGCTTGTCCGGGAGGATACACCATGATTGCAATTGTTGATTACGGCGTGGGCAACCTGTTTTCACTGAAGAGCTCCTTTGCGGCGATCGGTGAGGACGCGGTGGTGACCCGCGATGAAAAAATCTTAAAAGCCGCGGACCGCATCCTGCTTCCCGGAGTCGGCGCCTTCGGAGATGCCGCAGCAAAACTTCGCGAGGCGGGTATGGACCAGGCAGTCCTCGAACAGGCCGCAGACGGCAAGCCCCTCCTTGGGGTCTGCGTCGGGATGCAGCTTCTCTTCGATATGGACTATGAGTACGGAGAGCATCCGGGGCTCGGTCTTGTTCCCGGAGAGGTCCGGGACATCGGCGAAGTGATCGATCCCGCCCTTAAGAAGCCTCAGATCGGCTGGAATGCGCTTTCCTTCCGCCCTGTCAAGGGAGAGCCAAAGAGCCGCCTTTTCAAGTACATCGAAGAAGGCGACTATGTCTACTTTGTCCATTCCTATGCCGCCTTCAAATGCGAGCCTTTTGTCACGGCAACCACGGAATACAGCGCAGAGCTGACCGCAGCCGTGGAGCGGGAAAATGTCTACGGCACCCAGTTCCACCCCGAAAAAAGCGGCCCCGTAGGCCTTAAGATCCTGAAGGCATTCTGCGAGCTTTAAAGGAGAAACCTATGCTGATCTACCCCGCAATTGACTTGTATGAGGGCAAGGCTGTACGCCTTTTAAAGGGAGACTACGCCCAAATGACCGTCTACAGCGACCATCCTTTGGAGATCGCCGAGGACTTCCAGAAGGCGGGCGCCACCTGCCTCCATACGGTGGACTTAGAGGGCGCGAAAAGCGGCGAGACGCCGAATCTCGAGGTGATCCGTCACATCGTGCGAAATACCGATCTTTTTACCGAGGTCGGCGGCGGTATCCGGAGCATGCAGGTCATTGAGCGGTATCTGGATGCAGGTATCGGCCGTGTGATCTTAGGTACGGCCGCAGTGACGGACCGGCCGTTTCTTGAAAGAGCCGCGGAGGATTACAAAGAGAAGATCGCCGTCGGCGTGGACATTAAGGACGGATATGTCGCGATCAGGGGCTGGACCGAGAAGTCGGAGCTGGATGCCTTTGATTTCTGTAAGGACCTGCAGCAGCTTGGGATCCGCACCATTATCTGTACGGACATCTCCCGGGACGGTGCCATGAAGGGAACCAATGTGGAGCTTTATGATAAGCTTAAAGAAATGCTTGACATGCAGATCATCGCTTCCGGCGGCGTTTCGGATATGGATGATATCCGTCGATTAAGAGCCATGGATCTTTACGGAGCGATCATCGGCAAGGCATACTACACCGGAGCGATCGATCTAAAGGAAGCGATCGCGGCTGCAAGATGAAGTTATGAGGAATTAACTATTCAGCACTCGGCCGCGCAATATTCCCAAAATTTTGATTTTGAATCAATGATTCGCATGTAATCAAAATTTTGCTCATGTGCGGGCCGTCTGCTAATCAAACACTGCCTTATTGCATGTCGAAAAGCATGTAAACATGCTTTTCTGACATTCAATCAGGCAGGTGCTGAATAGTTACATGAGGACCAAGACATGATTACAAAAAGAATCATCCCCTGCCTGGATGTGAAAAACGGAAGAGTCGTCAAGGGCGTCAATTTCCAGGGGCTGAATGATGTCAATTCCCCTGTGGAGCTGGCGAAATACTACAGCGACAACGGCGCTGACGAGCTTGTGTTCTATGATATCACCGCTTCAGCGGAAGGCCGCCGGCTCTTCACGGACATCCTCTGTGAAGTGGCAAAACAGATATTTATTCCGTTGACAGTCGGAGGTGGCATAAATACTGTAGATGATTTCGACCGTGTTCTGAAATGCGGCGCGGATAAAGTGAGCGTCAACTCCGGTGCGATCCGCAATCCCAATCTCATTTATGAGGCAGCAAAGCGATATGGAGACCAGTGCGTGGTCATCAGCGCGGACGTAAAGCGCCTTGACGGGGAGTACCGGGTATTTGCCAGAGGAGGCCGCGACGATACAGGGCTTGAAGCCATCAGCTGGATCAGGCGCTGCGTTGACATGGGCGCCGGAGAGGTCGTTTTGAATTCCATCGATACGGATGGCGTGAAACAGGGCTTTGACCTGGAGATGCTCGATGCTGTATGCAATGCGGTCAGCGTTCCGGTGATCGCATCCGGCGGCGCCGGCGGGATCGATGATTTTATAACCCTGTTCAAAACGCTGCCGAAGGTCGATGCAGGTCTTGCCGCTTCGATCTTTCACTTTGGAGAGGTCAGCATTGCGGACTTAAAGGCAAGGCTCGCCGCGGAAGGCATTCCCATGCGGCAGATGCGCCAGTAAAAGGACTGGCAGTCAGGAAAGCCTGTTGATAAGACAGGAAAGCGGTGCCGGCAAGGCACCGGCAGAAAAGAAGGAGGAGTTAAGGTGCTCAATATTGACGAACTGAAATTTGACGAAAAGGGCCTGATCCCTGCGATTGTAGTGGATGCGTATACCAAGAAGGTCCTGACGCTTGCATATATGAACCGGGAGAGCCTTCAGATCTCCATGGAAAAGGGCCTGACCTGCTTCTGGAGCCGTTCAAGACAGGAGCTGTGGCTGAAAGGTGAGACCAGCGGAAACTACCAGCACATCGTTTCCATCACCGCGGACTGCGACGGTGACGCCCTTGTCGTTGTCGTGGAGAAGGACGGACCGGCCTGCCACAAGGGAACGGATTCCTGCTTCGAGTATCCTGTCTGGCAGAGCGAGGAACTCCATGAGTTCTCGATCGACGGCCTGATGGAACTCTTAAAGGGCCGCAAGGAAGAAATGCCCGAGGGCTCCTACACCTCCTACCTTTTCGAAAAGGGTCTCGACAAGATACTGAAAAAGGTTGGCGAGGAGTGTACCGAGGTCATCATCGCCGGAAAGGCAGAAGATAAAAAGGAGACGATCTATGAGATCGCGGACCTTGCCTACCATGTGCTGGTACTGATGGTCGAATCCGGCATCAGTTTGGAGGACGTCCGGAAGGAACTGGCCTCCCGTCACATCATCGACCACAAGGTCAAGCAGGAAAAGATGACCTAAACGTATGATGCGAACAGACTTCCATACTCATACAACTTACTGCGACGGCAGGTCCTCTGCAGAAGAAATGGTGCAGGCTGCGGTCGAAAAACAAATGGACTGCATCGGTTTTTCCGGACACGCTCTGACAAGTTTCGATACAGAGTGGTGCATGTCAGCTGACGGAATGCGCGATTATGTGCAGGAGATCCGGCGGCTTAAGGAAAAGTATGACGGCAGGATCCGCATTTTCTGCGGCGCTGAATGGGACTATTACTCTGACGGTCCGAGGGAAGGCCTCGAGTATACGATCGGTTCCGTTCACTACATAGAAAAGGACGGCAGACGCGTCAATGTTGATGAAAGCCCCGCCCTTTTAAAGAAACTTTGCCGGGAATGGTATGAAGGGGACATCTATGCCCTTATCGAAAGCTACTACCGAAACGTTTCGGATGTTCTTGACCGGACCGGAGCGGATATCGTAGGGCATTTCGATCTTGTCACCAAGTTCAACGAGGATGGAAGCTTGTTTGATGAGTCGCATCCCCGTTACCGTGCAGCCTGGCAGCAGGCCGCGGACCGGCTCCTTGGCTTCGGAAAGCCTTTTGAGATTAACACCGGCGCCATTTCGAGAGGATACAGGAGCGTACCGTACCCTTCCGCCGAGATCATGGAATACCTGGCTTCTCATGGAGCCCGCTTTATTTTGTCGAGCGACAGCCATCATACCTCTACGCTTCTCTACGGATTCGACCGCTGGGAGCGCTACGCCAAAGATCATGACTATACACTGATTTCCATGCCCGACTGTCTTCATTGATTCATCTTATTGCTTATCAGCCTGCTGAGAGAACCAGCAGGCTTTTATATTTGTACTGTAAACATGTGTATATAGCTTGACTCAAATGGATATATATGGTATCATATGGATATAAAAGAGACTGCATGAGACAGCAACAGAAAGGCGATAAAGATGACTATTGAAGAAATGAGAAAGATCAAGGATGAGAGAGGGTACAGCATCGCAACTCTGGCAGCTTATTCCGGTGTGCCGAAGAGCACCCTTGCGAAGATCCTGAGCGGGGACACAAAGAATCCCCGCTCCTCCGCCATGTCTGCCATTGAGGAAGTGCTGAAGGGAGATGAGACTGTCCTGAAAGGGAAGAGTGCTGTCTATAAAGAACTGCGGCAGCTTCCAAACGGAGGCTCTACTGTTATGAGAGAACCACCTGCAAGCTATGGAACCGCTCCGCGGAAAAAGGATACGTATACCATCGATGACTGGTTTTCTCTTCCGGACGATGTACATAAGGAGCTGATCGACGGGCAGTTCTATGATATGGCTGAACCAACACTGGCGCATCAGCTGGCCGTAGGCTATATCCATGCTAGCCTGCTCTGGCAGATCCGCGGGAAGGGGGGATCCTGCCTGCCATTTGTGTCTCCCATAGGCGTACAGCTGGACCAGGATGACAAAACTGTTGTGGAGCCGGATGTGGTTGTCTTGTGTAAGAGAGATCTTTTGCGGCGCCGTGTCATCTATGGAGCTCCCGACTTTGTACTGGAGGTCCTTTCCCCTTCTACCAGGAAGAAGGATATGTCTCTGAAGCTCCAGAAATATATCAATGCAGGCGTGCGGGAGTATCTGATGATCGATCCGGACAGGAAACAGCTGATCTCTTACCAGATCGAAAACGATATGACCTGCAACATGCAGCCCCTGGCGGGAAGCTATGCGCTGCAGATCTTCGGAGGAGAGATCACCATCGATCTCGACGAGGTTCGGCGGTATATTGAGGAGATGCCGACAGAGGATTAGATTTCGCTTTGACGTAAAGAATAAGGGCCGCCGCGAAAACGCGACAGCCCTTTTTGGTTATTTCATATTGCCGTAACAGGAATGATTTGCTTTATCAGCCGGCTGCATCGACCTCAGCCATATGCATAAGCATACGAATCAGCATGCTGGTGTAGCCCCACTCATTGTCGTACCATGCAAGGAGCTTTACGAACTTCTCGTTCAGCATGATGCCGCCCTTGACATCGAATACGCTGGGAACCGGATAGCCGAGCATATCGGTGGAGACGATCGGATCCTTGGAGACCTCGATGATGCCCTTGAACTCGCCGTCAGCTGCCTTCTGCATAGCTGCTACGATGTCATCATAGGTGGTCGGGTTCTTCAGGTTGACAGTAAGGTCAACTACGGAACCGTCGCATGCCGGGATACGATAGCTCATACCGGTCAGCTTGCCCTTCAGATCCGGGATAACCTTGCCGACTGCCTTTGCAGCGCCGGTGGTGGAAGGAATGATGTTGCCGTAAACGGAACGGCCGATTCTCCAGTCCTTCTTGTCACGAGCGTCAACTGCCTTCTGCTTGGAAGTAGAAGCATGAATGGTGCTCATCAGACCGGACTCGATGCCGAAGTTGTCGTTGATGACCTTTGCCATCGGAGCGAGGCAGTTGGTGGTGCAGGATGCGTTGGAGATGATCTTCATGTCGGAGGTGTAAGTATCGGAGTTTACACCAAGAACGAACATCGGGGTGTCATCCTTCGCCGGAGCGGAGATGATGACCTTCTTTGCGCCGTGGTTGAAGTGCTGCTGGCAAAGCTCTGCAGTCAGATAAACACCGGTAGACTCGATGATGTACTCAGCGCCGCACTCATCCCAGTGAATGTTCTCAGCCTTATCCTCGCTGAAGACTCTGACCTTCTTGCCGTTGATTACGAGACCGTCCTCGTACTTCTCAACAGTACCCTTGAATCTGCCGAAAGCAGTGTCATACTTCAGGGAATAGCACATGAAGTCAAGATCAGCGTTTCTGATGTTGATACCGCACAGATCAAACTTGTCACCGTACTCAGCCATAATTCTGATAGCAACACGGCCAATACGGCCAAAACCGTTAATACCTACCTTAATAGCCATTTGTAAACCATCCTATCTTTCTAAAAATTTGTTATTCACCTGTTGCGGAATAACCCGCGCAATATTATACCTCTTTCCGCCTTTGTTTGGTAGGGGTAAATTTACGAAAACCTTTAAGCTTGCCAAAAAATTCACACAAAATACAAACTGCCGCGCCAAAAAGGCACGGCAGCGGGTGGATGTTCAGCATGCGCATACAGGGTATTTACAGTTTTTTAAGAGAATCCATGAAGTGCAGCAGCTTTTCATTGAACTCCTCTGCGTGGACCTGGAAGAAGACATGTCCGCCATGGTCAAAGGGGTAGCTCTCCGTATAGGGTGAATTCTTAGCGCCCTCCGGCCACCATTTCGTCGCGAGCTCTCTGCCGTTGGCAGTGACCTTGCCGTCTGCGCCGAAGAAGACCATCGGGAGATCGATCTTCTCCAGGAGCTCATAGCAGTTCATCATGGTCATGTCGGAGTAGATGGCAAATGCGATCCACGGCGGCGTCTGGGTCATCTGGGCAGTAGACCAGTCGACCTTGCTGTC
>Ga0256404_1012214_pt1 | contig 11223 bp, 17 predicted proteins | sample RumenRJG_01DNA_FD_185990 | JGI IMG/M metagenome (GOLD analysis project Ga0256404, IMG submission 185990) | Bovine rumen microbial communities from Lethbridge, Alberta, Canada - RJG_01 | ecosystem: Host-associated > Mammals > Digestive system > Stomach > Rumen | place: Canada: Alberta | collected... | reverse complement strand
TTAATCCAAGTGTTACGAACCATTGTACCATTAGGATCAAAGTAATAATAATTATCATTATCCTCAAGAATAACATCCATGAGTAAATTACCTTGATCGTCTACATAATACCAATCTTCGCCAGACTTTGCCCAACTATTAGTAATTATTGTATTATTTTTGTCTAAATACTTCCAAGCTCCGTCCTCATTACTCCAATGATTTGCAGCAAACGCTGTTGAAAGCATCATAACTGAAATCGCAGAAGCAATGAGGCATGTCTAAACAAACTTATTTTTCATTTTTAATATCTCCTTTAAAATAAAAATTTGATACAATAGTAATATTGTATCAATAAGTGGGCACGATGGGACTTGAACCCACACGAACTCTCATTCTCGGGATTTTAAGTCCCGTGCGTCTGCCTATTCCGCCACGCGCCCATATAAATTCTCACGCCACCAGGCGGGCTGTTTAGAAAAGTTCCTGATTATTTGGTTGAGAATTAAAATTTTTATAAAACAAGATGCAATGAAAGATTTGAACTTTCTCACTAAAAATTTTACAGATTTTTTGTTTTACCCTTGTTATATTTGCTGTATGCATCTTAAAAAATTTTATATTAATGCCCATTCTTTATCAGAATAAGCTTGAATATCTTTTACTTTACGAGGTAAATTAAATTTATCACACCACTTTCTAATAGCATTATCAGTTACATTATATTTTTTCCCTATTTGAGTAAAAGGTGTGGTTCTAATTAAATTTTTTAATTCCTCTCTTGTAACTGGCATATCTTTTAAAGGAACTATTCTATGTTTTAATTCACATTTTTTACATCTAGTAGATTCTGCTCTTATTTCTATTCCACAATCAATACAATAATTTTTTATAATTTTACGTCCTGTATATTTATTTCTTTCTCTTACACTATCCTTATTCATACTTTTATAATTATCTGTTAAACTATGACAGTTAGGACATAAAATTTGAAGATTTTCTATTTTATTATTTTTATAATTACCGTCTATATGATGTAACTATAGAGGCAAAAGACCACTATAAGGATTTATCTATCCCCAGCCGCATAATTCACATTTATAATTATTTTTTTCTATTAAATATGTTCTAATAAATTTTTTTGTATTAGTTCCAGACCAGCCCTAATCAAGACCATTTAACCAATCACGAATTTTTTCTTCTTTTCGATATTGATTTGAATGTTCTTGAGAACAAAATTTTGTTTGTCCTTTTGTTAAAATTTTACCACAAATTAAACATTGCTACATAATTTTTTCTCCTTTTCAAGCTTTCTATTATTCTTGAAAATTTGATATTTAGACTTTTCAAACTTCGACCTTAAAAGTTCAAAAAATTTTTTTTAATAAAAGCCTTCACTCAGGTACGATCTGAGATTACTAGATTACAAATCTAGAGTTCTATCCGTTTAAACTATGAAGGCAAAATAATAATAATGATAGAACTATATCGGATTTCTCCAAGCATGTTCACTTATTGGCTACTTTTAACTTCATATACTTCATACTCGTATCACTCAATTACTTGTTATGTCCAATTTTATTTTTTTCTAATTAGCTCTATGGGGAAAGGCATCTTACGCTACGAAGAACCCCTATACTATATTCGCTCAGTATCAGAGCCATACTACGTTGACTATTCTTTTTCGCTAATTGGGGGCATATAAGCTTTATTATTGTTTACTTGTATGGTTTTCGTTAATACTCCAAACTTTCAGCCATCATTATTTATTATAGCGCCGATTACCACTATATCAGATAAATATTCTCATGCCCTTTATCTTTTTTCGCATCGGAAGGGCTAATGATTCGTTTTTCTGGTAAGCATCATTCAACTACCACTTTTCTCCCACAAGCAGGGGGTAAAATCTTCTTGATTTTACAAGTCACCTTTCAGTTTTTAAAGAACGAAGGATAAAACTTTGATAAGAGGACATACCTTGCGAAAGTATATCATTATCGAGGGGACCCGGCTGGGATTCGAACCCAGGTTCCGCTGATTTAGAGTCAGCTGTGTTAAACCACTCCACTAACGGGCCTCAAATTGCGGGAGTGGGATTCGAACCCACGACATTAACCTTATGAGGGTTACTAGCTACCAGGCTGCTACATCCCGCAAAATATACTGAGTTTCTTGTGTCGTATCAGTTCTATTAAATTTGCAACTTTAATAGTTACGCAAGTCTTTTATCCAATAACCCTGGTTCCTTAATCAGGGGGTTTTCCTAAGTAAAGTTTCCTTCCCATCCCATTGCATTTATATACCGAGCTAGGACAGACGCGGTCGAGAAATCTCGAAAGTTATAACTTTTTCCTTTTATAATAAGGAAGTGATCTCTGAGAGATTTGAACTCATCATTTGCAGCTTGAGAAGCTACTGACCTAAACCATTAGTCGAAGAGACCAAAATGACCCCGGCGGGATTTGAACCCACGACTCTGCCGTGAAAGGGCAACGACTTAGACCACTTGTCGACGGGGCCGCATCAAGACACTTTTGCAAGTCACTGGAATTGAACCAGCAATCATATTTTAAAAAATATTGTCTTAACCATTTGACTAAATTTGCATTTTAATTTTGTTTGCTGTATGTGTCTTAACTTTCTAAATATATTATAATATAAATTTTTTAAAATATCAATAAAAGAATTACTTTCCGCGACGTTGGCGACCACATTAACCAATTTACTTTTTCACTTAGAGATATAAAATCTCAAGAGGTGGCGAGAACACAAGCACTTTCCTCCCCTGCCGCTAGGCTTTCACTCATTCTTCTATTGATAAATACTGAAGGCGAGATTTGAACTCGCAAAACCTAAGTTTTGAGCTTAGTATGTATTCCAATTCCATCACTCCAGTGCAATTCTCACTGTTGGACTCGAACCAACGGCTTCAACCGCGTAAAGGTTGCACTCTCCCAGCTGAGTTAAGCGAGAAAAAACATGGTTCCAATCTCTGCTCGTAGCAACCATAAAGCTGGAGGATCGTGGTTTAGGTTTATCTTCACGACGAACTCCACTAAACTAGAAGAATAATTGTATAATATAGTTTTATCCATTTCTTAGGCTCCCTCTTCATTATTCTATAGCCTAAATTAGAAAGGTCATGACTCCTTTCGAGGTAGTCTGATATGGTCTCTCTCTCCCGACCGCTTCAGTATAGTGGACTCTCTGAATGTTTATGTACACTATTTAATTCAGTCACCATTACTATATTATATAAATTGACTTAGCATTGTTTCATGAGACAAGAGGCTATGTCATTGCAATATATATATTTGTTTTTAGAACTATTAGGTACAAATATAAACCCTGGGAGTCGCGTTCATCGCTCATGAGACTTGCATTTGCAAAACCGTATGGGCGAACCATTACAGTTTCGTAACCACAACGTAGGACTTCAACCTACACGTCATATCCTGTTAATTCAGGCTTTACACTCCTTGAATTCTCTCTAGCGAGGGATTGCACCTGCATCTCCGCCTACTGGGGGGCGACTTACTATTCATCCATAGAGAGTTGAGGATTTCCACCTCTTTTGACGTCAATTTACTAGATTTTATCTTCTCTCATTCAAGGGTTAATCTTACCTTATATAGAGAGTCGAAAAGGTGACTAGCTCCTTCCTGCGCGTCCGCAGAAACGACTCAGATGGGATTCGAACCCATGATCTCCTGATAGACAGTCAGGTGTGTTAACCACTACACCACAAAGCCAAAGTACCTCTGGAGGGATTCGAACCCCCAAATTTCTGCTCCTAAGGCAGACGCCTATGCCAATTCGGCTACAGAGGCATATATATACGGATGGCGTCACCCTTTTCACGCTGAAGGGCTCCCGCAGCCCCAATCACTCTGCCGCTGATTGACGGGTAAGTTACTTAGCTTACAAGCAATATGGTTTCTTTACCATCCCAACCATATATAAGCGATTCCCTTCTCAGATTTAGGAAATTTTTTTGACAAATGGACAATTTCCAACCATGAAGCTGCCCAGGTGAGACTTGAACTCACGACATCACGCTTAACAGGCGCGCGCTCTAACCAACTGAGCTACTGGGCAAATTATACAAGACAGTAAGTTCCTTTTCTGCTTTTCCCAAACAACAGAGGGGCGACCTATAAAATTAGAACAACCATAAAATTCAGTCCTTTAGCCGTGTCAACCTACAATATTTGACAGAATTAGATTATCTATATTTTGCTGTTATACTGTCTTTATTAACTTATATAAATATTATATCAAAAAATTTTAAAAACTTCAAGTAGTTTTTCTTTCTGCGAAAATTGACACTTAACTCAGTTTCCGCAAAAGCAACTCTAATTTCTGAAAGAATTTCTTATTTCTTATAAATATATTATATCAAAATTTTTATTAAAAATCAATAAGTCCTTCAGAAGACTACCTTTAATTAAAATTTGTTTTAATAATTTAAAAAATCTTGTCCAAAAAATTTTAGGCACAACAATAATTAATCATTCGCGCCTTTTTGTTAACATAAGAACAAAATGCCTTTGCATCCTTTTCTTTTGTAAAATGAAATGCTAAATAATCAGTAGGAGCATAATAATACAATCCTTCGGCATGAAAAGTATCTTTCAAAAGATAAACGTATTCTTCAACAGAAAGATTAAGAATTCGCATAGGAGTGTACCATTTTGCAGAACGACCACTTAAATTTTTAACGTCATTAACATGCCATCTTCCATTGGATTCCCATGATGTCATTTGATAAAGATGCACTCCTGCTCCCATATTAGCTCCTTATAGACCCAGTTTATTCAATAGCATAGTAAGTCTTTCTTTCTCTTCCTCACTTGGCTCTTGAGGAATTCTTTCATTAACTACATTTGGCTTTACATCTGCGGTCGCCGCTTCTCCAGGCAATGCAACATCACTTCCGCCTTCAACTGCAACCTTAGCAGTAGTGAGACTTAACTTAATCTGTAGCGGCTGACCCTCCTCAGTTCCGTTAATGCGGATTTCCTTACCATCATTATACAAAAAACTTCCAGGAAATGCCGCCAGAATTTTACTTGCAATCTCCTGTTTCAGAATACTTCCCTTTGCTGCCATATTTTTACCTCTTTCTTTATCTTATGTATATATTATATCAAAAAATTTTTAAAAAATCAATTATTAATTTTTTCTTTTCGTACTATAATATTATTTTCTTTTAGAGTGTCAGCAAGTTCTAGAAATCTATTACATATAGAACAGCGGTCAGGTTGATACATACACCGCTTACCGCATTTGCTTCTAATTTCCCCAAAAGAACTAAGAATATATTTGCTATCCAGCTCTCCTTTAAAAGTAGGAATTAAATCTTTTAATTTACCAAACCATTTCTCTTGTTTGTAAATTTTAAACAATGTTTGCTGTCTACTTTCATCTGAAATTAATTCAAAAACATCAACAAAAGCAGAATAGGCGGAAATATCTTCTGGTCTAATGAAAAATGTTTTTATGCTAGGGGTTTCTGGGAAACTTGACTGACAAATATTGGGGTATACCCGCACCTTAACATTATTATCATGTAATAATTTACTAATTTTTTCTAATGAAAATCCTAATTCTTCACAAATATACATATCAGTAGGATGATAATTTAAAAATCCATGCAATTGATCTATCGTAGTAACTGGATCTGAAAAAAAATAAGGAATTTCATATTTTCTTACTCTTGATAAATAAATATTATTATTAAAATTAAAAATAACTTTTATATTTTTATATTCTTGATATAATTCTTTTAATAACTGCGCATCACTTTCTTCAAAGAAATCAGATACATCAATAATAATAATTTTATTTTTATATTTTTCTAAAAAATCTGGTAAAGTACGGTCACTACGACGATATTTTATTTTTAATTCATCTGCATCCTAAATATACTTTTGAGACGGATAATAATTTAAACAAAACATATATCTTCTCCTATACAAATAAGGGGAGATAAATATCTCCCCTTATATATTCATAGAGTTACTATAAATTACTCTTCCTCGACGCTATCGGCAACACGATAAGCCATTCTCTTGTTACCCTCAACCTTAACGGTTTCCTTAACAATAGAGCCAGCCTTTACAAGCTTACCAAGACGTGCGGTAACCTTATTACGCGTAACGTCCTCATTATCGAGAGCTACAACAATCTCGTCAACAGTAATCGGCTTATCTCCAATTAGAGCAAAAATTTCATCGGTAAGAGCATCAGATTCAGCTCTCTTCTTAGCTGCTCTATCTGCCGCCGCAGCCTTCCGCTTATCAAGGGTTTCCATCTGCTTATCAATAAACTCAACCAGCTCATCCTGCTGTGCCTGATCTTCAACAGTCGCCAGCACCATCTCACGCAGTTCTGCAAAATACATAGCCTTAGTCTTCTTTACAGTATTATCCATAATATATAATCTCCTTTAATTTTGTGTGTTTATATTTCCTTTATCTTACATAAATATTATACTAAAAAATTTTTTAAAAATCAAGCGGCGGTCTGTTTTTCGCCATCTTTAACGAATACTAACATTGATATAATCAATCTCTCGATCAGTTAATCTTTCATAACAAAGTCCATGCTTTTTAAGAATCATTTCAAACTCTTTAAATTCAATAGTAGGATTAGGATAATCCTTTATATCATTAATTACAGCATTAATTTTACCTTCATGAGTTGGGAGTAAACCTTCAGCCTCCGCATAGAAACATAATTCAGGAAATGTAATCATATTACTCCTTTTGTGTAATTACAAAATCAAAATTGTCTGAATTATTTACAAGATTAAATTCAAATACTTCGCCGCTCATAATTGCTTTAAGATTTTTAATAGTTACAATAGTATCATAATAATTTTCGAGTTTTTTTACTGCATCTTCCATAGAATATGCAAGAACTATACCTGAGTAAATATTTGTCAATGTATCTTCTCCAGGCCAAAGGACTTCCACCGTATAAAAATAATAATATACATCATCATTAAAATAACTCATAATTATTTTTATTCTTCTCTTTATCTTATATAAGAATTATAACAAAATTTTTATGAAAAATCAAGAGAATCACGCCGTAATTCGTATTGATAATCGGAATCTTCTCCAAAAAAACTATCATTAGAACAACGATAAGGACAATTGTCACAATTATGATCTGCATCAATTTCACACCATACTTCTGCGGGCATACTGCGTGATCCATCCCAAATCTTCTCATGAATACAATAGTCACTCATAGAAAACTCCTTTTACATAATCCAATAAACAATACGAATTAAACTGTAATCATCTCGCCAATCCCAATCATTCATAACTTCAAGAAAAGCATCAATCCTTCTTTTTAAAATATTCATTGGGGTTGGCATCATAATTTTTTTAGAAGGATCCTCTTCTTTTTCATTATAATACAACTCATCCATTGCTTCATAATCAGGAACTTTTGGATGTTCCAGACAATAAATATACATATCTGCATAAGTAAACCAGCGTGCAGTTGGAGTACGAAGATTTTTTTCATTGTTATATTCAATTTCATAACAACAATCATTATAAGCTTTTTTTATCTCATCAGAGACGTCATTCGGCAATCCATGATGAATTCCTCGCATTGAAGAAAAATCGCTATTCTCTTCAACAATAGAAAAAAGATCATGACAGCCATTATAAGGAAATAAATCTGCTGGCTCCTGTTTTGTGTGGTTGTAATTCCAAATAATTGGATGCTGAAGTTCATATTTTTCAGTATAAAGATTAAATTTCTCAACAAAGAAGAATGGTGTTCTGCTCATGATATTTTCTCCTTTTTATTTTCTATAAATATTATAGAATATATTTTTTTAAAAATCAACAGAAAATGATAAATTAATAATCTCGTAGCATCTGCTTAATATCACGTTCTCTAATTTTTTCCATCTTCTTTTTCTTTAAATTGGCGCGGGCAGGAACACTTCCCGTTTTTGCCTTATACTTTTTACAAATTTGACAAGCATCTCTAAAAGTTCCCTTCTTACCCTTTGCGCAGCCGCCCTCATACTGATAATAGATGCAAGCCACTTCACGTTCAATCATTTTTATTAATCTCCTTTTAAAAATCTAAATAATTTGAATAATCTAAAATTACTGGAGTTCCATTTGTTCTATAACCAATATTTCCACTATGAGCATCTTCTAAAATATCTGGATCAATATCTTCACAATAATGTAAAAATTTTTTTACTTTTGCTTGTCCATATAAATCTAAACAATTAGCCATCCAATCTGGATCAATACTAATTTTGCTTTCTCGCCACCATTGCTTAGCAAGTTTTTGAGAATTTTTAGATGGAATAATTGGAGTTTTATAAAATTCATCAAGCGGAATAACTTGCTCTTGTATAAATATTCTAACTCCCATAATTTGTTTATAATAAAAAGTTTTTGCTACAAAACAGTTTAATCTATATTTTTTTAATTTATTATATTTTTCCCACTCTGCTAAACAATAATCACTACAATCTGAAGCGTCCGCCCATTTAAATGGAATCCAATATGGTTTTTCATCATCATCTGACCCATAGCGACCATTAAAAGGAATTTTTATAACTACTCCATTTAACTGAGGAGAACTAATAACCATTTTTGTAAGACCAAAAAAAATTATAGCTTCTTTATCAACTTCATGTAATTTATTTTTAAAAAGTAACAAATCATTAGGCTCATCATAAAGTTCATCAATACCAAAATTCTCTGGTAATGGTAAAATTGCATTTAAAATTTTATCTACTAATTGATAATTAAAATTCATGCTCTTTTCCTCAATATTATTTTATTATATATATATTATATTATATTTTTAAAAAAAAATCAACGGAAGAAAAAATCTTCCGTTGATAAAAATTATTTAATACATTTAACAACGCACCTAGTAAGATAAGTATTTTTAATACCAGCATATTCATCAAATTTCTTAATAGTACCAGTAAGATCTACAGTATCACCAACTGCAAAATCAACATCACATTTAGAAGACATCCAGACAAACACATAGTCTTCAGAAGTGAAAGTGTAAATGGCGGTGTAGCCATATGCTCCCTCAAAACCGCGGATGCTTTTTACTTTTGCAGTAATATTACGGATACGCTCTTTTTCTACCCCAGGATAAAATTTAGAAGTAGACGGGCCTTTAAGTTCTACCATCTTCCGCGAAACAATAGCTTTAGCATCTTCTTTAAATTCTGCCCATTTAGTCTGCGGATTGTAGGCATAAAGCTCGTCAAAACTCATTCCATAGAGCTTATAACCTTCGGGCAGCGCAACCTCCTTAGAGAAGAACCATTTGAGAGTCGGGTCAAATCTTGCACCAAGCCGCTTCAGCTCATCCTTAATGGCATAAGTATCGTCGCCATAAACCAGATAAACCTTCTCATCCTCGCCAAAACCAAGCTTCAGAGCAACTTCGTGCTTATACTTGGCGGCGTTTTCAACAAGGTCGCGTGCTTTAGCTTCCTTTTCTGCTTCTCTCTTGGCACGAGCATGCTCGTTTGTAGCCTGCATACGAGTATATTCTTTTTCGGTATAAGCACGAACCTTCTGAATAGAAATACCAGATCCATTACAACCATAGCAACGAGTTCCATCCATCTGATTATAAGAATAATGACCCGAACCGCCGCAACGAGGACATACGCCTTTTACCTTTACATAAAGGCGTCCTTTCTCATTCTCAAAAGGTTCTCCAATAATTTCCATATTTTTATAAGAATCAGCTACAAAGAATTTTTCCATATTTATTTACACTTCCTTTTTGATTATTGCTCTTCTACTAGATTAATTTCACAATCCCATCCTTTATCTCTTAAATCTTCTTCTAAAAGATAACGAACAGTAGATTCTGTAGCTTCATCGTCTGTTAAAAAAATATGCGCTTTTAATGTTACAGTAAATTCTTTTGTTTTTTCCATACTTAACACTTCCTTTCTTTATCTTACATATATATTATAACAAAATTTTTAAAAAAAATAAAGCTGCGAAGCCGCAGCTTTAACCATCAACAACAATTTCTTCAACAAGTAAATTTAAGATTGCTTTAATAAAATCTTTATTTTCATTTGAAGATAAGCATTCTGTATCTGTATGTAGTTTACCATCTTCTCCCCAATAAAGAATAAATTGTCCAAATCCAATTGAACCAGACCAGTCTATTCCGATCCCACCATCAGGAATTATTTCAGTGCTAATGGGCCAGATTTCGTCAATATGTAAATTCTTCATTGTAAGTCCTTGTAATTTTTACTCCAATCGTATTCTGACATAATGTGACCGTCTTCATGAATATGCCATTCGTAACAAGGATGAAAGGTCGTGCCTGCCTTATATTTAATAATCCAAATATCTCCTTCTGGACAGAACCAATTAGCATATTTAAAACGATTTTTCTTAGCTTCTTCAAAAGAATGAAAAAGTTCTTTTATACTTCCGTTACGTTCATTATCATCTGTATAAATTGAATAAAGATCAAAATTAAGCATTATTTTCTCCCCACTCATATTCTGAAACAATATTATTATTTTTAATATGCCATTCATAACACGGATGAGCCGAAAAAGCATTATTTAATTTATATCTTCTAATTAAGACATCTCCTTTTTCATACCCATAATGAGCATATTTATAAGCATTTTTTTTAGCTTCCTCAAAAGTTGTAAAAATTTCTTTTATGCTACCACTAAATACGTCATTGCTATCATATGTATAAATACCATAAAATTCAAGCATTATTTTCTCCTCAAAAAGGAATATAATCACCTTTATATTTATTCTGAATACGTTCAATTGTATCTACCGCACTACAATAAGCAAGAAGTTCTTCTGCCCACGCTTTTACATCTTTAATAGATTGAGTGGTTGAGTCATAACGACTAATGGCTCCGCCAACTTCGCGAATTCTTGCATCAATAGCAATCCAATAAGGCGGAGCGCCAAGTGGTGGCTTTTTACATTCAGTTTCTTTTTCTAAAATTTCTGTAGGTGTAGTTTTAAAATTTTTAATTACTTCTTCTACATGAGCCTTATGTTCGTCAAAAGTCATTTATTACCTCCAAATCGCATCATACTGAGCAGCTTCAATTTCCCAAATAGATACTTCATTATAAGGGTTCTGCGGGAACCACCATTCTTTTGCCGCAAGCATATCCTCATAGGTTGCACCAGGAAACCAATCCTTACCATTAAGCGCACATGC
>Ga0256404_1012212_pt1 | contig 11224 bp, 7 predicted proteins | sample RumenRJG_01DNA_FD_185990 | JGI IMG/M metagenome (GOLD analysis project Ga0256404, IMG submission 185990) | Bovine rumen microbial communities from Lethbridge, Alberta, Canada - RJG_01 | ecosystem: Host-associated > Mammals > Digestive system > Stomach > Rumen | place: Canada: Alberta | collected... | reverse complement strand
CTTGATTCGTTCTTTTTTCCCCAGTGTGAACATTCTTATTTCTTGCTCTTTTTGGAGAGATAGGCTTTCAGAGCACCCGTCATCGAGGGATACTCTTTCGAGGGTGCCTCTATCTCCACCTTCAGCCCAGCCTCATGAGCTGCCTTGGCCGTCTGCGGGCCGAAAGTAGCTACGACGACGTCGTTGCGCTCGTCGCCGAACGTTTTCTTGAAGGCATTGATGCCGGCAGGACTGAAGAAGATGCACATATCGTAGTCGAAAGCCTTCACCTCTTCTTCGGTGAAGTCGTTGCTCACGGTTCGATACATCACACAGTCGGTATGATTGAGCTTCTTGGCGTCGAGCATCTCCTTGACGCTGCCGTCGTGGACGTTGCTCATCGGCACAAGATATTTCTCCGACTTGTGCTTCACCATCAGCGGCACGAGGTCGGCTATCTTACCTGTCGTTCCGAAGAATACCTTGCGCTTGCGGTATTGCACATACTTCTGAATATACAGGGCTATCTGTTCCGTCACGCAGAAATACTTCATTTCCTCTGTGATGGCCAGGCGCATCTCTTTCATCAGGTTGAAATAGTTGTCGATGGCGTGACGCGAGGTGAACACGACTGCAGTATGTCCTGTCAGACTTACCTTCTGCTGACGGAACTCCTTGGAGGTGAGCCCTTCTACCTTGATGAAGGGACGGAACACAAGTTCTACGCCAAATTCTTCGACAATGTCGTAGTATGGCGACTTCTCACTGGAAGGTTTCGGCTGCGATACGAGTATCTTTTTGACCATGAATTTGTCCTAAAAATTTATTTTCAAATAGTCCACAATAATTACCAAAACTCCCGCAAGCGAAAGCAATGGTATGATTTCGAGGGTGCAAAAGTACAAAATTATTTGCAAAGAAATGCTATTCTGCCTGAAAAATATAACATAACATTTGTAAAATGTAGAAATTTTCACTAAAATTAGGAGAACAATGACACAAATCAGGGTGGTTTGCATCGGCAGGTTAAAGTAGCATTGCAGCATGACGAGAGGGAAGAGCGCGATGCCCATCATGGCGGTGAGGAAGAGCTGCGACTTGAACCACTGCTCGTTTTGTTTTCTGTCGAAAAAGATGGAGTTGACAATCTCGTAGAGCAGTGCCTTCAGCAGATAGTAGGCTACGAAACAGCCGGTGAAGATAGCCACCAGATGGTATTGCGCCTTCAGGAAGAAGGTGCTGCCCACCATCTCGAGTGTATAGAAGAAGGCGATGAGTGCCAACATCAGGCAAGTCTGCCCGACGAAGAACAGCTGTATGCGCAGTTCGCTGGTCGTCTCCGTCAGCGCTGTTGTATTCTCGCTGTGTCTGACGAAGAAGAAGTCTTTGGCCTGCCTGACGATAAAGGAGACACTCCTCGAGATGGCGATGAGCGAAAACACGAAGCATGCCAGCAGCAGTCCGGTGATGACATCGTCGTTGCTCATGCTGTAAGGCTTCGGGTCACCGGCCACGCCGTATCGCCCGCCCTCGACATCAGCGCTCAGTAGCGAGTCGTTGGCAAAGAAGTGCTCTTTGTAGTAGAGCGGTATGTTCACTTCGTCTTTGTAGCTTTTCCCCTTGTCGTGTCCGGGCAGGTGGAGCGTATCGGGCCGTTGGCTCAGATGCGTGTTCTCGGGGTGGAAGTTGGCCTGTATGGCAGAGTCCTGCTGTGCCGGGGTGGCATCAGGAGGCAGCTGCCGCAACACCTGATAGGGCGTCAGCTTCTTGGCCCTCGGCACGGACTTCGTAACAACGGAGGAAGCCTCCTCCGTCGTCAATTGCTGTGTCGGGGTTTCTGCCGCCGGTTGGGCGTGGTGTATCGTGTCCTGCTGCAAAAGCATCCTACCTCAACCTTACTTCTTCCTACTCTCTAATTCTTGATTCTTTAATTATTAATACCGAATTCTTTCTTTATTTCCTCTACGCGGTCGAGTTTCTCCCAGGTGAAGAGTTCCACCTCAATGGTTTTCTCCTCATGATAGCGGCTGGTGAACGTCTTCTTGACCACCTCGTACTTGCGACCCACATGTCCATAGGCTGCCGTCTCGGCAAAGATAGGCTGCCGCAGCTTCAGCGTGCGCTCGATGGCCTTCGGGCGCAGGTCGAAGAGCCGTCCGATAGCCTCAGCTATCTCGCCGTCGGTCTTGGCAACATGACTTTTCCCGTAAGTGTTGACATAGATATTGACGGGCTTGGCCACACCGATGGCATAGCTTATCTGCACCAGTATCTCGTCGCTCACGCCGGCAGCCACCATGTTCTTGGCGATATATCGGGCGGCGTAGGCTGCCGAGCGGTCGACCTTCGATGAGTCTTTGCCCGAGAAGGCGCCACCGCCGTGAGCTCCCTTTCCGCCGTAGGTGTCAACGATGATCTTACGCCCCGTCAGTCCTGTGTCGCCGTGAGGTCCACCGATGACGAACTTGCCCGTCGGGTTGACGAAGAGCTTGATGCCCGGGGCGTTGAAGTTCTCTTCCGTCGGGTTGACGTTGTAGGTGTCAGAGTCGAAGAGGTCGAGCACCTTCTGCGAGTGTATCTGCTGCTTCACCCTCGGCATGAGGATGTTGACGACGTCGTCCTTGATGCGGTCGAGCATCGCCTTGTCCTCGTCGAAGTCGTCGTGCTGCGTGGAGACGACGATGGTGTCGATGCGCTGCGGGACGCCGTCGTCGCTATATTCCACCGTCACCTGACTCTTGGCATCAGGTCGCAGATAGGTCATCACATTGCCCTCCTTGCGGATGTCGGCCAGCGTGCGCATGAGCAGATGGGCCAGATCAAGCGTCACGGGCATGTAGTTCTCCGTCTCGTTGACGGCATAGCCGAACATCATGCCCTGATCGCCGGCACCCTGCTCTTCTTCCTCCTCGCGGTCGACACCGCGTCTGATGTCGTCGCTCTGCTCATGGATAGCACTGAGGATGCCGCACGAGTTGGCGTCGAACTGATATTCCGACTTGGTATAGCCGATGCGGTTAATTGCCTTGCGGGCCAACGTCTGCAGGTCTACATACTCACTGCTACGCACCTCGCCGGCGATGACCACCTGACCTGTCGTAACGAGTGTTTCCACGGCCACGCGAGCCTGCGGGTCGTAGGCCAGCAGCTGGTCGAGGATGGTGTCTGAAATCTGGTCGGCCACTTTGTCGGGATGGCCCTCTGAAACTGACTCTGATGAAAACAAATATGCCATAATCTTGTTGTTATTTCGTTTTGGGCTGCAAAGTTACCTATTTTTTTCTGAAACGCCTGCCTGTTTTCAACATATTTTTCGTTTTTTGGGAAAAAAGCAAAAAAAGAATGCTGCCGGGGAACATTCACATGCTCCCCGGCAGCCACAAATGAACAAAAAACTATTTACTTATTAACTATTTATGAGGGATCTTTACTTGATGACAACCACCTTGCCGTTCTGGATATACAGACCCTTCTGGGCATGCTGAACGCGGCGGCCCTGCAGGTCGTAGAGATCCTGGTCATTATCTATTGTCACTTGACCGATGCCTGTGGCAATCTCGTCGCCAGCGATGACGATGCGCAGGCTGTTGGCGTTATCAGCAGCATTGATGTAGGCATTGTAGGCAGCCACAGTGCCATTCTCGCTGAACAAGAACTTGTTCTCCGTAGCGTCAAGGAACAGGCCGCTGGTCGTCAGCGGAGCATAGGTGCCGACAAAGATGGCGTCAGCAGCGAATGCTGTGGCAGGAACAGTAACGTTCAGACCGCGGAAGGTCAGTTCCTTGCCAGCGAGGTTCCAGTTGCCCCAGCCTTCACCAGGTACTTCGATGATGTACGGTGTGTTGGCCTTGAACTCCTGAGCATAGTTGAAAGTCAGATCGGTATCAGTCACGTCAGTCAACTCCATGAGCCAGAAGTGGCAGCGGGTGTCAGAGACAGACTTAAACCATTTTAGGTTCTTCGTCCCCTGCTTCACGTTATTTACTTTGAATGGCAATACTATCGTCTCCCAATAAGGTTTCTTTGTCTCTTTGTCAACTCCATTGGTAAACGTCTTGGTGAAGATGATCTCATTAGCTGAGAAGGACTCGGGAGCATAGAACGGATAGGCATTGTTAACAACAACTGAGGTAGCTATATTATCCACAATGCCGTTGTCGAGGCTGCTGTTGGCAGCGCTGAGGTAGTACAGGCAGTTTGGATTGTCGGCCTTCTTCACCGTATTGATATAGCGATAGTCGATGGCTGCTGCGTCGGCCTTGGCCGTGGCATCCATTGTAGAAAGCTCTTGTGCTAAAGCTTCTGTACCATCAGTCTTCCAGTAACGATACCAAGAATCCAATGACATATTCTTCGAAGCCACATCAATCTCAGTTTGGTCGCTCTTTCTGTAGATACGCAGCTTGTAGGTTTGACCAGAAGTGAGACCTGTCACACCACTCACAGTAAAGGGAATGTTTACCGTCTGTCCTGCTGGAACACTGACGGGGATAGTTGACGTCTTATAAACTCTATTACCCAATTCAACATTTATGAAGAAAGAATTGGAATATGCTTGGTTCGTCTGGCCATTGGTCACATCGAAAGAACCTGTCACCTCGTCAAGTGTGCCATTGACACTTCTGACAGACAGGGCATCGTTTTCCAGTCCGTCGAACACGACGTTATCGACCGTAACCAAGTTCAGGTCACCCATACCGATGTAGATCTGGCCTGTGCCGAAGGCGTACGACGGATACTGATAGGAGTCGCCATTTGCAAAGAACCAAAGTTTATAAATACCTTTAGGAAGATTGACTGTAAAATCATGAGTGGACAAGCCTGGCTTGATGGGAGCTAGGTTGAAATCAATATGCCTTGTGCGTACAGGTTCATTATCCGTGTTATAATACATTGACAACTTACCCCAAAAGTCGTCACCATCATTCTGGATAGTCACCCTCACGATGTTATTTTCATTGGCTTTCATATCACCAATTGTTTCGATATTTACGACTGAGAGCTTAGTTCTGTCGAAAGCAGTAGGATGACAAATGACATTCTGTATTCTCCCATTAGAGACTTCTACGGTAAAGTTCATGAGGTCTGTGCCATCGTCAGCAACCCAGTTGTTTTCGCCAGCCAGGCTCGAAATGTGAAGAACGGTGTAGGTTCCGTCGGCAATCCCTGTAACAGGAAGTTCATCAATGTACTGTGTATAGGAAGCGAGGTCGCCATACTCACCATAATCATCAGTTGTCCTGCGGTTGAAGAGTCTGTTCTCGTAGTCTTTTTTCAAGATGGTATAGTTTCCATTACCATTATCAATGGCCCATGCACCATCTAAGGTATAGACACCACCCTGAACATTGTAGTTCAGGTATTTCACCTCTGTTGTGGATGATGAATAGCCTCGACTTCCTCCGATATGAGTATAACAAGTATTGGCTACGCCTTCAACAGGGTCGAAAGAAACACCAATCGTGGCCTGCTGTAAATAAATAAAGTCATAACCAAGAGTGGCGCCACTTACACTTCCAGAACCAGTTGGCTTCAAAGCAGAGAGACTGTAATAGCCATTGTAAACTTGATTATTATTGTAAGCACCCATGCCCCAACCCCAGTTGAAATGCCAAAGACCGTCTTTATATCCATCGAGAATGAAAGCATGCCCAGGGTTCGATGTACTTGGTCCATCGATTACACCAGTATAAGGAACTGAACGACCTTTTGCCAATTCGTTATAGAGCAAATCCTCCCACACTTGAGAAGTGTAGTATTGACGGTCCAGATTCTTCACATGTTCCTGAATACCAAAGTAAGCAGCCATACGGAAAGGCATATAGACGAAGGCAGCATCTGAAGAAGAGGTGCCATACTCCATGTGCATAGCACGTCCACAATAAGTCATCAGCGTTGCAACAGCGTTAATTTCTTCCTCTGTAGCATGATCCTCTTCGGTATAGTTGTTCCGCATGTTCTTCCAATCGAAAACAATGGGATCCAAAGCCGGCATTTCTTTTAGATAATTGATCTTACCTGAAGCATTCTTTGCCGTAATGGTATATGCAGGAATTTGAGTCGATGTTGACGGCCAATCATCATGCTTTTTCTTATACTGCTGAGCAGCCTGATACAAAGCCTGTGCCATTGCGGTGGCAGCGCAACCTGTGTACACATCGTCAGGATAATTACTTCCAAGCATTTCTGGACAGTCAAAGAACAACTTGTCATTGTAGCTGTCACGCTGATCCCAGTCAGTGGTCATAAGCGGTTCAATATTAGCACGAGTTTCACGACGCGGTGCCTGTTGAACATGACGGTCACCAAGGGAGTTGATTTCATCGGCATACATCTGCAGCCAGAAGCGCATGTTGTCGGGGATATTGTTATAGTCGAACGTACCGCCGTCGACGTATCCGAGAATTTCCTCCGTGCGGTCGTCGCCCGAAACGATGACGAAGCCGTTGTCGCCACCTACGTTGAACACGTGGAGTGCATTACCGAAGGCCTGGGCCTCGGTGAGCTGCGGGTTGCGCAGGGCGGCAGCGCGACGCGAGTTGGTGCTGTGCTGAGCCTGCTTCTTGAGGAAGGCTGCTGCCTTCTCCTTTGCCGATGTAGCATCGACGGGTGCTGCGATGGCACTACCGCTGAGCAGCATAGCCATCATTGCGATATAAAACTTTTTCATATTTCGTCCTCCCATTCATCAAATTGGTTATAGTTACTGCGGTTGGGTGTGTCACCACTATCTCCACTACCGGGACCATCGTCACCGTCATCGGTGATTGAGGGGGCTTGGGCATCACCGCCTCCAGGTCCAAGACTCGAGCTGCCGTTCATGACTACCTGTCCCTTCAACTCGATTACCTCAGAAAGAGGTTTCAGATATGTCTTCTTCATTATGTTGTTAAATTAATGTTTTCTATTTTTTTGGAAAGAAATGAGAATAATTGGAATAATTCTGTTCAGAAATGGGAATAATGATTGTTATTCGCTGATGAATCCCAGATAGTTTTGTTGAGTCAGTAAGACAAAATCATCGTCTTCTGGCAGGTAGAGATACCGTTCGGAACGAAGCTTTTTCTCTCCAAAGTTGATCAGAATGCCTCGGTGGTTGCCTGAGATACGCATGTAGTTGAACAATTGCGCACGATGGTCAGAATTAATCTCCTCTACCGACTTCAGTTCAATAATGATACCTTTGTAATAAAAGTCAGCAAAATAGGTCTTTTCTAACAACACTCCTTTGTAGTGTAAACGCAATTCTTTCTCGCGTTCTGCCAGCATACCTTCCTGCTTCATCTCCAAGGCAAGAGCCTCTTGGTAAATGGCTTCAGCCATTCCCCTTCCCAATGTGGAGTGCACTTCCATTGCAGCCCCCACCACATCGTAGATGTCCTTATACTCTTGCTTTGTCATCTGAACAATATTTTATTCTAATTTCTGGATTAAATTATTCTAATTATTCCAATTTCTTTCTTTATCTCTTTTACTTCACTACGATTTGAGCTAAAGCTCGAGCTCGTTCTCGCTCGGTCAAGCATTGAGCGAGCTCAGCTTGACACTCACTTAATCACGACCTTCTTGCCGTTCTGGATGTAGATTCCCTTCTGGGCGTTCTGCACACGGCGACCCTGCAGGTCGAAGATCTTCACATTGTCGTACTGAATGTTATCAACAGCAATGATTGCCGTAGGTACGGCATCGAAGCTTATATTCAGTTTGCTCGTTGTGGAAGTTTCTCCCGTAAAATAAGCATTGAACGGATTCACGATTACGCTTTCCTCTTTCTCAAAGAAGTCTCCTCTACTATTCAGAACATAAACATCAGCGAGGTTGGCATTGCAGTAGGTTCCCTTAAGCGTATAGAAACCAGCCTTCTTCTCTAATGAAGAGTTGGCCTTTACAGATGCCCAGTTCGCATGTGTAGCTCTGAATGTGATGGGCTTGTTGGACAAATCGTAGTAATCACCCCACTTGTTGCCAGGCACAGCGATAATATATGGTTCGTCGCGATTTAAGAACCAATCCTGAGTGGTAACGTCTTTTGAATCCTCATAGCCGAAGTTTATTTCACCCTCACTACCACCAATGTACTTGTAGAGCCAGAATTTTCGTCCATTTTCAGATTTGCTGTGGAACCAGTCTATTCTATTCTCTTCGTTGATGTCGCCCACATACACCTCATGGCAATAGAAGGGCAACACAATTGTTTCCCATCCTGTGTCGTCACCGTTATTACCCTTGGTGAAGGTGCGGGTGAAGGTCATTTCCTCTGCATCTATGTCAACAGGGAACACTACGGGATAGCCATCAACAAGTGTAATCTTCGTGGCAAGGTTACCAACAACTACGTTTTTGCCTTCAAGTTCTGTAGGTATAGTGGTATTCGTAGCAAGAAGGAATAAGCAGTTTGGATTCTCAATGGAATTTACATTGATTTTGCTTACATCCGCTTTAGTTAAATCAACGACAGCCGTTGTCGCGGGCAGTTCAGCGACACCGTCACCTGCGAAGCGATGCTTTGAGCCATACTCGTCTATATATATTATTGCTGATACCACAGTGAATGGAATGTTGCTTTTCAGTTCTTTCAGCTGAGTTGTTTTGTATGTTCCATCAACTCGTGACACCTTTACTGCATCGATTGTAATATAGTAGGTTTGCCCAGACTCTAATCCTTCAGCCTCAATGGGGTAGTCCTTGGTCTCACCCATGGGAACATAATACTGCTGTGTCTTCGAGTATACCACATTGGAAGAAGAGTCAGTTATTCTCACACGAATAGGAATATTATGATTATCGGTAGCTTTCACCTGAACCGTACCCTTTAATACTGTATTATAGAGCTTGTTTGACCATGTATTGACTGCTTCAAAATCGTCGAAGTTATATCCAACATACTTAATGTTGTCCTTATCTGTTGCACTAGAGCTAGTGCTGACCACACCATTCCAAATCACCTCGCTCATATATTTGAGAGTCATTTCATAGGTTTTTCCAAATGCTGAACCTTCACCTGCTGCGAGGGCCACCGAGAATGTCTCTGTCTGTCCTGCGGGAATAGCTATATCAAGCTGAGAACCTGCCAATGTCTGGCCGTCACTCCTCGTGCCTGAAACGTCAAGATGCCCAAACACATCGTCGCCTTCATTCTTGATAGTTACGATATATTCCATAAAACCATTACCAAATAGGCCTTTGAAATAAACACTTTCGACAGATAGTTTTTTCGCAGGGTGCGTAATGATTGTTAGGTTACCATTTGCAACAGTCACCTCTGCATAGATTTGACTTGCTCCTTGGCACAAGCTCCAATCAGTTGCAGCTGACGTTTTGCAGACAGGAACAATCTTATAGCTACCGTCGGGGAGGTCAAGGTTAGCAATGTTCAAGGTAAACTGTTTGTAATTGCCGTTAGTCCAATTCGTTACAGAAGCCGCTACTTCATCAATGACTTCAAAGGTGCCATCCTCATTCAAATAAGCCCAACTAAAACTTCCCGTATAGGGAGTATTGTTGTAATTAAAAAACATACCTGTGACAGATGTTGTTGACTTCGAAAGGTTGTCAACCGTTATAAGCATATTGACAACATCTTCCTCAATATCATCTGGCTGGATGCCCACCAACGCTTTCAGTCCGCTTGTAAAGCCACCCGGAGGAAAGGTGTACCCCCAACTATCTTCTGCCTCCACGAAGGGATTCAAGATGTTGAGATCAAAATAACCAACAAACTGGCTCTGCCATCCCCACAACATGTGGTATAAACCATTGCTATAGCCATCGCAAATGAAAGAGTGACCACCCATGTCAGGATGCTCGCCAATGAAGTTGACAGGACGTCCAGCTTGCAATTCTGCATAGATAATATCTTCCCAATCGGAAGATGTGAATCCAGAACGACGCAGAACGCGAATATTATTGTTATAGCCTAATGTCCGAAAGGCAGGCAACAGATTGGACTCATTAGCACCTGATCCGCTTTCTGAGAAACCTGTATTGAGTATGTTGGCGATATGGAACATGAACTGTGGCATCTCACCCAACTCTGACGAGGTTGTGTATGAGTTGAGAAAAGTGCTTATGTCGTAAGTGTGGGCCGAAGATGATGTTGCCGCACTACTATTGTATGCTGCAGGAAGTGAAACCGTCTGAGATTCACTCTTTTTTCCATAATAGGCAACAATCGATGCCGTGGTGACAGCCATACAGCCAGTTGACATGTGCTTCGTCACTCCATCTTTCTCATACGTAGGACATTCATTGTTGTAGGGTGCACTCTGTGCCCATACGAAATTCATGAAAGAACTGATGTAGGGCCGTGAGGCTTTTCGAGGTGTAGTCTTCATAGAAAGTCCATGCTGTTGTGCGTATCTTACGACAGTTCCATAGTCTTCAAGACAGAGACGCAGAGCCTCGGGCATGTTTTCTTCAGAGAGATTCCCCTCGGTGGAATAGCCGAGGATGGGATTTTCCACGGTGTCGTCGCCGCTGACGATGGCGAATCCTTCACCGTTCTGGTTGTTAAACACGTAGTAAGGCGCGTTGTCTGCCTCGGCGCTTACCAATTCCAGCTTTCTGGGAGCATGCTTGGCTCCGTTGCTGTGACTCACTTGTTTTTGAAGGAATGCTGTTGCAGTAGCCTTGGCTGCACTTTTCTTCACGGGGGAAGCGAGCAGCGACACTGCAGGCAAGAGCAAAGCGATTGCTATGAGAGTAGCTTTCCTCATAATAGTTTTCTGGCGGGGTCGGGTTATCTTATTTAGGCTTTCTGCAGGGCGACCCCATTCACCTGTTGTCGGCCTGTCATTTTCTCATGATTTGATTTGCGGGTGCAAAGGTATTGATTTTTACAAAACCAGCCAACTTATACGCGCGCGCATTAAGGTTTGTTATGGATTTTTGGGTTTCCGAAAGAGTCTTACCTCGATGTCGCTTGCGGCAAGTCGCAGGCTTGTTTGCGGGAAATCGGGGTGCAGTTTGCGGCAAATCGCGATACTACGTTATTAATGTAGTCGCACTACATTATTAATGTAGTCTGACTACTTTATTAATGTAGTCTCACTACCTTATTAATGTAGTGTCGGCGTTTGCCGCATATTGCTGCGCAAGAGACGCCGAATAGCGCTGCGACTGTCTACATTTACATAGAATCTGAAGTTTTCCCGTTTCGCCAAAAAAAAGGCAAAAACTTTTGTATTTCACAAAAAAGTTGTATCTTTGCAGCAAGAACCCCCAAACACATTGAAAAGAACAGGTT
>Ga0256404_1012211_pt1 | contig 11225 bp, 9 predicted proteins | sample RumenRJG_01DNA_FD_185990 | JGI IMG/M metagenome (GOLD analysis project Ga0256404, IMG submission 185990) | Bovine rumen microbial communities from Lethbridge, Alberta, Canada - RJG_01 | ecosystem: Host-associated > Mammals > Digestive system > Stomach > Rumen | place: Canada: Alberta | collected... | reverse complement strand
CCGACTAGCACTAGAGTTTTCATCTTCATCATCCATATAATCTGTCTTCTCATAATCATCTGCATTTTCCAATGTGATATCATTTGGATCGATCAAGATGAACATATCATCATCGAAATGAACTCCATCTTCTTTTTCACTCTTAAGATAGATAGCATCCATCTGTACATTGAAGAACGAGAAGAATCCAGCATTCCAATGCATCTGTTTGATCTTCGTTTCCAACAGATGCTTGGAGGACAATCTTTCCTGTGTTGTCTTTGCTGTGATCAATTCCGCAGACATCTTACCAGGTTTGATGTTGGAGTTTACATATGCCAGATCACCATAGCATTTATAACAAACACCATGACCTCTTGCTTCTGAAGCACAAGTAATTGGACTCCTCAGATAGATCTTTCTTCCAATCAGGAATTCATCTCCAGGATGAATCAAGAACTCTTCTCCATCTGGATCGAAACGATAATAACGATCAATATAGAGATTAAGCATCTTATCAGAAGTGATTGTTAACTCTACAAAATTGTGAGTATGGCAATCATAATCTGGATCTGGATACAAGAATGTATTGATATTATTCAAACCAACGATTCTTGCGAAGTTGCCAGAATCACCGACATTATTCTTGGAGATAATCTGTGCGAATCTGGAAGAGGCACTATCAATAAACTGATAGAGAATATTGCTTAATCCACCATTCAAATACGAATGATTGATAATGGCTGGATGGGCTCCGCCTTTACCATCTGGCTTTGTACCAACACTGATTGCAAATTCTTTATATTGTTTTGGATTGATACCCTCACCAGCACGGAAAGAATCTGCCAAACAATGCTCAAATTCCATGATTCTTTCAGAATCTTCAATAATCTTAATAGATTCATGAGCTAATCTCATACCTTCATTTTTGACATCAGCCAATGGAACCTGACTCAAATCTGCATGAAGAATTGCATTGAATCTATCACTCTTCTTTGCCAGACTAATGAAGTCTTCGAGATTGATCGTATTTGCCAGATACATACTGAAGATATCTACATCCATATAGTTATGCAGAGCGTCATCAATCGTATTGTTGATCTCTTTGAAATCAATTCTCTTACGATTTGGAATTATATACAGATCATCGATATATTTCTTGATCGTTTTCTTTGTGATCACATCATCGAAGAAGAGATGCTTCGGAGAAAGTTTTTCTCCACTTCTTACGATCATATACCACATGATCAGATTGAAATATAGGTCTGGAAGACTTAATTTGCAATGCTCTTTTGTTTCACCGAAAATGATATCGACTTTGGCTCTTTGAACAAATTTGGTATCAATACCGTCTTGCATCACTGCAAGACAGCCATGATAATAAAAATCCCAATTCGCGATATTAATATCGTCTGTGTTGATGGTCATATGACCAGTTTGGACAAGTTCAGTGAACATGCCATAATTGTTGAGATTCTCTAACAATTCTTGTCACTCTCCTTAAAAAGTTACATGTTTCTTATTATATTAAGTAGTCAAAACCTCCTTAATTTTTTATATATAATGAAGCAGATAACTGCCTCATATATATAGTATATGCCTGAAATTTTGAACCCTCTTCTTTTTATCAGAGTAACACAATAAAATTCCCTCTCCATATGGAGAGGGATCTGTTTTCTTTTTTATTAACGAATCGGACGAGTAAAATACGTCGGATTGATCTTGATCAGCTGCTTCTGTGCCTTCATAACAGCAGGCTTCACTCTTGTAGCATACTTCTTAAGAATTTTAGCTTTAATAGCCTGCTTCTTAGCAATCAGCTTCTTGAGAGCTTTGTAGTTCGGATCATTATCCTGTTTTGCCATCTGGAATGCTGCGACAGCAATACGACGGGTAAGATCATCAAGCTTGTTCATACGAACAACAGTTCTCTTACTGATACCACCCTCATTCACAACATTCTGGAATGTATCCGATTCCATAAAAGCCTGACGCTCATCGTCAGACATCGTTGCTGCCATATCATAAATCAGATTTTCAAGAAGCATATCATAATCCTGAATATCCTGAGAACCTTCCTCAACCGGAATTTCTGTCTGGCCATTCAGTTCATCTTCAAGCATTGACATGTCATTTCCTCCTTTAATGTAAGGGTATTTATGGTGGGCCCATTATGATATTGTCGAGGAGTATAAATGTAAAAGTAAGAAATTTGAAAAATATACTATAGATATGAAAGAATGTAGAATGGGTCTATATTCTGTATCCATGAGAAGGAGGAATTTATCATGGAAACGATCAGTGCTGTGGTCAGCGGTGCTTGCATCGCAGCTGTTGTATACTATTTATTCAAAGAAGGATGGGTGTCCTTCTTCGCTGGTGCTATCGCCAGTGTGTTTTCCTCGATTGCTTCCAAAAGCAATCCGGAAAACTAAAGAAAAGAAAGGGTCTCTTCGGAGACCTTTTCTTTTTCACCAAAAACTTAATTTTTTGCATAGGGTTCAAAATTTCAGGCATATACTATATATATGAGTAGTATCTAGAAGGATATTACAAGAAGAAAATTTTAATCTATTTATAGGAGGAATTTCATATGAATGAAATGTATGGTATTCATTACTACAAAGATGATAAAAATATCATCTGGGTTGATGCTGCAGATACAGCAAAAGAAATTGGATTGGTAGACGAGAGGAAATCTGGTATCAAAGCTGGATATTGCCTTATAAGATGGGCTAGATTTAATAGATATATCTCTGAGTACGCCACATCTGGCGTACAAAATATCATTACTGTTGATTGCGGCCCTGATGGAAATATTGATGTCAAATATCCTGTCAAATCTGGAGATTGCATTCCGAGTATGCTTGCTTTCCTGGTGGCAATGAAAGCAGACAACAAAAAGGCGAGGGAGTTTCAGAGGACACTTCTCTATCTGATCGATTACGTCAACAAGCAGGGTGTGATCACAGGCAATCCTATGCTTGATATGCGTAGCAATCTGTTGGAGGAATCTCCGACGTATGGAACGAAGAGAAACATCATTAATAGCAACGTAAGGAAATATGCTCGTGCAAACAAACTTACGTTTGGTCAGGCTTTCAATAAGCTCTATGAAACCATGGAGAATATCTATGGAATCAATATCAAAGCTCGTGCGAATAACTATGCAAAGAAGCACGGCTATAAGGATTACTCCTACTGCAAATATCTCGAAGATAATAATCTTCTTGATGAGGCAGCAAGAGCTTCCTATCTTATTATGTATGAAGATGGACGCTACAGGGAGTTTGGCATTCCTGCTCCATTCTTCGATAATCCTCAGCCAATTCAACCTATCGTCAATGTAAATATCAATAATCAGAAAGACGATATGGATGATGGATACTATCATCCTATGAAGCTTGTTGCTTCTGTATCCAGAACTCACGATGGAATCAAAGTAACATGCGAAACATATAGAGATGATAATGGAAATACAAAATTCGTTACAAATAAAATTAAAATCTAATATCAATACCAAATGGTATGGATAACTTTAAAGGATCTCTTCGGAGATCCTTTATTTCTTATATTATGTAAGATCAGATATTTTATTTTACATCATAATATAGAGAAAGGAGACAAATATGGAAGTAATCAAAGGTGGAAAATCTGGGAAACCAGATGAAACTAAAATGGTTAGTTTGGATTTGAGTGTGCTCCAAACGATCATTGATATTTCAAAAACAATCGAAACGCTTCGGGATAAATATTATGAAGTTCGTATGAAATCAGAAGAAGAAATAGAACTCTATTGGATTGATTTTGCAAAGTATTGGATTGAAAATGCTGCTCCATTTTCTACATATGTATTAGATAAATTAGGAGGAGCGGATAGTATCGATTATTCTGTTCTAGATGAATATGAGGCAAAATATACAGTGATCGCGTATTCTCATATTGATTCCATAAGAATGGAATTTGCTTCCATTGAAGATGCAATTTCAAATATGAGTTTTCCTGGATTGTTAATCGCATTCCATAAATTATTATTAGCAACAGACAATCTCACAAGTGATTTTCTAGCAGCCATGAAAGAAGATCCATATTTTTGTGAGTGGTGGAATGATCATGTAGAGAAGATAGAAACTTTCATTAGCAATGGAAAAACAAGAAAAGAAGAAGAAGGAGACTCAGATGGAGATCGAGACGAATGAACTTTTGAAGAGATATAAAGAGACTCTGATGAGAAGTGTTCCTCTGAATATTCCTACCATTCAGAAAGATGAATTATCTAGAGCTATTGATTTCTCAATTCAAAAGAGATTTAAAGATGCTGAAGCAGAAATTGTAAATAACTATAAGAAACAGAAAGTAAACATTGGATTGGCAGAACTGGGAGATTTCATCTTATCCCAAAAACCAATCATGACTTCTTATGGATGCTTATTTACAAAACATGGAGATGTTCCGAATCCATTTTATGGATTGATTGAAGAGTTCGGCAACACAAGAAATAAATTTAAAAAAGAAATGTTGAAGTATCCGAAAGGATCAGAAGAGTACAATCATTTTAATCTTTTACAATTGGTGGCAAAAAGATCTCTGAATGCAATCTATGGATCATCTGGACAACCTTCATGCTTATTCTACAATCTTTATGTGGCAGAGTCTATTACTCGTCAGGGTAAAGGTTGTATTTCATCATCGATCATGATGTTTGAAAGTTTATTAGCAAATAATGTGAAGTTTGGATCTCTGGATGAAGTAGTTACCTTCATCGATAACGTTCGGAATGAAAGAAATGAGAGACAATTCAGAGATGGAGAAGTTCTTGATCAAAATATTTCAAAAGAATCTTGTTTTGCGAAAGTAATTCTCTCTTGTGGATATCGTTGGTATCCAACCATGGAAGAATGCACAATCATTTGGGAACAGATTATGAGATTAGATCAAGAAGATGTAAATCGTTTGTATTATAAGAACAATATGTATGAGTTCTGCGATAATACAAGAATCAGTAATCTTTTGATCAAAATTCTCTGCACGTTAAGAACTCCGATGCTAGATCCAAATAAACCTCCTGAGTATATCAAACCGTTAATGGATCAATTCTATGAGTATATCAAAGAGTATGTCTATTATGGATATCAGATTATTGATAAACTCGATCGAATTGAAGTCATGCCAAGAGAAGTGGTATTGATCACAGATACAGATTCTTGCATTATTTCTCTGGATGGTTGGTTCCGCTATATGAAAGAGAAAGTCAAAGGAATTCCGATGAATCTGAAAAGGGTTCAAATTGATATCGTTCAGAAATTCAAGAGAGACGAATTTGGAGATCGTGAATTGATTCCGATTGTGGAAAAGATTGAACCTGATTATGATTACGATTTCTTTGATGAGAAATTAGTAGAGAAGAAAAGGTTAATTGATATTGCGAATATCATTCCTCAAGATGGATTGAGGCATTCTATCATTAACATCATGAGCCATACGGTATCTAGATTGATTCTGGATTACATGGAAAGATTCTGCTCGAATTATAATACGATGCAGGGTGAGAGAAAATGCCTCATGATCATGAAGAATGAATTCTTGTTCAAATCTATCATGCTTACTCATGGTAAAAAGAACTATGCGGCTATCCAGGAAGTTCAGGAAGGTCATATTGTTCCAAAAGATCAATCTCTTGTTATTTCTGGTTTGACTCTGGATAAAGTAGGAATGGCAAAATCTACTTCTGATAAATTGAAAGAAATCATTTTCAAAGATATTCTGGATGCAGATCAGATTGATCAGGTTAAGATTCTGAAAGAATTGTCTATTCTGGAGAAACAAATCTTTGATTCGATCAATGCAGGAGAAACAAAATATCATAAACCTGCCAGAATTAAACCGATGAATAATTATGCAGATCCGATGCATATTCAGGGAATCAAAGCATCCTTTGCGTATAATTCAATCCATACAGATAATGAAGAAGATATCAATCTTGATGAGAGAAATTCTATTATCATTATCAAAACGGAAATTGATAAGAAGAATTATACGAAGATTGAAAATGATTTTCCTGATGTAGCAGAAAGAATCAAGAATCTATTAGCAACAAAAGATTTCAAAGATGGAATCAAATCGGTTGCTATTCCAGATGGAGGAAGAATCCCTAGATGGTTAATTCCATTCATCGATTTCAATACAATCATTCATGACAATCTGAATGCATTTCCTCTGGAGAGTATTGGCATCAATCGTTTGGATTCCAAATCTATCAGTTATTCAAATATTCTTAGTCTGTAAGAGAATCGATTCCTGTGAGGGGTTCCTCACAGGATTTATTTTTTGGAGGGTTTCAAATGACAAAAGAAGATATTGATATGATTACCATGGAAATGAAAGTATTCCAAAAGAACAAAGAAATCAATAAAAATTTTATTGATGAATTGCAGGAAAAATTAACCGATGAGAATGGATTGAAAGTAGATGAATGTTCTCAGCTGATTCATAATAGCCCATTAAGAATTAAATATCGTAAAATCAGAAGATTAGATGGGGATCATATGGCATACGGATTGGGATATAAAGATATTGCAGTTGAGTTTTATGTAGAGAATGAATGCATGCACTGAAAAGTCGATTTTTTGCATAGGGTTCCAAATTTGAAACATATACTATATATATGAATAGGGCAGAAGAGGGATTTGATGAAACGACAATATTCATCTCGGCCAATCTCAATTCTGCTCTATTGAATCGGAATATTGTGTTTTGTTTCAAAAGGAGGAACAAATCTATGTTTACTTTCAAAGGTATGCCTATCACGAATGGTCCTGCAAATGAAGCTTCGATGAATGTTTGGTTCGAAGCGTTTGGACTTAAGAAACGTCCAGCAGATTTGTCTGGATTCACGGATGAGCGCACGAGGGATATTGAGACGGACAGCAGTCTCGTTATTCCTGTACAGAAGATGATTAAGTTCCCGGTGAAGAGGGAAGAAGATGTAGAACACATCTTCGGATATGCTTCTGGTACGTTCAAGAATATTCCTCTGGGTGAAGGGTATAATCGCTTTGACATCATGGTCATTGCTCGTTATATCGCAATTGGAACTCTGGAGGATAACTGGAACAGCGTTATGTTCAGTCATGATCATGGTGCTCTGAAGCTTCTGGCAGAGAACAATCCTGGTGTTTTCACGAAGTATGAGATTATTCATGCTGAAGATGAAGAGAAGGAAGAGGCTGTGATTCCGAAGAAGAAGGAGTCTGTCAGCAAGAAAGAGGAAGCAAAGAAGAAAGAAAAAGAAGAGAGGAAGCAGGAAGAACCTAAGCAGATTGCCGCTCCTGCTCAGGAAAAGAAGAAGAAAGAAACCAAGAAGAAGGTGGAAACGGTCAAGGCCGAGATCGTTCCTAGTGATTCCAAAGCTGGATTCTCTGCAAAGAATGTAACTGCTGAATCTAAACTTATTACGAGTGAAGATAAAGCAGAAGAGAAAAAGCAGGAAGAGAAACCTGTCGAAGAGAAGAAAGAGGAAGCAAAGAAAGAAGAAAAGAAATATGAACATGAAGAAATGTTCGTAATGAGTACCTTCGATGCTCCTCGTATGATCAAGCAGAAACCAGAGCTGAAAGACAAGACGATTGATCGTTTGCTCAAGGTCATCAGCAAGATTTCTGAAGAGCCTGAATATGCAGGAATCTGGAGCTGCAAGTTCAAGCTTCTGAAGGCATTCTACATGGGACCGAATAACTTCGGAGTATCTGATCCTACAAATAAGATTGCCTTGTGGATTCGTAAAGATGATACGAATCTGTATGCTGGTGAACATTGCATCAGCAAGATGGTCAACGATATCAACGAATATCGCAATGCCGTCAAGAAAGCAAAGGAAGAAAAGAAAAAAGAAGAAGAAAATGAAAAGCAGTCTGCGTAACAGCAGGCTGCATCTTTTCCCAGGGACCTCGTGTCCCTGGTTATTTTTTGAGGTAAATAAAATGGATGAAATGATTCAACCAAAAATCAAAGAAAATATTTCTAAGATTACTTCAAGTTTATTATGGTTAAACTTCGAAACTATTTTAAAAATGAATGTTGTAATGGTGAAATACAGAAATAACAAAGAACTTCATTACTACAAAGAAGTATCTTATCCAAGAGGAAATTCTAGCGATCGAAATCTAAATGTATCGCTAGACTACGATTATTATTTGAGTATTGAAAGTGTAAATCGAATTGGAAAAAAACGAAAGAATATTTATGTGCAGATCAGAATTCAAGATATCTTGTTATTTCGAGATATCGTAATGGATGTATATAAAACTGTAAGAGAGCATTTCGAAGATATCTATCAAATTAATAGTGATGGTATCATTACAGGAATGAAAAGAAATAATGATGTACTAGGAGGAATGTATAACTTAGCTATGGGGAATAGTATCATATTTAAACCAGATATAACAGAAAGATCGAATGATTCTTTAATGGAAGCAATTCGATTTATGTTTCCGAAAGAAAAAGAATATACAGTTGTTGATATGAATAAGTTTTGTGCATTCGTTGAGATTATTGATAAATTAAATCTGCCAATGTATGCACAAGAATTGGTAAACTATGTTGGGAAACCTGAATTGGGAACCAATCGGTATGAAATGAAATCTGATATGGATGAAATGAAAACAAGTGGAGGAAACAATCCAAGAGCTGATTTGAAAATTAAGAAACAAGAGTATAGTAAGAAGAGTTATTTTACATCATCTCATGTAAATGATGACGAATAAATAAAAATCTCCCTGCCTTGTGGCAGGGATTTATTTTTTGTTAATTAATGCAAAACATGACTGGCTGATTCTTATTTGCAGGATTTACATATCCAGATTTTAATTCTTCAATGACTTCATCTCTACGATTAGCAATCTCTTCTAATCGATTCAGACGAAGATCTGTTGTAGCATACACCGTATCTACGTTATCATAATATTTCAGATAATTAAAGAGATATTCTGCTACATCACAAATCGCCAATTTCTCAAATGTTTCCATTTTGGTAGGTTCAATGGTCATTAAATTTTTTGCATGCTTTACAAATAGTTTAATTGGAATGACTTGCATGAATCCCAAGGTATCTACACGCATTGCTGTGGAGAGTTTTACCATATTGGGAGGAATGTATTCCACATAAATACCATTGGAAAATAATGAAGTATGATCCGCTACCATCTGCGTCATCATGATATCTTCTACATCATAAGATTCTGAAAGAAAATCGAAACACCCATATCCTCCACCGTATTGATATGCTGGAGATTTCGCACTGAATTCATGCCAATCAATATCTCCTACACCTAGAATTTCAAAACTTTCACAGATTCCCTCATCGATGAGATAAACATCACCTTTTTTATTATCTGCTCGAAGATTGTATGTGATTGCATATGGGAAATAACGAGAAAAAGTATCGAGAGTTTCAGTCGTAATAATATCTTTTGCCCAATGATCCTTTGATATTTCTTCTGGTAAGTTCAGAGGCTTTGTGCCAAGCCTTCTTTCAATCTTATCTAGAAGCTCACTCATTCTATTAAACATTGGCATAGAAATCACCTCTTTATGAAAAGGTTAATTTTACAAGTGGTATTAAATTTGAAACATATACTATATATTTGAGAGTGGTTTTAAGGAGGTATGAATGAAACCACAAAAGGGATATTGTTAGCCAAACCAGGTTGCGTTATGTGATTCTTGGCGGCAACTACTGGAACGGCTTGTCTGACGGCTTCCTGTATTGGAATTCGAACAATGACGTTGGCTACACGAACGTGAACTATGGCGGCCTCGCCTGTGAGACTTGTTAAGACGGACCATTGAAGTCCAGCCAGCAATATTCCTCACCACAGGTGAAAATCAATTTCGAATTAGGTCTAGTAGGTAGATTCTCGAAAGATCTAACAGTTTATGTCTCACACAGATTCAAGGAGTTGTTTTATGAAAAGAAAAGGTTTTATTCTTACAGAAGAAACGGTAACAAAAGATCTATGTGTGTATGCGATCGAAAGAGCAGCAAGAAATAAGCATCATAGAAAATCTGTAAAAAATATTCTTAATGATATTGATGCCAAATCGATAGAATTAAGGGATATGATTCTTAACGATACTTTTGTTCCTACTGAATATGGTCACTCTATGAAAATGGATTGTGGTAAACTAAGGCATCTATCCAAACCTAAATTTTATCCTGACCAATGTGTTCATCATGTAGTATTTCTATTGGCAGAAAAGATCTATTTAAATCATATTGATCCTCATTCTATTTCTTCTATTAAAAATAGAGGAGTATATTTTGGGATTCATTTGATTAAGAAATGGATCAATGTCACCAATAAGAAAAATGTTGGTGAGGCAAAATATGCCTTACAATTTGATATTAAGAAATGTTTTGATTCTGTTCAGCCGAAATATGTAATGAAAGAGTTAAGAACAATTTTTAAAGATGAAAGATATCTTCATTTAATCGAAAAGATTTTGTTTGTACAAAATAGTCTTCCACTTGGAAACTATTTATCATCTTGGTTTCTTAATATTCTTTTGAGAAGAGTAGATAGTGAAGCCAGACAAGATAAAAATTGTACACACTATCTGAGATATATGGATGATATCCTGATCTTAGGAAATAGTAAGAAAGCTCTTAGAAATCTATTCCATAGAATTAAAGCGATCCTTTCCAAAATTGGATTAAGAATAAAAGAAAATTGGCAGATCTATCGAGTATTAGGAACTGTTACGATTGATCGCAAAACTGGTAAATATTTTCATACAAATAAAAAGACGAGAGAATTTGATATAAATCATCCGAATCATAGTTTTAGAATTGCTGTCGATGCGAATGACCTGTATCGAAAGATATTTACTGTTCGACCAATTGATATTCTTGGTGTAAAAATTTCAAATACTGGAATTGGTTGGAGAAAGAAAAATCTTCGCAAGTTAAAGAGGGAATGTTTAGCGTTTAATAAACATAGGCATTTCACACATAAACGTGCGATGGGATTACTTTCTCTCATCAGTTTCATGCATTATTTCAGTTCTGCGAAAGTATGGGAATTTGTTACTAGCCATATCAATATTTCTCATATTAAGTATATTGCATATGGAAGATCTTATGCAGCAAATGCATATCGAAAGAGAAAGCATAAAGATCCATATGCTCATTATAAGGAGGATAAATATGAATATTTTAAGATAAAAATTGTGGATGATGGTGAAGATAG